>LWDU01033407.1_pt1 | contig 44048 bp, 36 predicted proteins | sample 727161 | NCBI WGS metagenome assembly LWDU01 (sample SAMN04566230, study PRJNA314399) | hydrothermal vent metagenome | isolation source: deep sea hydrothermal plume seawater | place: Mexico: Gulf of California, Guaymas Basin | collected 2004-07-11
CCGTAGAATGCGAATACTATGAAAAATCCTAAACCCCACCAAACCCGTCGCCACTTCCTGCAAACAGCCTCGGCCGCAACAGCTCTCGCGCTCGGTAATTCCAGTGCAACGGCAGCCCCCCCTGGTGTTGAACGACTCACACAACGACTCAATCCCAAGATTGCCGACTATCGGTCTGCCGCCATAGAAACGCTCAAACCCAACGATCGCGACCTGCAGCACGGTCTAGAACTGCACGCAGACGCCATTGTATTCGACTCCTACGGTTTCTCACCACGCGCGGCAGTCGACGGCGACGTCATAAAATCCGCCATTGAAGCTGGTGCTTCCTCGGCCGAAATAGACGATTTGCGCGAAGATGCCGGTATGACGCGCTATGTCACCAACGCCGTGGAACAACAAGAATATCGTGATGCTTGGCGTGCTAGCGGCGTAACGTGTATTTTTCAAAACGCTGGTGAAGAAGGACAAGACCCCCTGCGACTTCTCAAACGACTCGCACGCTTTACCTACGTAACCGACCTAATGCGGGGCTTCGTGTCCAAAGCGGTCACTCCCGGAGACATCCTCCAAGCCAAAAAAGAAAACCGCCATAGCCTCTGCTTCACCGGCAACGGAGTACCTCTCACTCAACAATGGATCTCGGTCCAAGACGAACTCCGCTACGTCAAAATTTTCTATCAACTCGGAATTCGCATGATGCACCTCACCTACCAGCGGCGCAACATGATCGGTGACGGCTGTGCCGAAAAAGCAAATGCTGGTCTTTCGGACTTCGGCCACAGCGCCATTGCAGAAATGAACCGAGTCGGCGTGATTCCTGATTGTGCTCATTCAGGTTGGCAGACAAGTCTCGAAGCCGCAAAATCCTCGAGTAAACCAGTCGTAGCGAGTCACAGCACCGTCGCAGCCATCCACCCTCATATTCGCAGCAAACCAGATGAAGTCATCCGAGCGATTGCCGATAGCGGAGGATATCTAGGAGTATGTTGTATTTCTCGTTTCCTCCGCGGCAGCGGCGATCTCAACCAACTCCTAAATCACGTGGACTATATCGTCGAGAAATTCGGTGCAGATCACGTCGCCATCGGTACCGACGTTGCCTATACGTCTCAAAACGACGCAACCGAACGGCGGAAGATACCATCACGTGGTCGCCGTCGCAAAGACTTCCGTTCGCTCTGGCCCGACGACCCCTTTCCCACCACATCCATCATGACAGGCAGCATGGCCTGGACCAACTGGCCACTATTCACGGTCGGACTAGTACAAAGAGGCCACAGCGACGAAAGCATCCGCAAAATCATCGGCGGCAACGTCATGCGAGTCCTCGGTGATAGCCAACGCTAAGAAATGAAAGACTCTGGGCGGGATCCCTACTCGTGCGCTTTGTAATCCTCAATGGATAGATACCCGCCACGCGGTATATTACAATACAACACATGAATAACCACCAAACGACGCGTCGAACATTTCTACAAACATCCATCACTGCAGCCACCATTGCGGGCACAGGGTTTCATTCCGCCGCTGCCGTTCAGGACGGAAAACCTCAAAGCCCCAACTCACGATTACGAGTCGGCGCGATCGGATTGCGATACCAAGGCTCTGTCATTACCGAGAAAGCCCAACGCTATGGAGACATCGTAGCTCTTTGTGATGTTGACCAACATGTACGCGAACAAGCCCGCGCCGCATTTGGCAGCACTCCCCGCATCTACGAAAACTATGTCGACATGCTTACAGGTGCCAATCTGGACGTTGTACTCATCGGAGTCCCTGATCATTGGCACGTAAAAATGGCCGCTGACGCCCTCCGCGCAGGCAAAGATGTCTATGTCGAAAAGCCGTTGTCGCTGACCATCGACGAAGGTAAGTTTCTCCGCTCAGTTGTTAATGACACCGGCAAAGTCCTTCAAGTCGGCTCGTGGCAACGAAGTGACTCGCGTTTTCGACTCGCCATTGAACTAATCCGCGCCGGTCGACTTGGCAAACTCACCAACGTTGACGTCGTCCTCGGCAAAAACAAAATTGGCGGCCCTTTCGAGCAATTCAAGGTTCCCAAGCATTTCAACTGGAACCTCTGGAAAGGGCAAACCCCCGACTACGACTACATCCCCGAACGCGCCCATTACACATTTCGCTGGTGGTACGACTACTCCGGCGGACAAATGACCGACTGGGGTGCCCATCACCTCGACATCGCTCAATGGGGCATAAACTCGTTGCCGGTAGAGATCAACGCCACCGCAAAATATCCAACCACTGGCCGCGACAGCTACGATGTTGCGATCGATTTCCACACTACCTATAAATACGCTAATGATGTTCTCATGACCGTCTCCGATACCGGCCGCAACGGAATCATGTTCACCGGTACCGCGGGTCGCATCTTTGTCAATCGAGGCACGCTCACCGGTAAACCTGTAGAGGCGTTAGCCACCAACCCGCTCGACCGCAGCGACTGGAACGACTACGCTCACGACAATCTAGATCGCCCACTGCGTAACGGCAAACTTGATGCCATCGTCAATCACATGGGCAACTTCTTTGATTGCATCACCACTCGACACGCTCCGATATCTGACGTCGAAAGTCAACACCGCAGCGTAACGACTTGTCACCTTGGTAACATTGCCCAGCGCCTAGGCCGGACCCTCAAATGGGATCCTCAAAAAGAAACGTTCCCAGAGGACAAGGAAGCGGTTGCACTGATGTCACGTGACCAACGCAACGGATTCGAAGTTAAATAAGCAGAAGACCAACTACAATGCAGTTACTCCACATCTCGATCATTGCTTTTTCCCTGATCTGCGCATCCACTCTGCATGCCGAAAGACTTACACACTTACGCATGGGTGAGCGGGAATGGGATACGTTTGCTGTTCAAAGCGAATCAGATTCGTTGAACCACACTTTCAATGTCGAGCAGGACAATATCCCTCGCAGCGTCTCGTTTCAGCAAGTCGACGTCAAACAACAATGGACACTTGCGATAAATAGTAAAACCATCGGCAGGCTACCACGTGATGAAAACCACATGGTCGTCTTTTTTGACATACCTGACGGCGTAGTCAAACCTGGTAGCAACAAACTAACACTAATCCAAACAGGCAGGAAAACCCCCGATGACATCTATTTTGGCTATCTCCGTTTTCACAACGTCTCCAAGCAGAATCACTTGTCACAACGCCAGATATCAGTCCAAGTCAACGACGTCGCAACGAATCAGGGCGTACCGTGTCGCCTAACAATTCTCAACAACCGCGGCTGTTTGGCGAGCACCGGTAACGAATCCACCGACACGACAGCCGTGCGTGAAGGTGTGATCTACACCAGCACGGGTAGGGTCACGATCCAAGTGCCACCCGGCAAATACACAATCTATGCGGGGCGAGGAATGGAGTGGAGCATTGACTCGATACGTGTTGATACCTCGGCAGCACAAACGACCACAGAACCGGCAGTCCACAAATTAGCAATTCGCCGCGAGGTAGACACAACCGGAATGGTCGCCTGTGATACTCATGTTCACACATTCACCTATTCTCGCCACGGCGACGCCACCTTGAACGAGCGGCTTGTTACCGTTGCTGGCGAAGGGATAGAACTCCCAATCGCCACCGACCACAACCTTCACATCAACTACGCTCCTTTAGTCAATCAGCTTGGCTTGAATAAATACTACACGCCCGTGATTGGTAACGAAGTGACCACTCGCGTCGGGCACTTCAATATCTTTCCCGTTGCAGACGGCGCCCCACTTCCCAATCACACACTAGAGACATGGGAGGAAATCGGCGGCTCGATACGGGATAAAACTGGAGCTAGTGCGATCATCTTAAACCACCCCCGCGACGTACACGGTGGAATCACACCGTTCTCGGCTCCCCGCCACAACCACGTGACTGGCCGCAGTCAACTTGGCTGGCAATTCCCAGCGACCGCCATGGAACTGGTTAACTCCGGAGCCATTCAAACGGACGCCATGCAACTTTACCGCGACTGGTTCGGGTTACTTAACCGTGGACTTTCAGTCACTGGCGTGGGTTGCAGCGACTCACACGATGTCGCGCGACATTTCATCGGTCAAGCTCGCACCTACATCTATTGTGACGACAGTGACGTCGGCAATATCAACATCAAGAACGCCGTCCACGCATTTACCACTGGTAAAACTAACCTCAGCTATGGACTACTAACAACAATGCTAATCAACGAACGGATTGGGCCTGGTGAAACTACCTTTGGAAGCACTCGCCAAATCGCGGACATTAAAGTGCAGGGACCATCTTGGGTCACGGCCAGACAACTTGACGTCTATGCTAACGGTGAGCTTTTCAAATCCATTGCGATCTCTGACGGAAAGCAACCCGGTATTAAATGGATCGGGAAAGTTGACTTATCGCGATTACGGCACGATTGTTTCATCGTCGCTATCGCTCGCGGCGACGGCGTCGCGGCACTTCACTGGCCCACCGCTAAGCCCTATCAACCCACATCAAAACACTTCGAACCATACACCATTGGCTCCACCGGCGCGATCTATCTAGACATCGATCGCGACAACCATTTTTCTAGTGCCAAGGAATATGCGCAGTTACTGATTGATAAGCACGAGACTATGTCGGCGTTGTTTCGTGCGTTAAAAACGCATGACACAGCAGTCGCAACTCATGTCGCTGAACTCCTTGACCATGGAGGAAAATCACTGCAAGATACTGACGTGCAAAATCATCTCGTAAAGTCAACTCCAGCAGTACAGCGAGGTTTTTCCCAATACTTACGTGCCGAACTCGCAGCAACTCCCTAACGCCATGACATCCACCACGCCCTTTGCACATCACTTTGATATCCGTAGTGATACGACCTATCTGAATCACGGGTCGTTTGGAATCACACCGTCGTGCGTGAAACATGTTCGTGACCAATGGACACGAGACCTCGAAGAGCAGCCGATGGATTTTTTGTGCCGCGTCCAAACCGATGCTATCCATGACGCCAAGCAACGCCTTGCCGAATTCCTCAACACTACTGCTAGCAACCTCGCATTTGTGGACAACGCAACTTGGGCGATGAACGTGATCGCTGGATGCTTTCCATTATCCGTAGGCGACAACGTCGTGATAACGGATCATGAGTACGGTGCTGTTGACCGAGTTTGGCAACGCACTTGTGAAGCTAACGCCTCGGAATTACGCACTGCAACACTTCCAGCTTACATTCATGATATCGATGAGGTATTAGACGCCCTATTTTGCGTATGTGACGCCAACACGCGACTGATCATTGTCAGCCACATTACCTCCGCAACCGCTATCACACTTCCGGTTAAGGAAATCTGTGAACGCGCCAAACGCGAAGGGATACTAGTCTGTGTCGACGGCCCACATGCCCTAGCCCAACTAGACGTTGACCTTACGGACCTTGGCTGCGATTTCTACACGGCTAGTTGCCACAAATGGTTATGTGCACCGCTCGGGTCCGGTTTTGTTTACATTGCGCCGGAACACCATCATTGGGTGCAAACCCCCATACTCAGTTGGGGGTTAATTCAGCCGGACATCCCAAAAACATGGGACGACGAATTTGTCTGGGTAGGCACTCGTAACATCGCCGCCTATTTAAGCATCCCAGCAGCGATTGAGTTCATGACGGGAATTGGTCTTAAGAAATTCCGCGAATACACTTTCAATCTGTCGCGCAACGCTCGGGCAACTCTAATGCAGGAATTCTCGGGGGCTTGCTTGGTTGCGGACGACCACCAATGGTACGGCACGATGGCGCATGTGCAACTACCCGACGGCGACTGTGAATCTCTACAAAGAACATTATGGGAAAAGCACCACATCGAAATCCCCGTCATTGATTGGAAAGAAAAACGTTACGTGCGGGTATCAAGTCATCTCTACAACACATCCGCCGATCTAGAGCAGTTGGTAACTGCCCTAAAGGCCGAGTTGTAATCACGCCAGTAGAAAATTACTCCACCTCGATTGCTGATCCGCTGACCTCATTCAACGGATAAACATCTTGCCGAACATTCTTATACTTAAAGCAGGAGAAATCGGGACGATGCACTCCAGGTGTATCGGCATCAAGTATCAATACCGCGAGGGGTCCGATATCTGCGCGGAAATGCACAGCGCTCTTTAGAACCAACAGTTTAAAGTCAGCGAAGTCCACTCCGACTGTCGCCGCCATATTACGGTCGATCAACTGCCTGCGTAAACTGCTAGCAATCACCTGCACTCCGCCAATTTTGAGTAGCGCTGTTGGCCCTAACGTATCTGAGATCCCCTGCGCCATCGCGCCACCGTAGACATACTCGCCGTCGCTTAGCATCAGCACCTCGACTGTCGCTACGACGGGTTCGCCATGCAGCCTATCCGTCTTGGCACCCAGACGAACATCAATCACACCACCAACACCGGCAGTTACCGCTTGTTCCACCGTGTCGGGGTCCACAATCAATCCAACAATCCCTCCCTGAAAGTCAGCGTCAATCATCGCTTGCAACGCCACTGTACCATCGCACGGTGCGCCCCCTCCGGGGTTATCAGAACCATCGGCGAAGATCACTAGGCCATCGGTCGCCGCCGCAATCTCCATCGCTTTTTCAATCGTAACTAAATTGGGTTGCAAGCCAGCCCGCGCATCCCACAGCCAGCTCGCTATTTCATCTGCCGCCAACTCGGCCGCACCCATATCGCCATCACTTGTTACCAACACCGACACTCCCATACACGCAATATCGGCAAACGGAAAGCCCATCGCAATCGTCGCGGTTAGGATATCTGAGCGTTGTTCAAGCGCGTTAAGTTGCTCAATAATACTAGCCATCGGCTCTCGCAACGTGCACTGCATTGGCGGCACCGTCAACATCGGCAATTGCACAAACGCTTGCTGCGGTTGCACGGTACCGTCGACAATTCGTGTGATTAACCGCGCGGCCTCTCGCCCGCGGTCTCCCATATCAACGTGTGGATAGGTATCAAATCCAATAATGACGGTTGAACGCTCTACTAGGGGCCGAGAAATGTTCGCGTGCAAATCCAACGTCACGACAACCGGCATCGGCTCGCCCACGACCTCACGCACCCGCCTCACTATCTCAGCCTCCGCGTCCTCGAAGTCTTCGGTCACCATGGCACCATGCAAATCTAGTAATATTCCATCGGCTGGAAGTGCAGCGGTGATTCGCGAAATCATTTCTCCAACGAGTTCTTCAAAACAATCTCGGGTTACCATTCCCGCTGGGCAAGCATGCACATTAAATAACGGTACGAATTCAAAACCGGCGTCTGCTAACCCTTCAAGATAACCACCATGAATCGTGTTAGTACCCTGATAGCGTGCCACAATAGCATCGCCGCCGGTAAACTCGTTACCCAGATGACTATCGCGCACAAAGTCCGCTGTCGTGGTTAGCGAGGTGGCAAATGTATTGGTCTCGTGTTGAATCCCAGCACTAAGAATACGCATCTATTTGTATCGCCTAATTAAACTATTTAGTATTTGCAACTGGACCAATGACTTGTAGATATCGACGACGCACCCTTTGTTGCAATCCCACACTATAGGCAACTCCGTTGAGTAGGCCCTGCGGATCATCGTAAACATAATAGCTTTCCGTAGCATCCTTAACTGCCTCTACTCGATTGACACATTCCACAGCAACATACCATGTCCCCGGCGCCAAGCGAGCACGTATCGTTTTATTGCCTCGCTCGCCAATAACGCAATACGCAAGTTCATCGGTTGTTATTGCTGATAGATCTTGACTCAAGTACAAATTCAATTGCACGTCAACTTCAGAGCTAAGTTCAATCACCGTCTTTGCAATGCAAGCTTCTACCTGAAAAGAAAAACGATGGATTTGACCGTCACCGATCTTGGCAAATGCTGGGGTTTCATCCGTGGTATCGGCGAGCATTGCTCTTGTCTCACCAGCCACGAGCTTCCCTTTGATATTTGGTGCTCCAGTGCCGTCTAGGGAATACAAAAAGCAAGCTTCTGTGAGGGACAAGCGATCACCTGTTTTGACACCCTCGGGATGCGAACCAATATTCACCACTCGCCCAGTCTCCGCTTTCACCTTGTAGGCCCAAATTGCTGCTCCCTGATCAGGGCGTTTTCCCGGCGTATCGTAAACCGCTAAGACTTCGGTATGCTCAAGATGCTCTCCCGTTTCAAGCGACAGCCAATTCCCATTATTGTGATACACTCCCGCAACGCGATTTTCCGTTCCAAATTGGCGATACTTCAACAACGGCGAATCGTCTGGAATCACATGATCAAGCTGTTCTTTCTTGAGCCCAGTGTTGAGAGTGTTGTAAGGAAAGATATGCAGATAACCAAGACGCCGATTGCTGGATGAGTCGACATTTCGCCCGCTTAAAAAAGAACCCGCACAACTCCCACAATAACTGCCGCCTGCATTGAAAAATTGTCGCAGTGTTTGGCGTCCGCTCAACTCTAGTGACTTTCCGTGATTTGTTGCACCGCCACCGTTGACATAGATCATCCGAAATCGAGGCGCTCCGTCCGGGTAGAGCAACACACCGTTGGTATCGTGTTCATCGCCTGTCATCAGCCTATTTTGAATCTCGGCGTCCTTGCCAGCGTAGTATTCATACGACAAACCCAACGACTCCGCGGCTGGCAGTGATTTACGACTGCTTAAATTAACACCGCTGCTCATAAACAGATCTTTATAAAACCCGCTTGGTTCCGACTTGCGATCCGTATCCGTCTGGGCACCCAACTGCGCATTTGCAATCAACAAAAGCAGACAGTGCACAGTCGCTAAACGAAATAGCATCAGGGCCGTTTTCATACCCAGCCTTCCTTAGGACAACAGTCCATCAATGATATTCCCAGGCGAGATGGGTGTAGGCCGAGGGAGCCGAGGCAAAAAGGTCGTGTGAGGATCGATGCCCATCGCGCTATAGATCGTCGCGGCAAAATCCTCCGGATACCACGCTCGAGTGGCTGGTTCCGTTCCTTGGGAATCCGTCGCACCGATTACAATGCCGCGTTTCACACCACCTCCGGCAAGTACGGCACAACCCGCACCCGGATAATGATCTCTTCCGGCGGTCTTATTAATTTTGGGTGTACGGCCAAACTCACCCATCGCCACGACGAGTGTCGTGTCGAGCATGCCTTTGTCTTCTAAGTCATCCAGCAGTGTCGACAACGACATATCAAACTGGGGTAGGTTACCAGGACCGCGGTAGGAGTGCCAAGTCGAGTCCTTGGGGACCGCACTAGGTCGCGACGCAAACGACATCATGCTATCAAATAGCCAGCCATGATTATCCCACGTGCCGTTAGTCGTACCGTCACCAAACAGACCACCCTGCACCGCATGGTTGATCGTGACAAATCGAGCGCCTGCTTGTATTAATCGGCGAGCAAGCAAAACACGTTGCCCGTAAATATTCAATCCATATCGTTCACGCAGCGCCAGTGGTTCCGTTTCAATATTCATGGCGCGTTGCATACGTCCGCTAGTCAATAGGTTCACAGCATCCGTCGCGAACTGATCTTGCGAGACAATTGAGTCGTCAGAACTCTCCGCTAATCTACCGAGGTTATCCAATTGAGCGAGCATTGATTGCCGGCTTTCAAAGCGGACTTTTTCCAGCTTCAACTTGCCCACTCGAACTTTAGGTTCTAGCGGGTCACCAGCGATATCAAATGCCTCATGTGCTGCGCCAAGATACCCTGTTGGCTCGGTATAGCGTGCGCCTCGTGGCAGGCCAAAGAAAGACGGCATGCCGGGTGCTTTAGGGCCGAGTAAAGTGGATAACAGGCAACCAAAGTTGGGGTAGTATTGTCCAGTCGCTGGGGGAATCATTCCACTTGCGACATGCTGCGAGCCTGCGGCATGCGAACCACTGCGACCGCGCCATGACCGCACAACGGCGACTTTATCCATCCGCTTGGACATCAGCGGCAACTTCTCGCAAATCTGCACACCTGGCACGTTGGTAGATATCGGATCCCATAGCCCTCGAATCCCAGCGGGCGCATCCGGCTTGGGGTCAAACGTCTCGTAGTGACTTGGCCCACCTGCCAAAAATAAGAAAATACAGGACATCTCAGATTGTTGACCGCTAGATGCTTGCGCTTTGAGCAATTGCGGCAAATTCAAGCCGAACATTCCGGCACCGATTTGCAGTGCCGAGCGACGTGACAAGGCCGAATCTTGATATGCTCGTTTTCCCTCCGTACAACCCACTGCTCTACTCCTTAGCTCGGGGACAAAATCCAGACTCTCGCATAATCCTTAATCGTATTATACCCCACTATAGCACCTCGAACACAACTCCAACTCACCAATCCGACAGATCGACATAGCTATTTCTTGTGTGTTATTCCGATTATGACCGGTAGATGATCCGAGGGAAAGCGACCCTTTATCTGAACTGGATCTGTCACATGGGATTTAATTTGCATCGCCTTATCCACAAAAACAAAGTCAATTCGTCTCCCCGGCACAACTTCCTTAAAGCCACCCCACGTCGAATCGGGACCAGAGTAGCTTTCGACACGACTACGTGAATCCACCAGCGAGGACTTAGAAACTAATTCCTGAAAAGGCGGTGAATGTTCTAGGCAGTTGAAATCTCCCATCACTGTTACCGTTGCCGGCTTGACCTTTTCGCGGACCTGCTGCAACCATTGCAGGATCACTGCTGAGCTTGCTTTACGCGCCATACTACCCCGATGGTCGTAATGGGTATTGACCACGAGATGGGTTTGTTGAGTGGTTTTATCGCTCAGCCAGACAAACGTGGCAATACGCGGCAGTGCTGCATCCCAACTTTTGCTACCCACCTGTTCCGGTTTTTCGGATAACCACACGGTTTTATTTCCGAGTAATTCAAATCGATCACGGCGATAGAAAACCGGTGAATATTCGCCTTTCGTTTTCCCGTCGTCGCGTCCGACTCCCACGGAAGCGTAATCCGGTAGTAACTCATTCAAACGTAATAACTGCCCATGTGTCACCTCCTGCAGACCAGCAACATCCACTTTATGTTTGGCAAACATCGAGGCCACGATATCGTCCCGGAACTTCCAGTTATTCAATCCATCACGTGGATTGTCAAAGCGGATATTAAATGTCATTACACGCAGTTCATCTCCACACACAACGGCGGCAGTCAGCGTCAAAAACAAAATCACGAAAAGGTGCTTTGGCATCGATTAATCCTCGTCCTAATAATTTGTCACTTCACTTATCACGGTGAATCACGTGGTAATTCACTCCTCTAACAATACAGCCACATCGACATTTTTGGTCTCGGCCGTATCCACTGCATAAAATGCAGCGCGTTTATATCCGAACATGGAGGCAAACCAGATTTCCGGTACGCGTCGAATCCTCGTATTATAGTTCGCGGTGGCTGCATTATAAAACGTTCTTGCAATTGCTAGTCGATCCTCGGCGTCGGTAATCGCGTCCTGCAGATCCGCCATCGCCTGATCTGCTTTCAACTCGGGATAAGCTTCTTTTAGCGCAAACATTCGCTGAATCACGACCTGCTGGACTTGAGTGGCTTGCTCCCCGGCTTGAACTTCTGAGGCCGTCGGCATTTCACTTACGTTGCCGCCTGCCCTAGCCTTGCTAACCAGTTTTAATGTTTCCTGTTCATGCTCCATATAGGACTGACAGACCTTAACCAGATTCGCTATCAAGTCATAACGTCTCTTGAGTTGAATATCAATAAGACTCCAAGCTCGCAATAAACGCTGTTGCGTCGAAACCAATCCATTAAACACCAAGATGATGTACATCATGATCGTCAACGCCACGCTTCCGACCCCCGCCAGAATCATCCAACCCCAAGTGTCGGATGCTGCATTCGCGAAATCCTGATTCGCTATTGCATAAATCACCATCGGCAATAGCGTACCGCAAACAACAATGCCAAATGCCGTTAACCAGATCCGCCATGTATAGCGAGACACTAATTCTGACTCGGACTTCGTCGAAATCATAAAGACATCGTCATCTTCATCAAACGCGATTTCAACCTTCGCGGCAACTTCCGACATCCTCGCCGATCCTAACAAATAAATATCGTCATTCTCGACAATCGCCGACTCTGTAAATTTACGGCGATGGTTGGAACCGCTGACGCCAATCGTCGGACCTTTGCCGTAGTACAACGGATCGCTAATCGAACAACGTTGGCTAAAGACCTTTTCCCCCTCCATCTCGGCTTGATTGGGAAGGACGTGTACTTTCCCCGTTTCGTCCACAAGATTGAAGGAAGCTCGATCTGTACCTGAATCCACCGTTTCCCAACCGGAATAGGTCTCCGTCCGCGTGTTGCCCTTGCCGTCGGATACTGTTCGGGTCCGCGTGTAATGTTCCTCAATCGAATATTTATACCAACAACAGTCTGATTCATTAAGATAACTTCGCAAGGGGTAACGTAATTCAACCGTTCCTTTGACTTCATTGAGTCCAATGAAGACTCCCTTAACTTTTGAAGTGGGCGTATCTTCAATAAGTCGTTTTCGTTTTGTAGACTTCCAGTAATACACTATGGAAACAACAAACAAGACGGCAGGTACGCACACCGCCAAAACCATGGCAGCGAACTCATCGCCGTCATCTGCCAACAGAAATACGTTCTGCAATAATTCCATTCTCTAAAGCCCTTTGGGTATCTAAATCCACTAAACCGGCAAAAACTCGCTCCCGTTGATTTCTATTGACCACGAGTTTGGTTCTAATATAGATAAACCAACACCGCACTTCATCATACCGGAAATGACCATGCCCGACCGCCTCAACTTTAAATTCTGTTTCACTGCATGGCCCAGGATCATGATCCTGACTACTGTGGCAAGCTTGCTGTTTTGCATCGCAGCATTCGCTGCCGAACCGCCGCAAACGATTGGAACTCAACTACTCGCGCAGCGATCTCTAAAAAATGGAACTGTCCAAAAGACCGGCGATGCCGCTCCAGCACCTGTAGCTTTCTATGCCATGGGAGACGTCCCCTACGCTCCAGAAGAAGATCTACTACTGCCCAAACAAATAACGAACCTGCCGACCGACGGCCGTTTTCTGATTCATGTCGGTGACATCAAAAATGGCGCCACCCCCTGTGATGAATTAATTTACACCAAAGTCGCCTCAATGCTCGGCAAATCAAAACTCCCCACATTTATTATTCCAGGCGACAACGAATGGAATGATTGCGAGAATCCTGCACAAGGCTGGAAGTATTGGCTGAAACACTTCAACAACTTTGATGCCAAATGGAAATATGATTTTGTGGTCAACCGCCAAAAGGTACGCAATGAGAACTTTACTTTCCATCTCGACGGAGTCCTGTTCATAGGAATTAACCTTGTTGGTGGCCGAGTACATGATGCAACGGAATGGAAAACCCGTCACGCTCAGAACATCACTTGGATTGAATCGACCCTAAAATCCCACCACGACAAATTCCATGCTATCGTTTTGTTTGGTCATGCACACCCGATGATTAACCATAACGATTTCTTTACACCTCTGTTGCCAATCGTAAAAACGACCAACGTCCCACTACTCTATCTGCACGGCGATGGTCACAAATGGATCCAAGACAAACCGCTAGGTACTGACTTAATTACTCGCGTCCAAGTGGACCAAGGTGGGATCGCTCCACCTGTTAAAGTTACTGTAACTCGCGACCGCAACGAACCCTTTTTATTTGATCGACGGCTTCCAAAAACCCCATGATACCTAACTTCTCTCTACTCACGCACGCACTCGTAATCGTCGCTCAAGCTTCCCTCTTGGGATATTCACTTAACGCTGAGGAACGACCGCTAACGCCTATACCAACCGCCTGGTCTTGGATTAGCGCGACCAATAACGATAGCGTTGAAAAGGCCGGAAGTTGGCAAGACGATCAATTCAGATACGCTCATTCGGCGCATCTCAAGAGCTATCAAGACGGGGCTGAATTGACTATTCCATTTTCAGGAACGGCCATCGGTATCCGACTCGCCGGACAAAACACACCAGAGTATTCAGGACAAGGTGACGCCAGTCAGGGACGACTTGTATGCAGCATCGATGGTACGGTTGCAAAAACGGTACATTGCACGCATGCGGGTCGCGAACAGATCCTAGCGCATGGTCTCAAGCCGGGCGCTCACATCCTAAAAATCCGCCATGCCGCCGTGAACAACCAAACCGGATGCCGTATCGACGGTTTTTGGACACTGCCCGCTGCAACGGGCAGTGTAACATTCCAATTGACTGGTGAGCGATCTCAGTTCCTCACCGACTGTCGCCTGATTGTTGTTCAAGGCGACAAAATCATCCGCTCCACAATCGCTCGAAATTGGATATCGGGAACCTGTTCACTGTTACTACCAGCCGGAACGAACTATCGAATTACAATTCAAGCGTCCGGTTGGCAATCAGTAAGCAGTTCAGCATTTGACATTTCGGCCGCTACGGAAACAACTCTCACGATGCCATTTTTAAAGCGAGCCCTTAGCACAATTCCATATCACTTCCGCTACCCAAGCATTAACAACCAAGCCATACGCACGCGGGGGTCAACTTTTCGTGCTAGGTTCCTGGGATTTACCGCAACGATCAAATCTGTCCGCATCAAACGTGAAATCGGCAACAAAACAATTTCGAGATTACTAGAGTTTCGCGAATTATCCGATCGCGGAGATTACTACGACCGCGAAGTTGAGGTAATGATCCCTGCGGATACCCCGGTTGGAATTTATGACCTAGAAATTGCCATCGAGGGCAGTGGCCGTACCAGCGTCGCCAGGTCACCTCGGTCTGTAGCGATTAATACAAACTACACTCAAAACCCACGCTTCGTGTCGTGGGGGCACCTCGATACCTCTGGGCAGTACCAAGCAGAGTATCTACAACGACTTTGCACCATGGTAAACATCATTGCCCCAGATATGGTACTCGCCAGCAATTGCGTAAACCCAGCCTATATTTCAGGCGCCATGGCCTCGCTACGATCCCCCTACATGGTGAATTTTGGCAACCACCAAATGCCCGGTCACAAACATTGGTACGGAGCGGATATACAGATCGTTCCACTCACGCCTCATATCAACGTTCTCAACTACGCACTGCCATGGTTTCATGGCACCGAGGCCGCCAGTGGACTTTTCAATCGGTATCCCGACGCCACATACAACATCATCAATGGCTTCGAGTCCAACGCACCCATCGAGTTCCTTAATCAACACAAAGTCCGCTTGATTCACGACGCACACGGACTCGGGAGCAAAGCCATGATAATCGACGGCACCCAAACACAACGAGTTGGCAAGACAAATTCCAACAGTTTTCGAGTCATCCAATTTAAGGATGGCAAGGTAGAATCTTGCACCTATAACGATCATCCGACAGCTGCGATTCCGTTTGCTCGCACGCAAGTCATGCCGTTACGGGTACAGCAAACCGTTGACAACGGCACCTATAACGCGAAGGTGATCAACGAATTCAAGATGGGTTTCCAAGGTGCTAATATCCGTTTCCTCGTTCCTCCGCATCTTAACTACCGAACTAGTGTCGGTAAAATCACATCGACCGCCCTTAGTGATGATAAATCACTACTGGAAATCATCGTTTCGCTCGACATTCCTCGGGAAACCACGCTTTCCGTCCAACTAAGCCTTAACTAGCCACAACAGGTGGTATTTCGTACTAATTGATATTATTTCACCGCCTATTTTTCCCTATAATATAACCAAGACTTTTGTCACAAATCCTCGATCACCAATTGAGTACCCGCATGGCAACGCATACAAATTGTGAATCAATAACTCGTCGAGACTGCCTGCAATTCGGGTTGGGTGGCATGCTCGGCGGCGGTTTAGCCAACTTATTGCATGCTCAAGCAATCGCCCGAGATTCCTCGCAGCGCACTGCCACTGCCAAACGGTGCATTTTAATCTGGATGGATGGCGGTCCTACGCACTACGAAATGTTCGATCCCAAGCCAGATGCACCTCAAGAGATCCGTGGTGAATTTGGTGCTATCCAAACAACGATCGCGGGGGTTCATTTTAGCGAAAAGATGGAACAACTCGCCAAACTAACTGACAAATGTTCCGTTATCCGCTCGATCCGGCACAACCAAGGCAATCACGGTGCTGGCAACCACTACATGATGACCGGTGCGCCACCGCGTATTCCGGTGGGCTGTGGAGCGTTTGTTAGTTTCCACCCCAGCATGGGATCCGTCGTCAGTTATCAGCATGACCAGCGTCACCCACAAAGCCCCATGCCGGGTTATTTCAGCTTGCCACGCATGAGTCGTAGTGGCGGCCCAAATTTTCTCGGCGCCAAATATGCCCCGTTCGTTGTCCCGGACGATCCGAACAGCAGCGGATTTAAAGTTCGTGACGTTACGGTTCCCAGTGGAATTGACGATAAACAATTTCAATCTCGCTCAGGCCTCCGCAGTCGTCTCGACAATCTTACGCGTCTTAACGACAAAACTTCCGGAGATCCGGCGGCAGCAATTCAACAGTACTACGAACAGGGATACGATTTGGTCATGTCTGACGAAGCTCAGATTGCCTTTGACATTAGTCGGGAATCCGATAAGATTCGCGACCGTTACCAGCGTGACTCCTTTGGGCAACGATGCCTGTTGGCCCGACGACTGGTAGAGGCCGACGTACCCTTCGTCACCGTATACGATGGCGGATGGGATCATCATCGGGACATTTTCACCGCACTAAAGCCACGCCTGCCATCTTGGGACCAAACCGTTGCTACGTTGATTGAGGATTTGGATGAACGAGGGATGCTCGAAGAAACACTTGTCCTAGCACTCGGTGAATTCGGTCGTACCCCCAAAGTCAACAGCCGCGGCGGGCGCGATCACTGGTCCAATGCGATGAGTGTCTTAATCGCCGGCGGTGGTACTCCGGGTGGTTTAATCGTCGGGGCAACAGATCGCAACGGTTATTCAGCGGTGGACAACGTTAAAAGCCCCGAAAATTTTGTCTCTACAGTCTACGCAAAACTCGGCATCAATCCCGATCAAATGTTGTACACACCCAACGGCCGACCAACACACCTGGTCTCCGACCCCACCCCAATCCGCGAATTGATGGGTTAATTCGTATTATTGGGTGGTCGCAAATGCGTTGACATTACCCACGCAATTGCGTATATATACCGACAATAAATAACTGTCTCATCAACCAATTTTGGGATCTCAATATGTTTCCTCGACAGCGAAAACGCAATCAAACACGCTCAACACGGTTGCAATTTGAATCACTTGAAAATCGAATTGTGTTATCGGCCAGTCCATGGCAAAACCCATTGAATTCGATGGATATCAATGGCGACAGCTATGTCACACCGATCGACGCGCTGCTACCCATTAACGAATTGAATCTTGGCGTCACCAACACGTTGCAAGAATCCGCTGCGCCTCCCATTTTACATGACATGATGGACGATGTTGCTTCATTTTATATGGACTCAAACGGTGATGGCTGTCTGTCACCAGCAGATGTTATTGGCATCATCAATCTGCTTGCCGATTTTGATCCCTTTGTTGACACGGAAGATTTCCCCGCGGGTGAGCAAAGCGACCGCTATCCTGACGTCCCCGGCACTGACGCNNGATGCATTTCAATTTGTCGCCTCCGACGACCGAGTAGCTATTGACCTGTACAACATTGATGTGCCAGACGGATTGACCGTTGAACTGCTCAATACCAACCTAGAAACCATCGCCACGAGCATCGTCGGCGGCATGGATGATTGGGGCGAATCAAATATCGATGTGCCCGTGGAATCAGCAAGCACGTATTACATCGTCATTACGGGCACGACGCCGACCGATACGGGTGAGTACGTGCTGGACGTCTATCAATATGAGGATGACTGGTGGGAACCAACCACAGATTCCAATCGAGGCGACGATATACACGGCGACACCTCAGAAACGGCAACGGCTCTCGAAATCGAATACGGCTATCATAACCTAACCAGCCATATTGATTGGGTCGATGATGTCGACACTTTCGAAATCACTGTCGAACAAGGACAACTCGATTTCTCGGTTTACCCTCTGGACAATGAATCGCTACTGAAACTTTCGGTAACCGATAACAACGGCGAACTCAGGCGCTTATGCAGGAATTACCGTTACCGCTGGGACATACCACCTTAGTGTGGATTCGATAAACGATCTGCCTGGCGAGTACATGCTAGATGTTGCTCATTGGGGCAATTACGAGTGGCAACCCACCGCCGATTCAGTCATGGGTGATGACATCCACGTCGACGTAATTGGCCCAGATGCCACTATACTGGAAACTCAAGACGACTTTTTACAGCGCATCAGTCACGTTGACACTACAGATGATGTCGACGTCTTTCTGATAACCGCCACTGAGGATTTTATTTCGACCGCCACCTATGCATCGGATTGGACAATTGACGCATTCCCCGACGTTCGCTTTTTTGATAGTGCTGGAAACGAACAATACCAAATAGTGATTTGTTATTTCGAAGACGACCAATTTGGCTACGACGACCCAGATTTCGCGGATGATTTTGAAATCTCGATTCGAGACATTTCATACACAGCGGACGACTTGCTTTCCTATGAATCTCAGCCACTTAGTTACTGGCCCGGCGGCATGTACCCAGTCACCGTTGGTGAACAGTACTACGTCGTCGTCGATGGTGGGATTGAAGGATTTACAGGGCAATATACGCTTGAAATTACTCAATTCGGCGCGGAACCTTGGTTTGTTGCCAAACCACTCGCCGCTGAATAGAAAAACGAGAAATCGACAATTCGTTACTCACAGGGCAAGGTCACCCCACTTGTCGCGTCCGATAAAATGATATGATAGAGGCACACTTCTGGTGCCAATCAACTATATATCTCGGATCAACCATGCGATTTGCGTTCTTCATTTTGCTAGCCTTGGCGTGCACTTGCCAAGCACAGACTCCCCAAGCTTTTACAACGGTCTTCAAAAAAGGCGATGGCGGATACAATTCCTATCGCATTCCTGCAATCATTACAACAAAACAGCATACGCTGCTGGCATTTATCGAAGCGCGTAAAGACTCTCAGGGTGATGCGGGAAACATTGACTTGCTAGTTAAACGATCCGCTGACCACGGTAAAACATGGGGCCCAGCGATACTTATTTGGGACGATGCAAATAATACATGTGGCAACCCAGCTCCGGTCGTTGACCAAAGCACCGGTAAAATTTGGCTGCTACTAACTTGGAATTTCGGCAGTGACCATGAAGGCGCCATCAAGGCGGGAACGAGTAAACATCCACGACACGTTTATATCTCATCATCAACCGACGACGGTAACAACTGGGCCGCGCCTACTCTCATTAGCAGCGCGCGTAAAGACCATTGGCGCTGGTACGCAACGGGACCTGGCAACGGAATTCAACTTACTCGTGGTCCTCATAAAGGCCGCTTGGTCATTCCCTGCAACCATTCCGATCACTCAAACAAAGACCTGCACCCTTATCGCAGCCACATTGTCTACTCGGACGACAATGGCAAACATTGGCAAATCGGAGCAATTCAACCAGAGAAAACAAACGAATCCGCAGTAGCTGAATTATCCAACGGCGGTGTGCTCCAATCGATGCGGTCCTATCACGGCAAGCACAACCGCGCTATGGCGATCAGCAACGACGGCGGCAGTACATTTGCAGAAGTTTATTTGGACGATGCATTGCAAACTCCAGTCTGCCAGGGCAGTATCCTGCGATACTCTTTTTCAGACAATGGAAAGGGCATTCTCCTACACAGTAACCCGGCAGGACAAGGGCGTGATCATCTCACGATTTCCATGAGTCAGGACGATGGCAAAACTTGGGCGTGGCAAAAAGTAATCTACGCTGGTGGCGGTGCCTATTCCAACCTCGTGCGGTTGCCCACTGGGCAAGTCGGCATTCTATTCGAAAAAGACAACTATCAAACTGTCTCATTTACCTCCTTTTCAATTAACTGGATTAAGTCAAAATAATATATCACTGTAGCAATCGTGCCTTGCCACGACGCTAGTTTTTTACCCACAGGAACAATCACATGCAGTCGACTCACAAACATATATTACAAACTATTTTATTCAGCGCGATCTTTGCTTGCTGCCAAATAGGTACGCTAGCGCACGCTCAAGCGGACGCGCCCACCGTCGGTACTCAAAAAAGTGAATCCGGTATCCGACATTCATTTCTGGTAACCGGTTCCATCACGGCCATTGTTGGCGAAGACAATCGAATTAAATGGCAGGTACCAGGTCGTTCGCGTGACGGATTTGTATTGCCCAACGGCAATGTGCTCGTTTCCATTGCGGACAGCGCCCGCGAATACACGCGAGATGGAAAACTCGTATTTCAATACAAATTGGACCCGGTCAACAAAGAACTGGGAACAGCCGTGCGACTGGAAAACGGGAACACGATGGTTGTAGAACGCGGTATCAAACCAAGGATCCTCGAAATCACTCCGGACGGTAAAATTGCCGTCGATGTACCTTTACAACCCGACACCAACAATGCCCATATGCAAACTCGCATGGCGCGGAAACTTCCCAACGGTGACTATCTAGTCCCTCATCTACTCGGGTTTGCGGTTAAACAATATGACAATAAGGGCAATGTAAAACTTACGATCAAAACCGACCTCGCTGAACTTGGAGGACGAGCGCAAGAAAATTGGCCGTTCACCGCAATACTTCTAAAATCCAATAACATCTTAGTAAACCTCACGCATGGCAACAAAACAGTCGAGTTTGATCAAGCTGGGAAAGTTGTGTGGCGAGTCGACAATAACCACGTTGCCGGCCGATTTGATGATCCCTGTGGTGCACAACGATTAGGAAACGGCAACACGGTCATCTGTAGCTACCACCAACAAGCCCCCGACAAACCTCGTGCATTTGAAATCACTCGCGACAAAAAGGTCGTCTGGGAATTCTTTTCACCGAACGTATCATTACACGAAATCCACGTGCTCACGACCAATGGCAAATCGGTGATCGCATCGTCGCGAAAATAGCACCACTTCACGCGTCAGCATTTCCCGACTGTTGGTGATTTACAGTGACTATTGTGGTTTTTACTAGATTTACTGCTTGTGTTTTCAAGCAGTGATTCACGTATGCAGTCCAATCCTACGGAGTAACAATATTTTGCGGATCAATACGCTTTGTACTTTAACCACGCTGTTAATAGTACCGACACTTATCGCACCGGTTACATTTTCTCAAGACAAGCCAGTCGCTCATGGCCTAGCGACGACTACGGCGGTCGATGATTCATATAAATTTGAAGCCGCCGGTGAATTCCAAGTTGGTGCGTGCAAGGCTTATTCCTACAAAATGACATCTCAAACATGGCGGGGTGCACCGTGGACGCATTGGCTTTCAATTCTCGTTCCGCCAGACGTCGATCATGCGGATGCCGCGGTTTTATTTATTACTGGCGGATCGACCAGCAGCAGTCAACCGAAGGCCGATTCCACCGAAGCTCAACTGTTTGGCGTCATTGCCACCATGGCCAAGACACCGATCGCCATTCTTCAACAAGTCCCAAATCAGCCATTACACGGCGGACTGCGAGAAGATGATTTAATCGCATTTACCTTCGACAAATACCTCAACAATCAAGGCGATGATTGGCCGCTGCTTATTCCCATGGTAGAAAGTGTACGGCGAGCAATGGACACCGTTTCCACCGTGCTAACAGAAAAATCCGGAACAGCGATCAAACGCTTCGTAATCTCTGGCGCATCAAAACGAGGCTGGACCACTTGGTTAACCGCAGCTGCAGACAAACGCGTCATCGCGATCGCGCCGATGGTTATCGACATGCTCAACATGCAACCACAGATGGAACAACAAATTAAGTCATACGGTAAATTCAGTGGGCAAATCGATCCCTACTCCAAACTGAAAATCCAAGATCGACTAACAACACCCCGCGGCAAACAACTAGCAGCGATCGTAGACCCCTACTCATATCGCCAAAGTCTAACCCTGCCCAAACTAATGGTCCTCGGCACTAACGATCCCTACTGGACTGTGGATGCATCAAGTCTCTATTACCCTGAGTTAACTGGCACTAAACATCTTTATTACCTAGCCAATGCCGGTCACGGACTGGGCGCCTCAATTGCCCCAACGGTAGCAACTTTTTTTAAGAAATCAATCGACGGTGAGACGTTCGAATTGATTAAGTGGCAGCATGGTACGGACGGCTTGTTTCATGTTAAATGGAAAGGCGAAAACGGTCAGGCACGTTTATGGACTGCGGCCAGTGAGACTCGCGACTTCCGCCAAAGCAAATGGACATCCCAAGAGTTGGTCGGTGATAATTCAGTCGGCGTAAACCTCCCTGCCCCTAAATCTGGCTGGGTAGCATATTACGTGCAAGTTGAATTACCAGGCTTGCTCGCTTTTAAATACAGCATCTGCACGGAAATCCAAGTGCGTCCCAACAAGTTTCCCTTCACCTATCCTGCTGAATCCCCAAAATAAGCATATGCGAACTATTTACTTGGCTATTGTTACCTGTGTTTACAGCCTCTTAAACGGTGACGTTTTAACGGCTACGGATGTCCCTGACACCCCCTATGTTTTGGTGCTGGGAACAGCTCAAGACGGGGGTTATCCTCAAGCCGGGTGTGAAAAACAATGCTGTCAATCGTTACGGTCAAGTCGTATTACGGGAAGTCATGTCACGTCGCTAGGAATCATTGATCCCATTTCAAAACAACGCTGGATCATTGACTGCACCCCAGATTTCCCCGCACAGCTTTCGCTACTTGACAAATATGCTCCCCGCGACCCAAAGCAAAAACCCGTTACGGGAATATTCCTAACTCACGCTCATGTTGGCCATTATGCAGGGCTCATCAATTTGGGGCGGGAGATAATGGGCGCACAGGGTATTCCCGTGTCAGCCATGCCGCGATGTAAAACCTTTTTAGAAACACAGGGACCTTGGAGTTTGTTGGTAAAGTTGAACAACATCACACTCCTGCCTCTCAAGGCCGACGAACCCATGAGGCTCAACAGTCGACTAACGATTACTCCATTCCTAGTGCCACATCGGGATGAATTTTCTGAAACGGTTGGCTTTATCATCACGGGCCCTAATCGCAAAGTGCTATTTATTCCGGATATCGATAAATGGGACAAATGGGATCGCCGCATCGAACAACAAATCACGACTGTCGACCGAGCGTACCTCGACGGTACATTTTTTGATAATGCGGAGTTACCAGGACGCGACATTTCACAGATCCCACATCCGTTTATTTCTGAGAGCATCACGCGATTCGCCAAATTGTCGGATTCACAACGAGATAAGGTTCATTTTATACACTTAAACCACACCAATGCTGCCCTAAACCCCAACAGCAAAGCACAACACACCGTCTCAAAGGCCGGCATGCACATCGCCCAACCGCTTGCCATTTTCAAGTTATAATTACTAATCCATCAACTCCCATTCCGCGCACCATTAACAACTCTCAAGGAAGCCAATCATGCACTTTAACCGCCGACATTTTATCGGGACCGCACTAGCGACGGGCGCTGTTGCTTCGACAACAGCAGTCCCAATTTTATCTGCAGCAACAACTACGACCACCGCTCCAGCCAAGCGTAATGCCAATCCCATTGGAGTTTCAACCTACTCGTATTGGCGGTACCGCAAAGACACCAAACTGCCGATCGAAGACTGCATCGACTTAGCGGCAGAAGCGGGATTTGACGCGGTTGAAATTCTGCATGTGCAAATGACGCGCGAGGACAACGACTATTTACAGATGCTGAAACAACGTGCGTTTGTCAATGGATTGAGCCTCTGCGGATTCTCCACTCACCAGAGCTTCGTCTCACCCGATGCGGATTTTCGCCAAAAGAATATTGATCATACGTTGAAGTGCATCGAACTCGCTTATGCCATGGGTATACCCACCATTCGCATCAACACGGGTCGCTGGGGAACATCCAAGAATTTCGATACGTTGATGGCCAATAAAGGGATTGAACCGCGGCTTGAAGGCTACACCGATGAAGATGGGTTTAAATGGGTCATCGACAGCATCGAGAAATGTTTGAAGAAGGCCGCTGAGTGCGGCGTGACCCTCGGTCTAGAAAACCACTGGGGCATTGGCATCTCTGCCGAGAATGTATTGCGGATTGTAAACACAATCGACTCACCTTGGTTGCAAGTGACTGCCGACACGGGTAATTTCTTAGAAAATCAATACGAACAATTTGAAGCAATGGCGCCGAAATGCGTTTATGTACAAGCCAAGACCTACTTCGGCGGTGGTACTTGGTACACGCTCGACATCGACTATAAGCGTATCGCCAAGATACTCAACAAAGTCGATTACCGTGGTTACATTTCACTTGAGTTCGAAGGTGAAGAATCTCATGAAACAGCGATCCCCAAAAGCCTCGCACTGTTAAGAAAAGCCTTTGGTGGTTAAAGGCACGAATCCAGCCGCAGCGGTACGCATCACGCGTTGGCGTTGAATTCCTGCCGGTAGCGAAACCCGCCGTCCACGGGCAGTACGGTCGCGGTGATATAGTCGGCAGCGGGCGAGGAAAGAAATACAGCAGCTTTACCTATTTCCTCGGGCAATCCAAGTCTTCCCCATGGAAGCTGTGTAGCTTCTTCGCGAATCTGCTCTTCGGAAAATGCAAGCCGTTCTCCTGGTGTATCGATCCAACCGGGTGCAATTGCATTCACATTGATTCGATGCTGACACAACTCCATCGCAATTGTCCGCATCATGTGATTCACGCCGGCTTTGGCTGCGTTATAGGCAACACTCAACGCTGCAGGCAATTCTCCTTGCACGCTAGAGATAAACGTAATCTTCCCTCCTGCACCCCGCTGCACCATGTAACTCGATACGATTTGGCTCATATGAAACCCTGCGGTCAGCGTGCCCTTGAGTGTTTGTTCCCATAGGTCTGCGGGGTATTCTGAAAAGGGCGCACGTTGACTAAACGCGGGGTTGCTAATAAGGATGTCGATGGATCCCATGGCTTCAATGCTCTGCTCGAAAATAGCCTGACAACCTTCCCGCGAAAAGGCGTTCTCAGGGATTCCAACACATCTGCAACCGAGTGCTTCTATTTCTGCAACCAGCCCAGCTAGATCAGGGCTATCCGGCCGATCATTGACCACCACATCAGCGCCCGCTTTCGCAAGTTCCAGCGCACAACCTCGACCGATTCCACGTCCCGCACCAGTCACCAATGCAATTTTTCCAGACAACATGCAACAACTAAACCCTTAAAAGAAAATAAAGAACGCCGCACCTAATTTACAACAATTCGGAGATTGGTTCACCACCTGGCAGCAGTGGGATTGGACGACCTTCGCGACTTACTGTATGCGAATTAAGATTGATACCTAGATGTCGATACATTGTCGCGAGTACATCTTCAGGATGAACAGGTCGGTCGATCGGCATTTCACCGTTTCCATTTGAAGCACCGATAACTTGCCCCATCTTCAAGCCACCACCGACCAACAGCATACTCATCAACGAGCCCCAATGATCCCGCCCACCAGTTTTATTGATCCGCGGAGTCCGTCCAAACTCGCCCCACACGACAACGAGTACTTTCTTGTCCAAGCCACGATCTGCCAGATCGGTAATCAATGCATGTAACATCTGATCGAGCGGCGGTCCAGAAATCTCCATGCCTCGACTGGGACCTTCGCTACCATCGCTTGGCCGATCATCATTAACAATATTTAAATGCCAATCCCAACAAAGCGAATCGGGCGCAGTATTGATCGTCACGAAGCTTACACCAGATTCGACCAAACGACGCGCCAGCAATGCGGATTGACCCCAACGATGAGAGCCGTAAAGCTGCCGAGTCGATTCTGATTCCTGTGACAAATCAAACGCTTGCCGAGCTTTGCCGCTTGTCACAATATCAAAGGCGACATCGTTAAAAGCATCCATGCGTGTGAGTGCCCGAGCGCTATCTCGGTTACGTTGTATCGTATCGAGGCGTTGCAATAAAGTTTTGCGATCTGACATGCGATCTAAAGTGACATTATCAGCTAACTGCAAATTTAACACCGCCGCGGATAACTTCTCGTTTCCAAATGGTGATTTAAAGGGATCTTGTAAAACGGTAAATGGAGCGGTACCGCTGCCGAGGTGACCGGTACCCATAACTTCGCCGATGTTTGGGTTTCGAGTCTGCTCCTCAGACAACAAAACATAGGCTGGCATGCCAGGTTGATTCGGACCACGGAAATGAGATGTGATTGCACCGGCGCTCGGATGAGACGCAACGTTGTTTGTGCCAGCGTAGCCCGTGGATAACCAGTGGGCTGCGACAAAGTGACCATTGGTCGAATGTGCCACGCTACGAATTAGCGTGGCTTGGTCTATTACTTTGCCAGTAAGCGGCATGGTTTCACAAAACCGAATTCCGGGGTGTGCCGTACCAACAGTACCATAAGGCCCGCGAATATCGACCGACGCTTGTGGCTTGGGGTCGAACGTCTCAAATTGGCTCGGTCCACCCCCCAGCCAAATCTGAATAATGGCTGTATCACTAGTCGAATTCACTTTACTGGCGGCTTGCAAACGCAATACCTGCCCTAGTGAAAGACCTGCACCACCGGCGGAAACGGTGCTGCTCAGAAATTGTCGACGTGAGAATACCATGTCATAATTGTATCAATTTACACCGATACGCGTAAACAGAAATACGATAATGCACGGTCGCGAATGGGATGGTGAACAACCAAATTTATTAATTACCAGCCAGCAGCGTTCTGGCAACCGCACCGATCTGCGCCCGTTGAACGTCGTTAACGTCGGACATAAAGGGTAATAGCGGTCCGGTCGATGCAATTTCTGCTTCATTCACTGCCGCGTGTAACACACGTACCGGATTGATCTCATTACGCAAATCCTCCAGTGGTTGAAAGATTTCGCGAATCCGATTGACCTCTTCATACTCACACGCTCTTAACGCCGCCAACATCTTCATTGACAACGCGGGCGCGATGCAAACGCACCCCGATGTAAAGCAAGTCACACCAAAATCGCGCACATGCGTTAACGCCGGTTGCTCGCCAATGCCACTGACAATACGCTGCGTCCCGACCTCATCGCACAAGCGTGTCAAGAATTCGTCGTCGGTAGGATCTTCATGAACAATTGCGTATTTAATCCATGACACACTACCATCATCCACAAGCCTTTTAACATGGTCGACTTCGAGATAACCTGACTGCTTGATATACACTACGGCCGGCTTGCCTGCGGTCTGAACAAAATCGCGGACGCCACGTTCCACTCCGTCAAACGTAACAACATGAGGCTGGGGCAAAATCATTGCAGTTGGATATTGTGTGTCTCGCAATATACGCGCTTGATCGAGCATCATGCCATAAGCAGAACCTACCGATGGAATAACTAACGAATCCGGAGCTGCGATTGTCTCAAGCATCGATAACAGCTCGGCAAATTCGGAAGGCGCCACATGGTACAGCAAGGCATTACCACCATAAAGAAGTGTCGTCACTCCGCCCGCTTCCAGATGTTTAACGATACGTTGGTTCTCTTCAACATTTAATGATAGGTCTTCATTGCGTGCTAGCGGTGGAACGGAAATAACGCTGCCGGCTAAGTCAGCGTTGGATATGGGTGTTGTCTGCATGAGAGTTGATACCATTCAAAAAGTGGTGTTATTTATTGGTAGGTTTACGGTCACTCTGTGTTTTAAGAAACTTCTGAAGTCGAGGCAAATCGTCTGCATTGATCAAATCGATTCCTTCATTATAGAAAACCTGCCAGAGGTTTTCACTATGAGGAACAGCCCAAAATCGCACCAACTTATCCTGTTCATGTGCTGCTTTAATTATCGCTCGTAACCGCTGTAACTCCTTGGCTGAAATATCACCGTAGCCTTGCCATGAAAACGTTCCATTCCATGGTGCACTAACTAACGGAACGAGATCACTCCGAGTTTTTTCTTGTAAGTCGGCAAACCGTCCATCGATAAATACATACCGAGTCTTCAAGGCTGCGACTTCAGCAACTGGTCGACTACCAGATATGATGATCGTCACCGCACCGAGGTGTATTTTTCCGTTCTCATAACGTGTCAACATGTGCAAATATGGCTTTAACTGCTTCCTTAGTACCTCTAACGATGCAGCGCCATTGGACTTAAAATCGATCAATAAAATGAAACGCTTGGCAGCCCGATAAACCTGTCCATCATTCTCACTGACACGTTTTGCCAAGGGTGCTAAATACAGTGCTGTCAGCGTGCGATCTTCACGTAATTCAAAACGCGAGTGTCCCACCATTAAGTCACCGTCCTGCAAAATGACGTCAGCTTCGACACTAGTAAATCCGTGTTGCAAAGCATCTAACAATGGTCGTTTGTGATAATAATCATTGTGAGCGTGAGCCCGAGATTGCGGTACAACATCAGGTGGTTGCAGCGCAGTGCAAATAACGGATTGCGAAATCAAAGCCGTAAATACAAAAACAAGACGTGTCAGCATATTCCACCTTTCCGCTCTTGCTAATTATCCGTCAACAGAGCATGTACGCGGTCATCGGACCAAACCTCAAGCGGTGAATAGTTCGGATGTCGCCCGTCAGTAATATAAGGATCATTATGTTTGGTGTTGTAGCAACAGATTAAGGACCACCGTGGAGCGTCACTTAGATTTTGATCCGACCGATGCAGTAAATTGCAATGAAAAAACAAACCGTCGCCAGGTTCTAATTCGCAATACACCAATTCACATTGTTGCTGAGCGATGGCCACTCGTTCGGGGTCCGCGCCAACTTGATCTCCAATTTCCACATGCTCAACTCGACCGATTTTGTGAGAGCCACTCAATACTTGCAGGCACCCGTTTTGTTTCGTCGCTTGATTCACAGCTAGCATGCAACTTCCCATATCCGGATACAAGCAACCATTGTTATACCAATACCCATAATCCTGGTGCCATTCCCACGCGCCACCGAGACGAGGTTGTTTGAACATCATTTTATGGTGATAGTGGTAAACCTCATCAGCAAACAACGACTCCATCGTTCGAACAACGCGAGCGCTGCGAACTACGGCGGTATACGGCAAGGCATCATCAAGTTCATTGCGCAGTGCCAACCGCGTTTCTCCTCCGGCGGCATCTCGTCGCACGTAGGCATCGCTAGCCATTGCACCATCATCTTGCGCGAATTTCAACAAACCGGACATTTCCCGTTTATCAAACAACGACCGGACAATGAGGTAACCGTCTCGTTGAAAACCAGATTTATCTTCGCTGGTCAGTTCATACATAGTTACTTATCTCCGGGAATCTCTGTGCGTGGATGCAATTCACTTAAGTGAAAGGCATGCGACATTTGTTGTCGCCCATCTAGATCCACGATAGACACCGTGATTTTGGGATCATCGCCGGACCAATCAATATCGATCGCGCCAAAATTTTCTCGATGAAATGTGCGATCTAACAATCGGTGAGGGTTCTCTGTCGGAGTGCCTCGCGGATGCAGTTTATTGATACTGCTACTGGTGAAATCATATAGCGGATACGGCATGTCTGTCGTCGTCCGCGAAAAATCCGACCAATGTCGATCCCCGGAAATCACGAACAATCCGCTAGCCTTGGTCTTGGAAACAAGCTCCATAAAGCGAGTTCGTTCTAAGGGCAAGTTAGCCCAAGTCTCTTGCCCTGCGGCTGTCGGTACTAACTGAATGCTCGATGCGACAAGTCGTATCTCGGCGGGTACTCGCAATTGCTGTTCAAGCCACTTCCATTGTGTATCGCCAAGCATTGTCGCCTGTGGATCGTCGTTTGGATAATAGGGTCCGCCCACACGACGTTCCGCTTTTTTCAGGTCGGAGCGAAAGTACCGCGTATCCAACAATATAATTTGCACTCGTTGTCCCACGGGTCCAAATACATGTGCGTCGTACACCCCCGCGCGCGCCCTTCGCGGCGAATCCGGTACATCATTCCAAAATTGAGAAAACACTTGTTGGGACGCCGCTCGCTGTTTATAACCAGCGCCTCCATCGTTCAAGCCATAGTCGTGGTCATCCCATGTAGCTAAGACAACAGCAGATTTCTGCAATGAGCGAAACCCTGCTTTTTCTCCCAACACTTTGTATTTTGCACGCAGGACGGACATGTCTTCGCTGTCACCGTAGATATTGTCGCCGATGTAAAGAAACAGTTCCGGATCATATTTAAGAATATCACCAAACAGCGGTGCTGGATCCTGTTGATTGATGCACGATCCAAAACCGATACGAGTTAAGGGCTCAGTAAGTTGTTTGCCAATCATCGTCTGGGTCAGTCGACGGTCAACCGCGCCGCTACATCCAGCGTCTGTACAAACGCCACTGGCCGTTAACAACCCACCTCCAGGTGCCTGCTCAATTCCATATCCGCAATCAAATTGATAACGCCCTAACACTTCATAATCCACTGATACTTTTAGTAACGTGTTACCGTAACAGCCAAACCACCATTTTCCATCAGCAAATGTCGCTGCCTGGATTCCCAATCTTGTCCAACCGCTGTCGATTACATGCAGTTGTTTATACACAAACTGCATGTCATATTCGTAGAGATAGTTTTCCTGCACAGCATCAGGCAATCCCCCAACGACTAAGAATTTCCCATCATGAAATGCGATCCCACCTGCACCATGCTTCACTTCGGGCGTCTTAAAGCGGTCGGTCTCCTCTAACGTCTGAGCGTCGTAGACAATAACTTCATTGTTTGCGTTACCTGCGGGATCATTAAAGCTGCCGTAATTTACAGCAACATATATCCGCCCCGCGACGTGACACAAATCCCCATGGTGACTCGCCACCTCAATTTTTTTGACAACCTTGCCCTTCGCATCGGATTTGACGAGCGCTGTTGTAAATGACCAATACAAACTTCCTTGTCCGTCGCGACAAACACCTTGCAAGTGGTGCTTATACTGGCCCTCGCAAGCGACGGTTTTCTTCGTGTCGACCGCGTCAACAACGTCGACAGCAAAAGACGCAATCAACCATGTACACAAAACACCACTAACCAACTGCCGTATCGTTTTCATATTAATCATTTTCCTATCACTCCTAATTCGGCTGCCGAAGCCCAAGGCCCACCATTGACTTCCGTAAGGACAACGAGCTTCACGTATCGAGCTTGCTGTGACGGAAATACAATTTGCTGATTACCACGTTTTCGCGCAAACTCGCCATTCGCAACTGGTTTGCCAAACTCGTTGCCATCGCTGCTCACATAAATTTCATACTTAGCAATTCCGCCATTGAATCCACCGTCCTGTCGAGACAAATAACGAAATCCGGAAACCTCACGATTGCGACCTAAGTCAATAACAAGATCATGAGGATGCTTAAGAATTTCCGGCAGATACTCTGTATGCCAATGAGTACGTGAGTTTCCATCGAGCGTAAACCTCGCAAGTCGACTGCCAGCGCTGCTTTCGCTAGAAACCGAGGCAATTTTACATTCTTTCTGCGGGATTAGGCCTGTTTGGTCAAACTGCGTTACCTTTCCCTGCGTCGGGACAGGCCGCGTAGATCCGTACTTAGCTTGTCGATCTTGTTCGTGCAGAGTCCGATCACTGAACGTTCCTTCCACTGCGGGTGTGTGGGCTGCATCGGCTATGACTTGCATTGCTTTTAAAACGGCAGGGAACTCAGCGGCAATATTGTGGGATTCGCTAATATCTTTGGACAGGTCATACAATTCCCAATCACGTTTCGTTCCTGGTTGTATCGCTTTCATCTGCTGAATCCTCACAGCTGTCTGTCCGCCAATCTCCCAATACAGATACGCATGTTCCTCTTGCTTTTTACTGGCACCGCTCCGTCTGCTAGTTCCCTGCAGTTCATTCCAGAAAGAAATGCCATCAATTCCCGCTGGAGCTTTGGCGCCCGTGATATCAGCGATCGTAGGCATCACATCAGCAAAGTACCACAGATGATCGCTCACTCGGCCACCCTCAACGCGACCTGGACAATAGGCCAGCGCTGGAATCCGTAAACCACCTTCGTACAGCGTGCCTTTCGTCCCTCTAAACTCTTCGCCTGTTTCCGGATGTACATTGGCGCCGTGTCGACCGCGAGGATATTCTTGGGACTTGAAATAGTCGTTGCCACCGTTGTCACCGCTGAAAAATACAACGGTATTTTCCGCTAGACCAAGTTCCTCAAGCAAATCGACGATTTCGCCAACTTGCCGATCCACCATGCTGACCATCGCTGCATAGCGACGTGCGGGTTCAGGCCACGGTTTGTCTTTATAGATTTCCCAAGCCGCATCGTTATCCGGAATGTCAAAAATACCATGCGGTGGCGTGATCGGAAGGTAACAGAAAAACGGTTCATCTTGATGGTCTCGAATAAACTGTTTGGCACGATCAACGATAACGTAATGTGAATACGTTTCACCTTGGCTGCCTCCACGATTTCCCTCTAGTTTCAACTCGCGACTGTTCTCGATGATGTACGGTGGATAGTAACTATGCGCATGTACTTGGTCATAATATCCGACAAACAGATCAAACCCGTGGTCTTCCGGTACACCGGTAGAACCGCGACCTCCACATCCCCACTTGCCAAATCCTCCCGTAGCATATCCTCTCCGTTTAAGCATGCTGCCTATCGTCTGCTCGTCGCTCCGTAGTGGAGTTCCGCCGCCATTGACGCGAACAGATGTATGACCCGAGTGTTTTCCGGTTAAGAAACAACATCGAGTGGGTGCACAAACTGCTGAGCCAGCTAGTCCCTGAGTAAACCACACTCCGCGTTTGGCGAGGTCATCGATGCGCGGCGTCGTGATAGTTCTACTTCCCATATAGGAAGTCTCAAAATACCCCAACTCATCTGCCATGATGTAGACCACATTGAGCTTTTCTTTAGCTTGAAGTAGCATTGATGGGCCGATTGATAAAATCGCAGCGAGCGACGCTATTTTACATAAATCACGCAGCTGTATCATTAAAGTGTCCTAATTCCAAATTGTTGTCATATAAGTTTGTCTGATATTTCTATCTAATATATGCAATAATGTGCCCGCTCGCCCGTATAGTACTGAAACAACGCCAAATCAAAAGGAAATAAATGTCGGCTACCCCGTCAGTCGCAGGTTATCAACAAAGAATTAACCTCTAGGAATCCAATACATTGCAAAACATCCCAAACCCAAACAAAATACTCCTGTCGCTTTCAAAGATATTTGCCGTGGCCGTCCTTATGGTGGGCTGCAACACCGAAGCTCCCAACACTAAAGCTCCCAACACTGAAGCTCCCAACACTGAAGCTCCCAACACTGAAGCTCCCAACACTGAAGCTCCCAACACCGAAGTTCCCAACGCTGAAGCTCCCAACGCTGAAGCTTCCAACACCGAAGCTCCCGGCACATTAAATATCCAAGACATCATTACAGAGCACATCGAGGCCGTCGGCGGTGCCAAGGCAATTCGAAAAATACAAACGGTCCGGAAATTCCATGTGGTTAATACAACCGCCCCCACCGGAAATGCTACCGGAACTGTCATGGATACATTTGACCTAATTGCCGATCGGGGACGGGTAGATATGGACTTGGGGGTCTTCCAAGAATCGAAGGGATGGACTGGACAACAGGGCTGGAAGAAAAATTCATTCGAGCCGTTGCGGGATATCACTGCGGAGGAACTGCCCATCGAAAAAATGGGCGTGAACGTGAGCCTTATTTTTACCTTAAACCAAGCATTTGGTAGTGCCGCATTTTTACCTGCGACAAAATCCAAATTCAACGACCATGATTGTGTCAAAGTAGAAATTGTCGATAGTCCGCTTGCCCTTTACCTAAACGAAAAGACAAAACTTATTGAGGGAATGGTAATTCCGAATTTAATAAGGATCACGTTTTCGAATTACAAACTGGTCACTGGTGTACAAGTGCCCTTCCGCAACAAGGTTGAGATATTCCCGACGAGCACGACGATCACAACGGAACTCAAAAGAGTGGAGTTTAATGGCGAACTCGACGCTGACATATTCACAAAACCCGCTAACTAAAATGCCGCTCCCCACAGATCAAACTATTAACGCCTTAGGACAAAGCGGCTATGCCCTAAGTTTCCAATTATTGGGTAATCATCAGGATGCGGAAGACATGACGCAGGACAGCTTGAGTACGCTAGTTGCAAAATGGGACAGCTTTGACGAATCCAAAGCCTCCGTAACAACTTGGTTTTTGACAATCGTACGCAATCGCACCATCGATTATATGCGCAAAAAGAAACCGCTGTTCAACCCCGATGTATTAGAACAATCCAGCGACTGTAAAGTAGATACTCCGCAACAACATATTGAATCGTCGGAACGACAAAAAACCGTGCGAGACGCGGTCATTTCCTTGCCACAGAATCAACGAGAGCTGATTTTGTTGCGTGATTACCATGGATTAAAATACGCTGAGATCGCCGAAATTCTCAATGTGCCCATTGGAACAATCATGTCCCGACTTTCTCGCGTTCGAAAGCAATTAAGGAAACAGCTATTTGACTTGGAAGGAGCTCAGGATGCCTAAAACAGATTGGGATCAATTGCTGACCGGCTATTTAGATAATGAACTCACGCAACAGGATCGCCAACGAGTGGAACAGCGGATGGTCAACGAGCCGACATATCGCAAACAATTCGAGGATCTCACTTCCCTGCAAACGGACATTGCCGGATTAGATTTTCAACCGAACAAGACAACACAGTGGAGCGAATTAGCGCCAGACGCGACGTCAAGGACCACTCGCTCGCTCGGTTGGCTAAGCTATATCATCTCAACCCTCTTTCTTGTAGGTTATGGTTTGTACGAGTTCATCATCGCCGATACGGAAAACGCGTTGGTAAAGACCGCAGTCTTGGGTATCTTTCTGGGACTAGGTTTACTCTTAATCTCGGTCATCAAACAACGAATCGTCGAATCAAAAACTGATCGCTATTATAAGGACGTACAAATATGAGTGAAATATTAGTAGTTACCACACCGGATGTCCCCGGCCGCCAAGTCGACCGCGTCATTGGGCTAGTTCGCGGCAATACGGTCCGTGCGCGGCATATTGGCAAGGACATCATGGCGGGATTGAAGACTATCGTCGGTGGCGAAATTCACGAATACGGGAAATTACTCGCAGAATCTCGAGAACAAGCACTCGATCGCATGATGGCCGAAGCCGAGTCGCTCGGTGCCAACGCAATCCTCAACGTCCGATTTGCGACGAGCATGGTCATACAAGGCTCGGCAGAGATGCTTGCCTACGGAACGGCCGTAGTTCTACAGGACGAGTAATTCGTGGTCTGAATTAGTGCCCCTTCTTTTGTGGTAAACTGCATTAGGAGTTTCAAATGAAATACTTAATCACCGGCGGCGCAGGGAATATAGCTTGCCAACTTACCCACCGCTTGCCATCCTCGTCCGAAATTCTATTGACGGACATTGCCGAGCAACCTCTCTCCACACCCAGCGAAAATAGCCGCTTTCAAGTGTCCAGCATCTGCGACGATCAAGCGGTAGCGAAGTGCATCGAGACCTTTCAACCCGATGTCATTCTACATTTTGCATCCCTCTTATCCGGGCAGAGCGAAGCGGATCGCAAAACAGCTTGGAATGTCAATATGCAAGGCACCTTTTCGTTGCTCGAAGCTGCCGTTACGCACCACGTCGAGCGGGTGATCTTTCCCAGTTCACTCGCGTCCTTTGGCTCACCACTGCCTGATCCGTTACCCGAGGATTTCCCACAATGGCCTCGCGGGTTCTATGGCTTCACCAAAGCATCCGTTGAACGCATGGGGTTTTATTATCGTGAAACTCATGGGCTCGATTTCCGCGCTATCCGTTTACCAATAGTTGTTTCACCTTATCCATCGCCAGGCGCAGCAAGTTCTTACGCTTCGAACATGTTCATCGACACCGTTCTTCAGCGACCAGTAACGCTCAAAGTCCGCCCGACTTCGAACCCAGCCCTGATGTATATCGATGACTGTCTTCACGCGATTGATCTACTTACACATGCTGACCGTACCTTGCTGACCCGCAGTTCCTACAACCTATATTCGTGTAATCCAAGTGCCAGCGAAATTGCCAAGGCTATTGCACAAAATCTGCCCACTTGTACCATCGACTTTGCGACAGATGACAAGATTGCCAATTTAATCGATTCTTGGCCGCGACATATTGACGACTCCAGCGCTCGCAACGACTGGGACTGGACACCGAAGTTTGACCTCGCGGAGATGACCACTCATTTCATCGACCTTTTGACGAATGCTTGAGTCGAATACTGGAGTATCGGCGCCGCCTCCAATTTTCATCGTTCTCTGGTAGAATAGCCGCCATGAGAACATTGCAACTATCCGGGCAGATCGACACACCCTCTGGAATCTTTCCGTTGATTTATGATGGTGGTGAATTTACGTCGCTCGGCGAGTCAATTGCGTGGGCTCAAAAAAATCATTCGGAATTGATTGACCTTGCATTTCAGCACGGTGCCGTGCTTTTTCGCGGCTTTGGCACAGAAACGGATCATGATTTTGATAGGTTCATTCAAGCCTTTAATTTGGAAAACTTTCACTACGAACAATCACTTTCTAATGCCGTGCGGTTTAATCGAACCGAGCGGGTTTTCACTGCAAACGAAGCCCCCGCCGATGTCAAAATATTCCTTCATCATGAAATGGCCCAGACTCCGTTTTACCCAAGTCGGTTATTCTTCTTTTGTGAACAACCTGCCGAAACTGGTGGCGCGACACCAATTTGTCGTTCCGACGTATTGGTTGTGCGACTTCAGGAACAACACCCTCAATTCATCGCTGATTTGATAACCAAAGGACTGAAGTATCGCAACATTCTACCGGACCAAGATGACCCGCAATCCGGCATGGGTCGCAGCTGGCGCAGTACTTTTCATGCCGACACACCAGAGCAATGCGAAGCGAACATGGCTGAAATAGGGTATACGGGGAAGTGGCGAGACGACGGAAGTCTCGTTAGTACCACCCCCGTTCTTGACGGTATTCGATCGCTCGCGGATGGGCGACAGACTTTTTTCAATCAACTTATTGCCGCCTATCGAGGATGGGGATCTGATGAAAATTCCGGACCCCCGATAACATTCGGTGATGGCACGCCGTTGGACCACGTTGCCGTTACCGCTGCCTGTGAAATCGCGGATGAATTGATCTTTAATGTTCCCTGGCAACAGGGAGATGTCGTATTAGTCGATAATTACGTTACCATGCATGCCCGCCAAACGTTTACTGGTACCCGAAAAATTCTCGCTTCATTAGTATCCGTATGATAGAGACCCCATCCATGCTCGCAACACCTGATATACACGATGACCAGCAGAAATGGTTCGAGGGAATTACCCGCTACCAATGGGTCGTCCTAATTATCGCATCGTTAGGTTGGGTGTTTGACGTTTTTGAAGGGCAAATCTTTGTCGCTAGCATGAATGAAGCAATGCCGTCGCTCGAACCCACGGCATCGACAGGTGATGTAGCGGTATACAACAATATTGCACTGGCAGCTTTCCTGCTCGGAGGTGCACTTGGTGGCATTGTTTTTGGACTCATCAGCGATCGCATTGGTCGTACTAGGACAATGTCGATTACCATCTTGTTTTATTCCGTATTCACCTGTGTATCCGCACTCTCACAGACATGGTGGCACATGTCGATTTTCCGCTTCTTAGTAGCCATGGGCGTCGGTGGCGAATGGGCCATTGCGAGCGCCATGGTATATGAAGTATTCCCACGACGAGCGCGGGCTCATGTTGGTGGGATTTTTCATGCATCAAGTGTCTTCGGCACATATTTAGCCGTTGCTGTGGGTTATTTTGTGATTGGTAGCGACGCCATTCAAACGTGGGCGAATTCCCTCGACATCGAATGGTTTGATCCCCAGACAATTCCGTGGCGACTAGGGTTTGCCATCGGCGTTGTTCCTGCCCTGCTTATTATTTGGATACGCTTGAGTTTAAAGGAACCAGAAAACTGGCAAGCCGCTCGAGCAGAAGCTAATGCGGGAAAAGGGAAAAAGATGGGGTCGCTCACTGAGTTGTTTTCCAGTGAGTTTTCGCGGAAAACTTTTGTCGGCGTATCACTTGCTGCCATCGGATTAGCCACCTTCTGGGGTGCCCACATCTACGCTAAGAACGTGCTTAAAGAGTCAGCGATCAACGAGATGGTTGAGGCTAGAATTGCCAATGATACCAACGACATGCAGGATTCTTCGATTGGGTTAACGACCGACATTAAAGACTCTATCCGAAACGACATCCTAGCGAACAGCGTCTCGACGATTAAGGGCTGGGAGATGTTCGGCATGCTGATCACGGCCACCGGCGGAGGTATCGGTTTGATCACCTTTGGTCCTCTGTGTCAGCGGATTGGACGTGTCAGAACCTTCACGTTTTTTCACTTGGGCGGCTTTATCAGTGCGATGATCCTGTTTAACGTCCCCATGTCGACAACGCTTCTTTACGCCGCCCTGCCAATTTTTGGTTTTCTAACACTTGGAATGCACGCTGGGTACGCCATCTATTTCCCAGAATTATTTCCGGCTCGCATTCGCGGAACCGGCACCGGATTCTGCTTTAACGCTGGACGGATCATCGCTGCTCCCATTTTATTTTCTGGTGGCTGGTTACAAAAAACATTCAACACAGGGCCGCTTCAAATTGCCTGTGCCCTCTCATGTTTGTTTCTCATCGGCTTGCTGATACTAGACGAGGCACCGGAAACCAAAGACCAACCTGAACTAGCGTAACTCAACTATAATCAATTTTCGTTTATTGACTTCGAAAGATAAGATGACTACACCCATACGATTTGGACTTGTTGGATTTGGCGCTTGGGGAAACTGTCACGCCGATGCGATTACACAAACCGAGAATGCTGAAATCACGGCAATCGCGGCGAAAAGCGAAGGCTCCTGCCAACTCGCACGCGAAACCTATTTAACAGCTTCTGTAACAAACGATTACCACGAACTTGTGCAACGCGCTGACGTGGACGTTGTTGATATCGTTGTTCCAAGTTTCCTGCACCGCGAGGTTGCTGTCGCTGCACTTGAAGCCGGGAAACATGTCCTGCTTGAAAAACCAATGGCTCTGACTCTCGCAGATTGTGATGCTATCAACGCAGCGGCCATTGCCAACGATCGCATTTTGGCGGTGGGACATGAGCTACGACTCTCATCCATGTGGCGTAAGGTTAAGGAACTTATCGACGACGGCTTTATTGGCACACCGCAATACTGTTTAGTTGAACTTTCCCGACGACCCTATCGCCCAGGTGCTGAAAGCTGGCGATTTGATATTGAGCGTGTCGGCAACTGGATCCTTGAAGAACCGATACACTTCTTTGACCTAGCGCGTTGGTATCTGGATACAGCGGGAACACCAGAAACAATTTACGCTCGTGCCAATTCCCGCCAAGCAGGTCATCCGGAACTACAGGACAACTTCAGTGCCATCATGACGCTTGATTCTGGTGCATACGCCGTGGTGACGCAAACACTCAGCGCTTTTGAGCATCACCAAACTGCTAAGGTCACCGGTACTCGCGGCGCGATCTGGGCACGTTGGAGCGGCGCCAAAGATCGCACTCTGCATCCTGACTTCAAACTACAAGTATTCAATGATGAAAATGAAGAAGTGTTGGATTTGACGCCTGAACGTATCACGGGGGAAGTGTTTGAACTGCGTGATCAAATTGCCTTAATGGTGCGCGCGGTAAATGGTGACAAACCAGTGCACGCAACGGGCATCGATGGTCGTTGGTCGGTCGCAATGTGCGTCGCTGCTCAACAATCCGTCGACAGTGGCCAACCACAATCAATTCCCACCAACTAGGCAATTTAAACGATCACTCGTTGCCGGCCCTATGTTGGCATTAGATAAGGTGCCCGATATTCTTTGCTCAGCATTGCGTTGGCATCGTCATTGCCGACAAACGTCTCGGTCTGCGGATTAAACTCCACCCGCCCCGAAGTTCGATAAGCAATCTCACCGAGGTGAACCAACGCACAACTGTAATGTGCTGTTTGGGCATTGGCTCGAGTGCCCCCGCCACTACGGATCGCATTTTGAAATTCCGCCATGTGCTCAGCGTACCCGCGTGAACCACGGATCTCCTGTCCCTCGGTTGGTCCTGGCTTATTTTTGGGTCCTAAAAACACACTGAAAGCACCGCGGCGAGAGAATATCATATATCCCTCTGTTCCATAAAATACGTTACCGTTATCAAATCCATGCAGCCCATATGCCGTGAAAGGGTAGTTCTCATAGATCAGCAACCGACCGTCTTCATATTCATACGTAACATTCATATTGTCCGGATAGTCGCTGGCGTGACCGTGCAACATCATCCGACTACCGCGGGCGGTGATTTGCTGCGGAAATGTTTTAACCCCCAACCCCCAGGCTGCCATGTCTAAATCGTGAATACCATCGTCACCAATCTCACCGTTCGCATAATCTTGATACATCCGCCAAGTCCCATGGAAACGATGGCGGTTAAAGGCGTGCTTCTTTGCGGGTCCTAGCCAACGGTCATAGTCAACGCCACTTGGAACCGTCGCATCGGGTACTGGTTTCACAACACTTCGCATTTCAGCCGTCCAAGCTTTGGCAATTTTGATCTCGCCAAGGATGCCAGACTCCAGTAGTTTCTCAGCTTTGAGCGTCACCGGACTGTTACGCATCTGGCTGCCCTGTTGCACAACACAACCATATTTTTTTGCGGCAGCGATGACGGCATGCCCTTCATTGTATACATGCGATATCGGCTTTTCGATGTAAACGTGTTTGCCGTTTCGCATCGCTGCAATCGCGATCGGAGCGTGCCAGTGGTGGGGAGTGGCAATCACGACCGCATCCACATTTTTGTCGCGAATCACATCCTCGTACCGTCTCGTGCGTTTAGGTGCGCCGGATTGAAATTCCTTGCGAACGAATCCGGCCATCCTCGCGGTTTGAGCGTCATCCACGTCGCACAACCAGGCAATCTCAACGGAATCATTCCGTTCAACCAATCCTTTGACATGCAACGACATGATACCACCACAACCAATGATACCGACGACGAGCTTGTCAGGTTCCACTGAGGCTTGCGAGTGCACGGCACCGAGTGCCGTGACTGCCGCAGTGACCGCTGTTGCCGTAGTAACTTGACCGCTGGTCTTTAAAAAAGAACGCCTGCTTGTCGACTTCGCCATAACAGTCTCCTTGTAATTGTTTATCAATTCAACGACAACGTTACTCGACACACATCGCCCAGATCGTACCGTCACCAACGTCATATGTTTTCAACGCTTGCAGAGCGCCCGTTTTCGGGTCAATCGCATAGGAGATCAACGTTCCTGACTTCTGCCCAGCAGCGTACATAAAACGGCCACTCTGATTAATCGTCATGGACCGAGGAAACCAAACAGTAGGATATGTGCCAACTCGCTGCAATTCGCCGCGGCGACTTATGGAAAACGCGGCGATGCTATCTTGGTGAGGCTCGCGACTTTCGAGGTCCCGATTCGATACATATACAAATTTCCCATTGGGAGTCATACGGATATCAGCCGCTGCAGCGCCACCGGTGTATCCCTCTGGGAGTGCCGAAAGGGTTTGTTTCAGTGTCAACGCACCTGTTTTTCGATTTAAGCGATATGCACTGATGCCTCCGCCGCGTTCATTCGACGTGAAAGCTAGCGATAACGAGGGGTGGAACGTGATGTGCCGCGGTTGATGATATTGATGATCCTCATCTGGACCGGATACGACGGGCGGATCATTGGGAATTAATTTCCCAGTGTCACTATCTAACACGTACTGATAAATAGCATTAGGCGTCGTATGCGGAACATAGACAAAGCGTCCGCTGGGGTCCATTTCCACGCAATGCGCGGTCTTCTCAGTCTTGTGATAATCTAAATGTTCATCGGTAACGATCCCATCTTGGATCCGATAAACATTGATCTCTCCGGTAGCATAGTGGGCCATCATTAAATATCGCCCTGAATCATCAGCACGGATGTAAGGTGGACGAGTGGCAATTTTTGCGACTGCCGACAATAGTAGCGTATTGTCCTCTTGCCGCTCTAGCGTCGCTACGAACGCTGTCGCTTGGTTGGTCTTCTCATCGCGCCCCGCCATGGCAACGTACAAATGCTTGCCATTGGGCGACAAGTCCATTGCGCCCGGTGATTCCGGCAGAACGAGTGATGACAGTTTCGTCAACTCACCGGAATCCGGATGCACCGCAAACGTGGAGACCGTCTTCTCCACAATCGAGGCGACGTATATGACCTCGTCGCCTTTCACTTTCCCAAAACTTGCAGCAGCCATTGCGGTTACCATTGTCAATAAAAAGAGAGTCTTCATTTCACACCTCGTATTCGAATTTGATTTATCATTTAGCAATCTTCAGGTAGTCAAACATTCGCCCTTCAAGCGAAAACGTTTTCATTTCTAGCGTATCACCGTTTAATGAAACCATAACATAGTGGTGCCCATGCCGCACGTTATTTTGAAAGAACGGCCGCACCGGACTAGGGGTTTCCAAGCCACCTCCTCCGCCGCCGGTAATCATATAGAAGGGTCCATCTTTTTCGACCGCTTTTCCTCTACGAATCCGCCAAGTCCGCTCATAAGAATGAATATGCCCGTTCCACACTATGTCGACACCGTTGTCTTCATACAACGGAACTAAAACTCGAGCCCGCAGGTCACCGCGTGAACTCTTGTTGGATTTCCAAAGGTCGCCGTAATCGTTTTCGTCCGAAGAGTACGGAGGATGATGGTGGCAGACAAACTTCCAAGTTGCCGTAGATTTTTCCAATGTGTCTTTGAGCCATTCGTATTGTTTGGAACCAACACCGACATTTTGATTCGTATCCACCATAAAAAATTGTGTGTTGCCATACTTGAACGTGTAATAGTATTCGGGTTCCGGCAAAGAGACGTAGTTGTAGTAATGGTCAGCGTTTTGTTCATGATTTCCTAGCACAGGGAAAAACGCTACTCGATCGATCAACGGCCGCATCCCCGGAAAGAAATGATTCAACCAATGATCCTTGTTTTTCCCGGTGGACACTAGGTCGCCAGGGTGCAGCAAAAAATTGGGGCGTTGAGCCCATGCCATCTTCGCTAAAACTGAAGAAACTGCAGGGTTGCCCTGAGTATCACTGATTACGGCAAACGCAAACGGAGAGTCATCATGCACTGCGGTTTGAAACGTTGATACATTGCTTTCATATTTCTCCTCAGCTGCCGTGACCGATTCAACACGATAAAAAAATTGCGTTTGCGTTTTCAAATTCGGAATCTTGACTTCATGAATTTTGGCATCGTCCGCAGAAACTGATTGTTTACAGGCACTCGTTTCACCGTAATGCACAATCGATGTGGATGTTTCATTCGTTTCCCACATCACCGTCATCGATGTTTTTGTCGCCCATTGCAGGTAGGGGTCAACAAGCACTTCTAAAGGTTGTGGCTGCACGATTGCCGGCTCTGCGGCTAACTGCTTGTGGTGGGCAAACGCCTCCGCCACCCACTCAGCCTTAGCCGCTAGATCGTAGACTTTAACTTCTCGAATTCGACCATGATGAACGTTCAACTCATCACTATCTGTATAAGCCCCAATAACATAGGGTGTTTTCGTCGGGTAGAAGATATCTCCCGATTGTTGGCTCCCGCTCGATTCTTTTTTTCCGTTGACGTAAATCTCTGTCGTCTTGCCGTCATACACGGCGACCACGTGATAAAGTTTGCCAAGTGCGAATTTGGTAGTGCTTCTGAAATAGGTCATGAAACCATCGCCGTCATCCACCCCCTTGGTAGACAGACCAAATGTAAAGTGCTGATTGTCGTATCCCAACACCCACCCCTTCTCCACACCACCGTTATCTTGAACGACACCAAT
>LWDU01036169.1_pt1 | contig 43907 bp, 37 predicted proteins | sample 727161 | NCBI WGS metagenome assembly LWDU01 (sample SAMN04566230, study PRJNA314399) | hydrothermal vent metagenome | isolation source: deep sea hydrothermal plume seawater | place: Mexico: Gulf of California, Guaymas Basin | collected 2004-07-11
TCGCGGACACTCTGGTCGCGCTGAGGAGCAACATTGCCCCGCGTCGGCCGGAAGCCGTTCAAAAAATCAGAGACGACTTCCGGAACAAAGTGAATGCTGCAAGAAGCGAAGCCCAGAAGTTTCGGGAGCGCATGGAACAGACGGTGATTTCGGCCGACGTGTCGCGACAAGGAGGCGGATGGGCGATCCTGTCGACGAAGCTGACCACGGTCGACGAGGAATTGAAACAACTATCCGGCCTGGTACTTCAGATTCAGTTCAGGCATGACGGCACATCTCCCAACCTGATCGACGGCGTGCGGACGAAGGCCAGCGAGCACGTCGTGCGGATATTTGAAGTTCTGGGACGACTGCCCGCTTATCGAGCCGAACGAACGGTGACCGGACTACTGAGGGAACAACAGCGATCCGCGCAGCTGCTGAACTTCGTTTTGATTCTCACCGTACTTGCAGTGGCTTGTTATGCCATCACGGTTTGCTGTGCCTTTCAGTGGGTTTCCTTTCCCTTGCGTACGATTGCGAAAGGAACGTCCAGAATTGCCAACGGCGACACGGACTACCGGTTAGGATCGGTCTCTCGATGGAGCGACGAATTCACTGACCTCGCTTCCAACTTCAACCGAATGGCCGACCGTTTTCAGGAGTCCGAAGACAATCTCAGTGCCAAAGTGGAAGAACGGAGTCGACAACTGGTGCGTTCGGAACGTCTGGCGGGCGTGGGATTTCTATCGGCCGGCGTAGCTCATGAAATCAATACTCCGCTGTCGTCCATTACCATGGCAGCAGAATCACTGCAGTATCGATTGCACGAGCAGCTGGACCCGGACCACAAGGATACCATCGAAGCCATGTCGCGACTGGAGATGATTCAACGCGAATCAAAACGTTGTGGCCAGATCACTCGTCGGCTACTCGATTTTTCACGAAATGATAAACAACACATACTGCCCTACGATCTGACCCTCGTCGTTCAGGAAGTACTCGACATGGTCCGTCCGATGGACCGGTACCGCGATCGAAATGTCATTTTCGAACACTCCGATCCGCTGATCCTCGACATCAACGCTTCTCAGATCAAACAGGTTGTGCTCAATCTTGTGGCCAATGGCCTGCAGGCCACGGACGCCGGTGGTACTGTTCAAATCCGTCTCGAAGGGCAGATGGATTGGGTCATCATCGAAATCACGGACGACGGGATGGGTATGGCGCCCGAGAATATCGGCAATCTCTTTGAACCCTTCTTTTCAACGAAAGAGACGGGGCAGGGAACGGGACTCGGTCTCAGCATTACTCATCGCATCATTGAGGAACACCACGGAACAATCGACCCGTTCAGCAAAGGTCCGGGAAAAGGCAGCCGATTCAGCATTCGGCTGCCTCGGCGGCAACCACAACAGAAGGCGGCATGATTCTCACGCGTGCCTGAAGTGACATGTACTCATGTTCTGCCGGTAATTTGTGCTGTGCTGGTCTCGGTCGACACATTCACAATGTCGATTCGAAATTCCGTGTCTATTACTGCTGGCATCGCCGCCCCATGGCGACCTATAATCATCTGCACAGGATTCACGTCTCCACTCCATCTAACTGTTTGACCAGCACTTCGGAAAGTACGAATGTCGGGACTTCCGCAAAACGTAGTTTACGCTTCACTCGTAATCGCAGGACTAATTGGTCTTGCCAGCATTGTTGACCTTGCGACCGGCAGTCCGTTTGGCGGACAGACGGCGTTTGACGTTCTGTTCATAATTTCTGCAGGAATTACGGCGTATCTTGGCATCGATTGCCTGAGAGACGCTAAGTAAGCAGTCGTGGCGTGAGACCGCGGCCACAACCATCGCCGATGTGTTGGAAACAACACGCTGGGCATCTTCCCGCCTCAGTCAGAACGTGCCGCATACGAGCGGCTGAACGTCAGTGCACACGCCCGTGCCCGCCCTGCCTTCGGCACAAAAATTACAGGAGATTCTGTGCGAAATCTCTGTGCAGCTTCCCGGAATTAACGCGGCGTGATCCGGTTGTTCCGAATATGTGGCCAAATTGCCCCGAACAGTTGGCCCATCTTGTCCAGCTGCAGTAATCGCCACCAGAAGCACCAAAAGTTAATGGCGTTTGAGCGTGGCAAGACGTTCAAGCCGTACATCCCGCACGACGATAGTTGCGGACAGTCCCGCAGTCGGTGACTCCGACTCCATCGCGCTGTTCGTACTCCGATGTGCGGTGACCGGGTATTACTGGTGATTGACAACAACGGGTTTCCATGGAAGGAGACAGGGCGATGACATGGATTCGACTCTTCTGTGCAGCAATCGTAACCTGCAGCATGACAGTAACCGTACAGGCTGGTCTGTTCGATTTTGGCGGCGGCAAGTCCAGCGGATGTGCCAACGACTGCCAGCCATCCTGCTGTACACCGACAATTGTGCGTCCATGCTGGACGAACGTGTACACTCATCAGCGTAAGAGCAGCAAACCATCATGCTGCAATACGTGCTGTGCTCCATCCAGATGCTGTGCACCAACAGAATGCTGTGCACCGCCACAAAGTTGCACTGAACAGGGTGCGTTTTGCCCCGCACCGGTTTGCGGCGAGAATTCCTGCTGTGTTCCAACGGTGTGTCCACAGGAAGGGTGCGGCAGCACCACAGAAGACTGCAGCAAGATCGCCAAGCTGATTTATCAGTCGATGACCGCGTGCTACGCGAGAGACAGAAAATCAGCAATTCACAAGTTGGGTGATTACTTCGACTGCTGCTGTCACCCGGAAATCATGAACGCCTTCATCTATGCCCTCAATGACAGTGACGAACGGGTTCGCGCGAAGGCGGCCGACGAGATTGGTGACCAGATTCGACGTAACAGGTGTTGTGTCGGATCACCGACGATTTCGGCACTGACCTGTGCACTCGCGGACTGCGATCGGAGCGTCCGTCGTCAGGCAGAAGAAGCTTTGCTGTGGTCCGGTTATAAAATTGTCGACAAAGGCAGTCAGAATCGATCATGTCAGACGTGTGGACCGGGCGGCAACGGTAGCGGGACTGTTTGGGGCAGTGGCAATGACGGCAGTACCACAACCACCACTGCTCCTATTGACCAGGTTCCACCTGCCCCCTCGCCCACAGAGACACCAGATCTATCACAAGAGCCTTTGCCGGAAGTCGCTCCGTCAGCTCCCGCCGAAGCGGCGGCTGGTGATGCCCCAACGGTGTACGAGAATACTCCGCCACTGGATGCAGGTCGCCTTCTTCCGACCGTGGACGAGGTGTCCGATTCAAATCCAACGGCCGATCCACCGTCACGCGTGAATAGCAGGACCGGGGCGGAGAGGATTCGGGCGGGATTGGCGGAATTAATGGACAAGGTCCGTTGATCCAGGTCTTCCGATCATAATCAGAGCAACACTGCGTCAGCGGCTTCCGGTTCTTCCTGGAAGCCGCTTTCGTTTCATATTGCGACGATCTGCTGATCCACCAACGACAATCAAAGGATTGCCCCATCGGGATGTGACCTGTATTCGTAGCATTGTTGGACTCTGTTGAAATGAAATCGATCCATGACCGACGCCAATCCGTCCAGCCCCGTTCAGCCGTTCTGGGTGACCGGCTGCGCGGCCGTCTGGGTAGTCGTGTTTCTGGGGTGTTTCTTCAATCAGGTTCTGCCCAACAATTCGTCGGCCGCCGAGACGCTGACTCGTGGCGACATCTGGGAATACATCCGCTCTGACTGGCCAACGATTCTGAATCCGTTGGACTATTCCGGGGCTGCCGGTCCCGAATCAGGCTGGCACAACGTAGCGCAGCGCGTGCCGTTCATCAGGACCGCAGCCGTCATATGGTTTGCGGCGTGGTGCCTGGGGCGACTGGTGGTCGGCCTGGTCCTGGGCCCGGTTCAGTTGTTGCGGAGCGAACGCACGGTCTTTGACCTTGGCGTGGGCTTGTCGCTGCTGACGCTGTGGACTCTCCTGTGCGGTCTGGCAGGTCAACTGAATTCCGGCATCCTGCTGACTCCGTCGGGCGTCGCCATTGTGGTCCTGCTGATGAGTCGCATCACCAGATTCCGATCGACTGCAGAACGGTGGCAGGTTCCGCGGACCGCGGTCCGATCGACAGTTAATCGTGGCCTGTTTCTGTTCCTGGTCATTCTTCCGGCCCCATTTGTGCTGCACATATTTCTGGGCGGGATGACGCCACCATTTGATTTCGACGTTTGCGAATACCACTTGCAGGGGCCCAAAGAATGGTTGCAGCGCGGCAGCATTCAGACGCTCGAACACAACGTCTACACCAGTTTCCCTTTTCTCAGTGAGATGTTGAGTCTGAATGCGATGGTGCTGGAAGACGACTGGTGGCGGGGAGCAATCGCAGGCAAACTTGCGCTGTCATCGTTTCAGTTTCCTGCCAGCGGTGGATTGGAATGGTGCCTGGATTCATTGCGGCGATTGCTTTGTTGTCGACTCCCTGGACGACCCGAATCTCAATCATCGCCTACTCAGAAGGCGCGATCAGTTTCTATCTGGTGGCAAGCATCATGGCTGGCATGCTGGTAGCGGCAACGAGCGATTCTCGGCACCGCTGGCGATTCGTCGTATTGACGGGGTTCCTGTCGGGCAGTGCGATGGCCGCAAAATATCCGGGGCTTGTGTCTGTGGTGATTCCGGTGTCGCTGTTTGTGGCCTGGTCGGTGTGGCGTTCACAGAGTTCGGCGACCGACGTACCGGTGTCTGAATCGGCCGGATCAACAGGCCCGCCCGACAGAGCAACCAATCCGCGGCTAGTGCTGCGCTGCGGTGTTGTCTTCGCCTTTGCCGTGATTCTTGCTGTCGGTCCGTGGCTGTTGAAGAACGCTGTAGCAACTGGTAATCCGGTCTACCCGTTGGCGTACAGCATTTTCGGAGCGAACGACTGGAGTCCTGAGATGGACGCCAAGTGGCAGAAAGGGCACAGTCCGGATGATCACGATGTCACAAACATTCCGGCTCATCTGATGGACGTCGCGGTCCGCAGCGATTGGCAAAGCGGATTTCTGTTTGCCTTTGCCGTCCCTGCATTGCTGATCGTTCGCAGGCGGAATACTGTCGGATGGCTGTGGCTCTATGTCATCTGGATGCTGGCAACATGGTGGGCTTTGACTCATCGTATCGACCGCTTCTGGATCCCGGTGACCCCGGTGCTGGCAGTGTTAGCTGGAGCCGCCTGGCAACTGAGCACCACCCGATTTTGGCGCTACGGAATGATGCTGGTATTGCTTGTGTGCTGTGTTTTCAACTACGGATTCTGTCGCCTGCCGGTTGTCGGATTTCATGCAGGACTGTTGGACCTGACGGAGGCTCGAAAGCAACCGATTCGTCAGGAAATTCGCCTGCTGAATTCGACGTTACCGTCGAATGCCCGCGTCCTGATGGTAGGTGAGGCTGCCGTTTTCAATGCAACGTTCGATGTCGTCTACAACACCGTGTTCGACGAGTCCATTTTCGAACAATGGACCAGCGCGGCAAGCGATTCGACTGCGTCAAAGAACGCCCCGATGAAATCGGCGGATAAAATACGGTCTGTATTTCGTGCACAGAAGATCACACACATCTACGTCAACTGGTCAGAGATTCTGCGCTATCGACAGACCTACGGTTACACCGACTTCGTCACGCCGGACCGATTCGTCAAGTTGCAATCTGTCGGATTGCTGGCCGCACCGGTTACTTTTTTCCCTGGCGATTGGACATCCCTGGACCGTCAGAAACAGGCAGAAGTATCTTCCTGGCACGGCGCAGCATCGCTGACGGACGGCAGCCGTTTCTGGAATAACATCCAGATATTCAGAGTCACGTTGTAGTGGCAGTTTCTGTCGCAACCTGATTTTGACCGTTGCTGCTGACTCGTTCGGCAACGCTGTACGAATCGCTGGTGTTGCCGGTGTAGGCGACGATCAGTTCTGCCAGCAGACCGAGCGACATGGCCTGACCGCCCAGCAGCGCGGCGGCGATCGAATAGGCCAGCAGCGGTCGACCACCGATCGGCTGTACAGGCAATACGGGGACAACGTGCATCAACATCCAGATCAAAGACAGGTAGCCCAGTCCCATTGTTCCGATCGCAAAGAAGAACAGGCCGACAGCTCCCAGAGCGTGTTGGGGCCGACGACCGTAACTGATCAGAAAGGTCACGGTCAGAAGATCCAGAAAACCACGTACAAATCGCCGCACGCCGTATTTTGATTCGCCGTGCTGGCGCGATCGATGATGCACAGACATCTCGGTCACTTTAAATCCCCGTGCGAAGGCCAGCACGGGAATGAAACGATGAAGTTCGCCATAGATGTTAATTTCGGCCGCTACGTCGGACCGAAACATTTTCAGTCCGCAGTTGTGGTCGTGCAGTTTCAGGCCGGTCATGGAACTGACCAGCCAGTTGAACACGAGGCTGGGGTAGACCTTGTGCCACGGATCCAGTCGGCGTTTTTTCCAGCCGTTGACGACGTCATGGCCTTCGTTGATCAACTTCAGCATTGCCGGAATTTCAGCCGGATCATCCTGCAGGTCGGCGTCCATCATCAGGATCAATTCGCCATCTGCCGCTCTCATCGCGGCGGTCAGCGCGGCGGCCTTGCCGAAGTTCCGCCGAAATCGAATTCCGCTGATGCGTGAGTCCTGGGCACTGAGTTCAGAAATAATCTGCCACGAAGAATCGGTGGAACCGTCGTCGATGAAGATCACTTCAAATCGATCAACAGCCGTTTGCGCGACCACAAGGATTTCCTCCCAGAGTTGCCGCAGGCTGCCTTCTTCGTTCATCACCGGAACAATAATGGACAACATTAGTTAGCTCCTTAGAGCAGTTTATAAGATGACAGAATCGGTTCTGGCTCGTGGGGCAGCCGTTCTGCTATTAATACACGTCAACCGCGGCCATGAGTCAGCCAATGTCGCTGTAGCTACGTTTATTCCTGATAATATGTTGCCGTTGGGCGGCAGATTCAAGGGGCCAACTGACGCGGCTGTTTGGTTCCCAGCGTCAGTTCCAGTCGGCTTACGGATCGTCCCGCGTTATTGCTTCTTCTGTACCGTTTTCGCGGTTGTCGTCTTCGATGCTTCCGTGCCGGCAGTGGCGGGAACGGCTGCGCCGCGTTCTCGAAGTGCTTCCCCCGAAATCAGATGAACCAGTTCCTGCCCCAGTCGATCCATTTCCATCACAAGTGCGTCGATTCGTCCAGCCAGAAACATATAAACGGTGAGCGCCGGAATTGCGATAAACAGCCCCGCAGCAGTAGTCAGCAACGCCATCGCAATACCACCGGCCAACTGTTCTGCCTGTCCCATCGCATTGCTTTCCGCGATGTCGTTGAACGCCTGGATCATGCCGATGACCGTTCCCAACAGTCCGATCAGCGGACACAAGGTGGCAACTCCGTTCAGAACGCGCAGTCGTGTCTTCAACTGACTGATCTGCCGTTCACCTCCATCAATGACCGCCTGTTCGATTTCAACGCTGGGTTTGCCCCATTTGCGGACGCCGTGCAGAAAGACGTCCGCCATGGGACTGCCGTCCTGCTGACATACGGCAATGGCACTTGTTTTGTCCATTCTTCCGGAACGCAGCAGCTGCAGAAATCGGTCGACAAAGGCACGTGGAATCACACGCCGATGCCGCAACAACACGGTTCGTTCGATGCCACACCACATGGCTGCGATTGATGCCAGCGCAAAGACAATTGCAAACGGGACTCCGATCGCGCGCACAATTTCCTCAGGCGAACTGGGAACGGCTGAACCGGAAATCGGCTCGTGCACCGGATCAGTAATCGTTTCTGAATTCGGCGCCAATTCCGTCGTCTGCCCGTTGACCGAGCTGACCAATAGGGCGCAAGGCAACAGGATTAAGAACGTCAGCAACAGGAATCGGTCGAAAACGAAACGAAAGGCGAATGAATTCATTGCGGCGAAGAATAGACAGGGGGAAACCGAAAACAATTAGAAGAAGTGAAATCCGATTGTAGCAGCGTCGGACGGCATTGGCGTGAGGGATTTACCTAATCTACCGCACCGTGGCCGCGATCATGACGTGCATTCTTCCTATTTTGACTGGGGCAGGATTTCCTTGAGCTTTTCGGCAGCTGTTTTTGCCAGTTCCGAATTCGGAAACTCAGTTACCAGGTCTTTGTAGCTTCGCACTGCGCCGCTTTTATCCCCGAGTGCCAACTCGCAGGCGGCCGCCTGAAACAGACCTCGCATGCGCCACTCGTTGGCTCCCTGATAGTTCAGGTATACCCGGTGGTATTCTGTCAGCGCTTCCTTTTTGCGGTTTTCCAGCAACAAAGTCTCAGCGATCAGGAACTGACATCGCGCCGCGGTTTCGGTGCCTCGCCCAACTTCGTCCAGCGTGACCTGCTGAAAGTAGTCACGAGCCTTCGTAAAGTCGGGCTCGGCCTGAGACTTCCATCGTCGCCCCTGAACATCTTTCATTTGAAACAGAAAACGTGACTTCGGCGATTGAGCGACCAATTCGCCGGCCATGGCATCGATGTCCGCATATTCCTTCCTGGTCAGGGCGACCTCGGCCAGCAACACCCAGATGCGTTCGGTCCAGTCGGACGCAGCGAGTTGCCCTTCCAGCACGCCCTTGCGTAATTCCTGAAGGACCCGTTCAGCTTCCGGCAGATTGTCCTGATCCAACTGTCCTTCGCCGTAGAAAAGCTGTACTTTCGACGCGTGTCGGCTGGCACTGAATTCCATGGCGAACATCCTGGCGAACTTCAGCACGTCCGGCCACTTTCGCTGAGCAGCGCTGATGTCAATGACGTGATACATCGCCGGCTCTCTGGCAGCATCAGGATATCGTTTGTCCATCGCGATCGCTGTGAATTCGTGCAGGGCGGTGTCGAGTTCATTCGCCTGCATTTCGCTTTCGGCGAGTGACAAGCGTGCCTGACCAGCGTAGGGACTGTTCGGGAACTTCGACAGAAGTTGGCGGTAAATCGCGTCCGCCCGCTCGTACCGTTCGTGTTGCAGGTTCAGGTAGGCCCATTCATCCAGAATGACGTCCAGACGATCATCCGTCGCAAAGGTCTTCGCGAGGTCATCCCATGCTTCGTCAGCTGCCTCGACCTGACCGTCCTGGCCAATCAGTCGGGCGAACATCTGCCCTGAATCCAGAAACCAGGGAGCGTTGATGGCCTCAGGATCACTGGCGGCCTTTTCCACAAGCTGCTGATGCAAGGTCGCAAAAAGTGGAGCGGCCGATTTACCGTCCCCCGCTTCAAATAAACTCAGAGCCGCCATATAGGCCGCTTCCGTTGCACTGTCAGACTGCGGGTATGCTTGCGAGAACTGCGAGAACAAAGGTTCCGATTTCGCGAAGTCTTTCAGGCGATAACGGCTCCATGCGGCTCCGGACAAAGCGGCCGCATGAACTGTTCGGTCCGTCTCATGTTTCGCCGCGACTTCGAACAGCGCTGCGGACGTGACAAAATCTTCGTACTGCCACGCCGCTTCCGCCGACTGCAGAACGGCCATCCATGTCTGCGGATTCTCCGGAAACTCTTTGACCAGCTGGTCCAGATCAGCCCTGGCCCCACTGACATCCTTCAGATGGCTGAACGCGACGGCTCGAGCTGCCAGCACGTCGGCCGCCTGTGTGTTGTCCGGCTGCAGTTGCAGCAGCTCGTCAGCATACTCCTGAACGTCCGGATACTGCTTTAATTCCAGACTACTCATCGCCGCCAGCGCCAACGCTCCGATCAGATCGGCGTACATGGGATCCCGCAGCTTCTCACGCAGGGGCTTGATCTCGGCCAGCACCATTTCAAACTGTTCGTCCTGATGAAGCGAACGGATCAAATGGTAACGAGCCAGACTGTCGTCCTTCGAAGTCACATCGGGAGACTCCATGACCGCTCGCAGCAGGGTCATCGCATCCTTCGGCTTCTGGTCGTTCAGCAGAATACGACCGACCAGAATCTGAACTCGTGCTGTCTTTGATGCGTCCGAAAAATCAGCATCGAGTCGGTTCAACAGGCTGCGAGACGTCTTCAGATCGTCCAGTTCCATCAGCAGTTCAGCCGCGTTAAACAAGCTGTCGAACACATGCGAATCTTCAGGCCAGCGGTCGGCGAGATCGCGGAACATCTGTGCGGCAAGCTGTTTTCTGTCGTCCAGTTGTTCCACCTGAGCACGCTTGAACAGAATCTCCGCCGCCAGGGGAGTATCACCCGCTGCCGCATACGCGTTCGAGAGCATTTTGCGAGCGTCATCAAGCTGGCCGAGTTCCCGCAGACACAAACCCTGCAGCATTGTGGCCTGCGGCAACAGCTTCGATTCCGCGGCAACGTTTTCCAGGCTGGCCAGCGCTGCTTCATGTTTGCCAAGTCGAAACGAAGCCACACCGGACTGTAATGCCGCAGAATTCGCGATTGGCTGGCCTTTGTACTCCGCCACAATACGGTCGTACGACGCGCTCGCTTTTTCGAATTCGCCGTCGTCAAAGTGCATCGTGCCGATTCGCGCCAACGCGCGGGCGGACAGCACGGCAACCTTTCGCGCCGCAACCTGTGCGTAAAGCTGCAGAGACTCGTCCTTCTTCTTCAGCCCCTCCAGAGATCTTGCCAGGGCAAACGTGGCATCCGGGACCAGCTGTGCTTCAGGCGGCACGGCCACCAGAGCGCGGAGGGTCGGTTCGGCTTTGGACCAGTCGGCAGCGGCGTTGTAACTGTTGCCCAGCATCAGACTGGCCCAGTTGTTCAGATTGTGACCTGAGTGGCGGGACAAATAGTCCGTCAGCTGACCAATCGCTGTCGGATATTCCTTCAGATAGAAGCTGCATTCGGCAAGCCGATATTTTGCATCGGCGATGTTTCGGCTGTTGGGATTGTCCGCAATGAACGTTTCAAACTGCTTCCGGGCCGATCCATAATCTTCCATTGAATTCAGTGACAGCCCGTAATACAGCCGAGCCAGACTGGCCCGCGGATGCTGTGGATGCGATTTCAGGAATGCGGCAAACGTGTCCGACGCCAGGTTCCAGCGTTCTTTACGAAACAGGTTCACCGCCAGATTGAAATCATCTGTCGCTTTATCTGCTGGTGCGGCTGAGGGAATGAGCAGCACAAATGCGACAGCAACCAGCATTAACAGAAGCCGACCGGTAAAACGACCCGTTTTCATTGTTCGCACTCGTTCTGCAACTTCACGATTCGTGGCTCTGCTGAGTACATTCATGTTCGCTTCCGCCTCGGATACCTCACGCGGCCCTGCCAGTGGACCTCATTCTACGCCTGACGCAGGCTGATCCGAAGCGATTCGTCGAATTTGTTCGCCGCTTCGGCAGCTCTTTTTCCCCGGAGCGGGACTTCTCAGTCGATTGACTGTGGCCAACGGTTTAATGAGGGACGAGTGGGCATTTCGGGGAATGTCGCAGACACCAGCCGGCGCTGGGCGGAGGTCTCCGTCCGTCGCGTACTATACACTCAGATGTCTGCGGTCCGCCAGGTACGGGGTCAGGAGACCCAAGCACAGCGTGGTACGACATTCGAGGACGACGTTCGTGTTCTTTCTTTCGTCCTCGATTTTTCCTTCTCACCTTCGATGGCAACGCCCCGCCTTAGTCGATCGGGACTTCGTGCATCACCAGTCGATCGTACAACGAATCCCAGCTTTTGACGGTGGCCAGCGTCTGCCACGATCCCCCGCGGGCCAGGTAATCCAGTGAATCGTTGCTGGTCTCCGCCGCGAACAGCTGAACTTTCTGGTCAGTGTCGGCAATCGTGCCGATAATCGTTCGCCCGTTTTCAAAGCGAGCGTCGTCGCCGGAAAAACCAAACGTGGTTGAGACGCGATCGATCAGGATTTTCACATCATAGTCGCGTCCTGCGGTCGCCGCGACGATTTCGGATCGTTCGTTGCCAAATCGCCCGGCCTGCTCGATCTCATTGACAATCGCCAGCAACGACGCCAGATCTGTACCCACGTCGGCACGAACTCTGTCCGAGCTATCCGGTGTGCCCGAAGTGTCCGGCCTATCTGGTGTGTCTGACCACTGTGCTTCTGACTCCGCCGTAGTTTCCGTGCCAGCCGGAGCCGCATACCGATGATCGACAACAGATGCAAACCGTTCCATGACAGATGGTTCGGCGGCATCCAGGAACCCAAGAGGGATCACCTGCAGCTCGGTTTTTTTTGACCAGTCGGGAAAGCGGGGAATGTCAATTCTGATCTCGGCCGACCATGCGATTTTGTTGTCGGATTCGGCAATGCTGAACGCATCCGTTTCCGGGAAATCGATCAGAAACTGTTCCGAAAACCGTTCGCCGGCCCGCAGTGCTCCGCCTGGATGCAGCGTGTGAGTTTCTTCGAACAGCGTATGACGGTGAGTCGTGCTGTTCGTTCCACTTCCGGAAGTAGCGGCTTCCTGAGCGAAGATCTTCAGCGTGATCCCGTTGACGGGGAACGTTTTCTTTGGTGTAAAGCTCAGTTCCAGCGGCCATTGTTCGCCGGGGCCGACGACAAGATGAGGCAACTTCAGTTCCACTTCTCCGACCCGGCTGGCGATCATCGACTTCCAGACCCAGTAGATGCCGCCACATACGAGAATGACCGGAATAAGGACGATGGCGAACGCTGCAAAAACAGCCAGAAACATGGCCACGACGATAAACAGAATGACCTTTACGATGCCTTTGGCTTCAGTGGCCTTCTTCTTGAATTCGATGACTTCGCCACGACCACCCGTGAATTCCGGTGGCCGCTCCCCCGGCAGCAGGATGTATTCTTCTTCGTGTTTGGGATCAATCGCCCACGGCACGTCGACACCGACATGGACGAAGTGGTCCACGTTGATGTAGTGACCGTGATAGGTCAGTGGCCAGATTTCCGACTCGAATTCAAACGGAAAATTCAGCTCTTCGCCAGCCTGCAGGGGCACGGTTTCCGACAGGCGGACTTCGTGTTTTTCGCCACGATCGGCGTTCCCTCGACCATGCGTCCTCCAGTAGTGGGTCAGTACGATGCCGTTGCAGCGAATGTCCTCGTTGACCTGAATATGTACCTGACCAACAACAGTGTCGCCGCCACGATAGATGCGGTCGGGGCTGTCAAAGGTGATTCGAATGTCGCACCTGGCCATAGCAGTTCCTTAAGATTTGACGTCGCTCGGAATCTACAAATCCGCGATCTCATTCAGATTCTGAAATACCGCATACAACTGATGTAACATGCCGCGAATGTCTGCTCCGAATTCCTTCCGTAGACGTTCCGCCATCCCGGTAGTGATTGCCGGGACCTGCCCATCATTGCGGCGAACCCACTGAATCCGAGCATTCAGCAGCCGATGCAATCGCTCGACATCAGTGCCCTGCTGCACCTCAATCGTTTCCACAACTCGCCCCGCTAAACGAAGTTGCCTGTGGAAGTCTCGGTGAGTGCCCAGCACCAGAGGTATGTTTGATCGAAACACCTGAAACTGCTGCCAGCGTGTCAGTCGCTGAGCTTCATCGATCAGGATCGGACGGCCGGATGGAATGGGGGCGCGCTCGCCTTCGGGGATGTGCACATAACCGGCGGCGCGCAGGCGCAATCGAATGGCCAGCAAATGAGTCGTCTTGCCGTAGCCCTTCTCACCGATGAATTGCACGACGTAATGTGGATCATTCAGTCGCGTGATGATCGCGTCGACATCAACCAGTGCCAGTGACGTTCGTTCGTCTTCTGAGAACTCGCCGAAGGGATTTCGCCGCAAATTCAGGTGTGCATATGGCAGTGAGTATTTCGTATTTGCAGCTGGCATGCCCGAGTTTTAACCGTTTCGTCATCGTTTCGCACGGCAGCGATTTTCGGTATTCAGTCAGTTTCTGAACTTTCGGTTGGCCGACGCTGTATTGCTGTCGCGTGCTGTGATGCCGATCCCCGTGTGCAGTGCTATCATGCCCGCACATGTGTTCGAATTGCCTTCAATCCAGGTAGTCATGTGAGCCAGAGTGACCCAACGAGCAGCCGTGGTATGAATTTCGCCACGACGCAGTGGAGTCTGGTCATCTCGGTGGGTAACGCCGATGATGAATCGTCTCGATCCGCGTTGGAATGGCTGTGCAATGCATACTGGATGCCTTTGTATGCATATGTCCGGCGTCGGGTTAAAGATGTGCATGATGCCCAGGATCTGACTCAGGCGTTCTTTGAGCGATTATTGGAACGAGACTATCTGGCAGATGCAGACCCGAACCGTGGACGATTTCGCTCCTTCCTGTTGACATCTTTCAAGCACTTTCTGGCGAACGAATGGGATAAGCGGAACGCGGCAAAGCGAGGCGGAGGTCAGAAAGTCCTGTCGCTCGATTTTTCGGCTGGAGACTCATGGCACGCGAACCTGTCAACCGGTGACCTTGATGCCGAGGCACTTTTTGAGCGCCAGTGGGTGAACACGGTCCTGACCCGTGTCATGCAGAAACTGGGGCGGGAACAGGAGCGGGGCGGAAACACGAGACTGTTCGCCGAATTGAAACAGTTCATCGGTGGTCGTTCCGATGGAGCGAACATGGCCGAGGTTGCTCCTCAATTGGGGATGACAGGGCCTGCCGCACGGATGGCTGTCAGTCGGCTGCGCGATCGGTATCGCGAATTGCTGAGGTCAGAGATTGCTGAAACGGTCACGTCCTCAGCGGACGTTGATGACGAAATCTCGCACCTTTTCTCAGTGTTTTCTGCCTGAACACCGACCGGGGTCGCTGACCAACCGAGATTCTCCGTGAAAGTTGAAAATCCGGAGAAGAACCGTGTTGCGCTCGGGAGCAGTTGCTTCAGAGGTGAGTAAGCCGGTTGCGTGGACGGGACAGTGCACGCCCTTCGGACCAGACACCATCCCTACCAGGAACTTTGCAGTCAGGGACGGCAATAGCATTCGACCCTCCGTTCCCGCGATTGTTAGACTAGGAGAATCTTCGATGGAAACTGTAATGAACGATGTCACGAACCGTTGCCCAGACTGCGGCCTTGAGCTGAGTGCCGACTCTCCGCTGGGCGTGTGCGCTCGCTGTCTGCTGCAAACGGGGCTGCCCGATTCTGCGATCAAGGCGAATGACTCGACGTGGATCGAGAAAACAGGGGGAAATGCGGAGGCCAAACAGGCGACCGACAACGTAACGCCCGCCGCCGACAGCGATCCCTCGCCGTCACGTTCCACGACCGATGGCCGTTATTTTGGAGACTACGAATTACTGGAGGAACTGGCGAGTGGTGGCATGGGAACAGTGTTCCGCGCACGACAAACGCGGCTGAACCGAATCGTCGCCCTCAAGATGATTCGAGCGGGGCAATTCGCCACCGATACTGAAGTCGAACGTTTCTACACGGAAGCAGAATCGGCGGCCAGCCTGGACCACCCCGCAATCATCTCCGTCTACGAGGTCGGAGAGCAGGATGGTCAACACTATTTCAGCATGCGCTTGGTTGAGAACGGCAATCTTGCGAACGGGATTGAATCGCGGCATCCGGGCAAGGCAGCAGGCCTGAGTCAGCAAAACCAGGATGAATGTGCTCGTATGCTTGTCAGTATCGCCCGAGCAATCCACTTCGCTCACCAAAGACAGATTCTGCATCGTGATCTAAAACCATCCAATGTACTGCTGGATGAAGCAGGGCAGCCGTACGTCACAGACTTCGGATTAGCTCAGCAGATCGCTGCGGATAGTCGCCTGACGGCTTCCGAGACGTTGGTAGGAACGCCCAGTTACATGGCTCCCGAGCAGGCGACCGGCAATCGCGCGTCGTTGACAACATCAACCGACGTTTACGGTCTGGGAGCAATCCTGTATGAAATGTTGACAGGCAAGCCTCCGTTTCTGGGCGAAACTCCCGTCGACACCGTGATGCAGGTGCTTGAGTCGGAACCGCGAAAGCCATCGGCGCGGTGTGCGGTCGACCGGGACCTCGAGACAATATGTCTGAAGTGCCTGGAGAAGGATCCGGCAAAGCGATATGGGTCGGCAGAAACGCTGGCCGACGACCTTGATCGCTGGCTGCTGCGTGAGCCAATTCAGGCGCGACGTGCCGGGTTCATGGAAAGAGTCACAAAGTGGTCCCGCCGGAGACCTCTGGTCGCCGGCATGGCAGCTCTGCTGGTGACCGTGGCCGCGTCCGGATTCCTTGCCGTCTACTGGCAGTGGGACAAGACAGAACATGCGCTCGAACTCCTGCATCAAACGGTGATCGCAGAAGCAACCGCCCGTGCACCGGTTCTGATACCGCGGCGGATACTGACTCATGACGGTGCCGTGCTTTCGTCTGTCTTTTCCAGCGACGGCGAGCGAGTATTGACAGCGTCACACGACAAAACGGCTGCCATCTGGGACGTGATGTCCGGCCAGCGAATCGCAACACTTGAAGGTCACACGGGCGCCGTGAGTCAGGCAGAGTTCAGTTCTGACGGCCGCCACATCCTGACCGTTTCACATGATGTCACGAACCATTACACCTACGTGGACCCAGCGGGCCGGACCATCACAAGCTGGCATTCCGGAGAACGTGGTGATGCGACTGTGCGCATCTGGGACGCTGAAACGGGAAATCAGACGGTTCTGCTGGCCAGTCACACGGCCGAGGTCACAGACGCAGGTTTCAGCGCCGACAGCTCCAAAGTCGTCACCTGTTCGCACGACAAAACGGCACGGCTTTGGGACGTCACGACGGGCCGTGAAATCCTGAAACTGGAAGACGCGAATCGTCTCTGACAGACCACACGCACGAAGTCAACCGGATTCGGTTCTCACAGGATGGCTCGCGTCTGGTGACAGCGTCGTCCGATGCGACATGCCGAGTTTATCAAGTCCCTGATGGGCGTCAGGTATCCATCATCCGTGGCCACGACGAAACCGTCTTGACGCACATTTCACGGCGGATGGTGACAGAGTTGTCACCGCCTCAGCCGATGGCAACGTCCGCGTCTGGGAAACAAACTCGGGCAAAGGGCTTGCCGTGCTGAAGGCCCATGAAGATCGCGTGTACTCCGCCGAGTTCAGCCCGGACGGACTTCTCATCACGTCCGCATCACTGGATGGCACGGCTGTCATCTGGCCGTCGGCCACACTGGAACAGCTGGCTGTCGAGTTGAGCGGTCATCGTGGCGTTGTCACATCTGTGGAATTCAGTCCTGACGGAAAGCGTGCAGTGACCGCCTCCCGCGACGGGTCCGCGCGAATCTGGGATGCAGACAACGGTCAGTCGCTGGCAGTTCTGAGCGGACATTCGTCATTGGACTCAGAACTGCGTGATCGAATATTAAGAGATGTCCGTAGTGCGAAGTTCAGCCCGAACGGCAAGCAGGTTGTCACGGGAACTGAGGAAACGCACGCGACGATCACTCCGTTCCTCCCGGGCCCCGCAGAGGCACTTTCGTTCAATCCAGTGCGGGTGTTCGACGTGGAGACCGGAACCGAACCGATCCGATCCGAATAAAGGGCCACGCATGTGGAGCGCAGTTCGCCGCGTTCAGCCCCGATGGCACTCTGGTGGTCTCGACGCCCGACGCGAGAATTCGGCAGTACACAAAAACGAGAACGGGAATGAAGAGTTCGGGTTCCATTCTGCAGAAGACGTCGGTGCGGATTCTGAAGACCGCGACGGGTGAAGAGATTCACGAGTTGACTGGACATGCAGGCGTGGTACAGATGGCTGCGTTCAGCCCGGATGGTCATCACCTTGCCACCGTTGACAGGCACCATGTTCGAATCTTTGATTTGGATACCGGACGCCAGATTGCTCAGAGCCCCGACGGCCTTGGACCGCAGGAACAAATCGATTTTCGGGAAGACGGTAGACAGTTGTTATGCCGAGGCTGGGCGCGCGAGGCGTACGTTCTGAATGCCCTGGACCTGAGTACTATTCACCGGCTAAGTGGACATAAAGAGACACTAACGGACGCTCGGTTCAGCCCCGATGGCAAACTGGTTGCCACGGCGTCCGCGGATGGCACAGCAAGAATCTGGAGCGTCGAGAGCGGTCAGCAACTGCATGTTCTCAGTGGTCATCGAAAACGTGTACTGTTCGCTGTATTCGACCCGACTGGCGCCTTAATCGCGACATCATCTCAGGACAAACGCGTACGGCTCTGGGATGTCGAGTCCGGAACACAACTTGCCGTATTGGAGGGGCACAAGAAGCAGATTGTCGGAGCGGCCTTCAGTTCCGACGGTCGCTGGCTGGGATCCGCTTCAGAAGACTTCACCGCGCGTTTATGGCCAGTGCATGTGGCGATTGATCAATAGTCAAATGATGCGGCGGGATTACTCGCCGTGGAAAAGGGGATCAAGATCACCGTCAGTCCCGCGTGCACCCGGATATTTCCTGGCCAACCTGCTGGCGATCATGAGCGCCCCTGCGACGGGGCAGGGCACGTCAACAACGCGATCTGAACTAATTCCAATTCTCCCGATAACATCCGATCGAAACGTCGGTTGATTCAGCAGCACTCCACCGGCGAGGCCCAGGGGAAAACTGCTCGATTCGAAACCCAGTTTCTGCGCAAGTGTTGTCACCATCTCCGACAGCTCAGTGCCAGCAGTATCCAGCACCTCCTGTGCAACATCGTCATTCGGCGCGGCCTCGAAGACAACTGTGCAGCACGCGGCCAACTGCTGTCGCGACAGGGCGGCACCATAGACAGATTCGATGAGTCCCGCCGGAGTACGGACGCCAAATCGTTCCATAAAACCGTTCAGCAGCAGCGTCTTTTCGCCTCGACCATCGGCCGCCTGGGCGGCTGCCTGAAGTCCGGCCATCGCGATTGAATAGCCGCTGCCTTCGTCGCCAAACAGATAACCCCAACCACCGACCCGGTCCACCTGGCCATCGCCGTTGCGGCCCAGTGCCAGAGAACCTGTCCCGCTGATCAGAGCGATACCGATGCTGTCCCGCGACGCCGCGGCGAGGATCGGTTCGGCGTCGTCCATCACTGTCACGCGGTCTGCAAAGCCCTGCGACTTTGCCCAGGATTTCAGTTGCTCCTGTTCTGCCGCACGCCCGGCTCCAGCGACGCAAAGACAAACACTCGCAACCCGAGCGGCCGTCAGGTTCGCTTGTTCAAATGCAGCCGTGATCGCCGCAGTGATCGCCTGCGTCGCATGGTCAAAACCAACGGATCTCGGATTGCCGGGGCCAGCCTGTCCCCTGCCCAACGGCCTTTCAGATGTTGCGTCGCTGACTTCACCGATCCACGCAACCGTTGACGTACCGCCCGCATCAACGCCGATCACCAGCCTATCGTGCGGGTCTGTCACGAATTTTCTCCGTCGGCAGTCTGCAACGCCGGTCGAAGCTGGTGACCGCAGTCGCTGAGAATTCGGCGAGCGGCGTCCGGAGAGACACCGCGACGAATCATCACGACTGTGGTCTTCAGTTCACCGTCACACTTTTGCAGTTCTTCCTTCGCCTGCGTTTCGGAAATGCCTGTCAGTAATGTCACAAGACGACAACTGCGAGCCACCAGCTTTGTATTTGTTGCCCGCAGGTCGACCATCAGATTGCCGTATGTCTTGCCAAGTTGCACCATCGTTGCCGTGGTGAGCATGTTCAGGATCATTTTCGTCGCGGTCCCCGCCTTCATTCGAGTCGAACCGGCAATGAGTTCCGGCCCCACGACCGGGGTGATCATCAGGTCGGCCACCTGCGATAGAGCGGATCCTTCGTTACATACCAGCCCTATCGCGAATGCTCCAACGGAACGAGCATGTTTGAGTGCTCCGATCACGTACGGTGTGCGACCACTGCTGGCGATGCCAACGATTACGTCAGCCCTGGCCAGGTCGATGGTCTGCAAATCTTCGACAGCAGTCTCGGGGTGATCCTCCACGCCTTCCGCCGCCTTTCGCAGCGCAGAATCGCCGCCAGCGATCAGCCCCACAACCATTTCCGGGAGAGTGCTGAAGGTTGGTGGACATTCGGACGCATCCAGCACACCAAGACGCCCGGACGTGCCCGCTCCGATGTAGATCAACCGCCCACCGTTGCGAATTCGCTCTGTGATCACCGTGATTGCACTGGCGATCGATTCGGCTTCCTGGGCGATCGCCTGAGGAATCGTGGCATCCTCGGCGTTCATCAGCCGTACGATTTCCACCGGTGTCAACGTGTCAATTCTCGCAGACGCCGGATTCACGGCTTCTGTGGTCAGATCATTGATCAAGTCGGAATGTGAGTCAGAAGTCATCGAGTTTCAGGTACCAATTCAGGATACGTTGCGGTGATGGCAGGTATGAGCGATGGAAGAGCAGCGTCCGGTCGGCGAAGTCCTTCGAATTCGACAGCCCAAAGCCGGAAAGATGAAATCACGGAATGTTGTGGATTCGGGAGGGTGGCCGGTGGTTGGAGCGAGGAACGAGTGAACCCCGGGGCCGGCAGTGCCGGTTTAATTCTCCTTCGCAAGCTCAGTCCAGCCTCCGGCCACCCTCCACGACTCTACCACATTTCTCGAGAACACCCAGCCGGAACGTCCAACCTGCCGACGCGCCGGCTGCAGAGGCCAGCGATGCCCCGCCATCGCCGACCCAAAACGCCAACACCGACGGTCAAACGTGTTACGAGCGAAAGCCGACTGGTTCGTGTACAGTATCGACACGGTCGCTGACCGATGACAACTGTGGTACGGGGAGAAATCATCAGAGTGAGTGCAGACCTTGGCATCGTGGACGTTGTGGTCCTGAGTTCGCTGCTGCTGGCAGCAATCGGCATCGGTTTCTGGTCCGGCCGGAAGAACAAAGACGTCGAATCGTACCTGCTGGGTGGCCGATCGTTACCTTGGTGGGCGATTCTGGGGTCCATCGTGGCCACAGAAACCAGTACCGCCACCGTGCTGAGTATTCCAGGAGCGGCTTACGGCGAAGTCGGAATGCGATGGCTGCAGATTGCGATGGGGTACGTGCTGGGGCGGGCCGTTGTTGTGCGCGTCTTTCTGCCCCTGTACTTCAAGGGGAAACTGTTCACGGCATATCAGGTGCTGGATCAGCGATTTGGCAGCGCCACCAAAACGGCCGCGTCACTGTTGTTTCTGGTGACCCGAAATCTGGGCGATGGGCTGAGGCTGTTTCTGGCCGGACTGGTTGTTCACACTCTGCTGGGCTGGCCGTTCGCATGGAGCGTTGTGGCCATGGGAGCTGTCACGATTGTCTACACAGTCTTCGGCGGGCTGCGATCCGTGGTCTGGAATGACTGCATTCAGTTCGTCATCTACATGCTCGGCGGTGCGGCGGCCGTCATCATCATCGCCAACAATCTTCCGGGCGGCTGGAATCAGCTGTGGGCATTCGCCGAATCATCCGGCAAGTCGCGGCTGTTTGAAGTTGGGTTTTCGATATCTGATCCCTACAACATCTGGGCAGGCCTGATCGGCGGAGCTGTATTGACCATCGGAACGCACGGAACTGACCACATGATGGTGCAGCGCTACCTGAGTGCTCGCAGCGAACGCGATGCGGGACGAGCCATCTTTCTAAGCTCGTTTGTGGTCCTGTTTCAGTTCGCGTTGTTTCTGTTTATCGGCGTTGAACTGGCCTGCTTCTATTCGCTGGAAGGCAATGTTGCTCCGGCAGAGGCGGACCAGGTTTTTGCTCACTTCATCGTGCACAGTTTTCCCCGGAACACCGGACTGATCGGTCTGATGCTGGCTGCCATTCTTTCTGCCGCGATGTCGACACTGTCGAGTTCGCTGAATGCTTCGGCGTCGGCATTGTTAAATGACTTCTATCTACCTGCCTGTAAAACTCCGCCTGCACCGGAACGTCAGCTGGCGATTTCACGGTGGTGGACAGTCATCTTCGGCGTCGTTCAGATCGGTATCGGCATCTGGGCGATTACGCTGGACGCGACCGTCGTGCGCAGCGCATTGACAATCGCCGGTTTTTCCGCCGGCATACTGCTGGGCATTTTCTCGCTTGGTGTGCTGTCACGTCGAGCCGGGCAGGCTGCCGCATTGACAGGCGCATTCGCCGGACTGACGGTCCTTCTGTTTGTTCAATTCATGGCACCGAACTTCGGCTGGAGTATTGCATGGCCCTGGCTGGCACTGATCGGTTCGGTGACGACATTTGTGGTGGGTGAGTTGGTCGCTACCGTGTACCCCCGACCTAAGGGATCTGAATGATGATTCGTTTCGAACAGGTTTGTGCAACAGTTGTTCTGCTGACAGGTTCCGTCGGCTTAGCTGCGGACACCGTTTTATGTGGCGTTGACGTGCTGCAACGTGACGGGTTTCATCAACTGGCAGGTCAACGCATTGGCCTGATTACCAATCACACCGGACTGACTCGTGATGGTGTCAGCACGGTTACGCTGCTGCACGATGCCCCGAACGTTTCGCTCACAGCATTGTTCAGTCCTGAGCATGGATTTGAAGGCAAGCTGGACATCTCGAAAATCGATGACGCGGCCGATCAATCGACAGGACTGAAGATCTTCAGCCTGTACGGCAAAACACGTCGTCCGACAAAGCAGATGCTAAGCGGCGTCGACACCATTGTCTTTGACATCCAGGACATCGGTGCACGTTTCTACACGTACATTTCAACCATGGGCGAAGCGATGCACGCTGCGGCGCAGCACGGCAAACGGTTCGTCGTGCTGGATCGCCCCAACCCCATCAACGGAGTCGATGTGGCGGGCCCGATGCTGGACGCCGGTGAAAAATCGTTCGTCGGGTTCCACCATCTGCCGGTTCGTCACGGCATGACGATCGGCGAACTGGCGCAGATGTTTCGCACGGAGCTGAAGTTGGATCTGAAACTTGATGTAATTCGCTGCGACGGCTGGCAGCGAGACACACTGTGGGATGCAACCGGCCTGGTGTGGGTCAATCCGTCACCAAACATGCGATGTCTGACACAGGCTCTGCTGTATCCGGGGATTGGCCTCATAGAAACGACAAATATCTCCGTTGGTCGTGGCACAGACACACCGTTCGAAGTGATCGGCGCCCCCTGGATTCAACCGCGTCAACTGGCCGGAGCATTGAACGCTCGCGAAATCCCAGGAGTCGCGTTCGTGCCGATTCGCTTCGCACCGACTTCCAGCAAGTACGCCAACCAGCCGTGCGGCGGCATCAACATCGTCATTACAGACCGACAACAGTTTGAGCCACTGATAGTCGGGTTCGAGATCTCGGCCCAGTTGCGGAAGCTGTATCCGAACGATTGGAAAGGCAAAGACGCCATGCGACTGCTGGGCAATCGCCGGACTCTGGATTCGATTCTGGCAGGGCAGCCAGCGGATCAAGTACAGCAAACTGCCACTGCGGGAGTGCAGCAGTTTCTGGAACGACGGCAGACCTTTCTGTTGTACGATTGACGCACTATGCAGAATCGCATTCGAACCGGACTGGATAACTTCCTCGCAGCACCACCACCTGCGGTACGGGGCGTACGGCTGGGCCTGCTGATGAATCAGGCTTCGGTGAATCACGAGTTTCGCTACGCCTGCGATTTGCTGGACGAAAAGTTGCCCGGGCAACTGCGCGTTCTGTTCTCACCGCAGCACGGATTCTGGGGTGAGCAGCAGGCCAACATGATCGAATCGCCTGACACGCGATACGCGCCGCTGGACCTGCCGGTCCATAGTCTGTACGCGGAAACGCGACGGCCCGCAGACAGCATGCTGGCCGATATCGACTGCCTGGTCATTGATCTGCAGGACGTCGGCACACGAGTGTACACGTTCGTCTGGACGATGCTCGAATGCCTCCACGCTTGCGCTCGAAACCACGTCCGCGTAGTCGTACTGGATCGGCCAAACCCACTGGGAGGAGCAGTCGTCGAAGGGCCAATGCTGGAAAACAGCTTTCGCAGCTTCGTGGGCGGCAGCGAAATCCCGTTACGACACGGATTGACGATCGGCGAACTGGCCCAACTGCTGAACACCGAGGAACACATTGGCGCAGAACTCACAGTCGTACCGATGAGTGGCTGGGACCGATCGATGCTTTTCCCAAACACCGGTCTGCCGTGGGTTCCTCCATCGCCCAACATGCCGCGTTGGCAAACGGCAGTATTGTATCCAGGGCAGGTTCTGCTGGAGGGCACCAGTCTGTCGGAAGGGCGGGGCACCACAATGCCATTTGAAATCGTCGGTGCGCCAGCCCTGAACCCGGATCAGTTCCTTGCAGCCATTCGTCCGCACGAACATCCGGGTGTCGGTCTGCAGGCACTCCGGTTTCAACCAACGTTCGACAAGTGGAAGCACCAGACGTGTGGAGGCCTGGGGATCCACATTCTGGACGCAGCAGCAATTCGATCCGTCCAACTGACCATCATTATGATCGCCGCCGCCCGTCAGCTGTCGCCGCAGGAATTTTCATGGCTGCACCCGCCGTACGAATACGAAAACATAAAGCCACCGATCGACATCCTCTTTGGCAGCGATCGACTTCGAACTCACCTGAGTGCAGGCGCTCCACTCGGGCCGGACGAGCTAATCGACCTCATATCGTACGACGAAGAAGACTGGCGTGATCGCATTTCCCAGCACTTGATCTATGAGGGCAGGGGCCTGAACACGGATCCGAGCGATAGCGTGTCAGGCTGAGTCCTGGCCGCGAAAAACGCGTTACAGCCCAGAAAATGGCATATCCACGGGACGGCACGGTTCACGAAAACAAGCAAACGGCTGCAACACCCGGAAACGAATGCCCCGCTGCTGCTCGTCGCAAAGCCAGGTTCAGCGTCAACATAATTCGCTGAAAAAGCATGACTCATCAGGTCTTATGAATCGTGCAGACGGCGCTCAGTTGCTGTGTATCTTTGGTGGAGGCACCTGTTCCCAACGATCAGCCTGGGTCGCAACGTCGAGGAGCATTGGCAGTCCCAGCTCCAACGCCTCGGAAAACTCCGAAGTGATCTCGCCGGCCAGTCTGGTGACTTCCAGGGGGCGAGCGTCGTAAGATGCACTGCCGACGGAAAAAAACGCGACCGGCGGATTGGTCATCCACTGGGCCAGGTGATCTGCAATTCGTGCGGTTAGTTCGGGCGGAGCGTCCGGAAACACGCTGTCGGTCAGAAAGACGAACTGGCACGCTTTTTTTTGCAGGCCCCACAAACGATCGCATCCTCGCTGCAACGCACCGCAAAATCGATGACGCAGAAAGGAGGCCTGTTCGTCAAATTCCATGCTTCGATATCCAGTCAGATCATCATCATGTGATGCCAGTAGCGGAAACACGCGATGGTCAAGACTAATTCCGCCGGCAAGCCATCTCATGCGGTTGGTGTCGATGAGAATAGTAAGCAGCACAGGTTCTTTTTCGGCCATTTGTTATTCTTTCGGCCCATCGCTGGGCAAGGACAAAGTTAAAACAGCACGTTTGCCCTGGCCACGATCGACTTGCCCCGATCAATCAGCGTACCCACCGCCTCGGCGTCATCACTGTCCAATTTGCCTGCTTCCGCAATCCGAACAACATCGTTTGCAAAGGACTTCACGTCTGTGGAAAACCTTATCTTTTTGGCATCCTGATCATACCGCTGTGCGGCATGATGCAGAACGTCAATCAGTTCGTCAGGATCCCACGGTTTGGTGATATAGCGATAAAGTCCGCCCGTGTTGATGGCTTCAATAACAGCCTTGATGTCTGCATATCCCGTAAAGACGATCCGGACGGCATCGGGATGCAGCACTTTCGCCTGACTCATTAGCTCGGTGCCCGTCATTCCGGGCATCCGTTGATCGGTCATAACCACGTGAATCGGATGTTGCCGCAGAATAGCAAGCGCCTGTTCACCGGACTCTGCGGTGTGAAGTTCAAAGTCGTGTCGCAGCAGTCCCTTAAGGGAAAACAAAACGTCTGGTTCGTCATCCACAATGAGGATGGGATGTTTGGGCTCCGTCGACATAGTTTTTCCTGTGTCTCTCGCGATGAAAACAGCCTGACCAACAACATTGTGGGCTGCTCACTCTGCCGTCAGAAAGATTTCTGCCTGTCCGGCAGCATAACACGAAAGGTTGTCCCTTTCCCCGGAGTTGACTCAAATTCAATGGAACCGCCGTGTTGTTTTACCACGCCATAACTCACGGCCAGGCCCAGTCCCTGACCGGAACCCACCGGGCGCGTTGTGTAGAACGGTTCAAACAGCCGTCGCTGAGTTGTTTCGTCCATGCCACAGCCATGGTCTGTGATTTCCACACAGACCGACGATTCGTTCCGCGAGACAGCGACCTCAAGTATTCCCTTCGGCTCACTTGCCTGAACAGCATTCAACAGGATCGCGTGGAAGACCTGCTTTAGACTCGCGGGTTGACAGTAAATACTCAACGTATCCTCAAAGGCGGTCCTGACCGTCAGTTGCTTCGCTTCAAGATCGGAAGCCAGAATCTCCAACGTCGATTCCAGTGCCGCGCCAACGTCCATTTCGTCAGCCGCCGCCTGATCAAGGTGAGCAAAGTCCCGCAGGTTACCGACGATTTCGCGGACACGCATCAAGCCGTCGAGGGACGATCGAAACAGCTGAGGCAGATTCTCCTTGAGCCATGGCAGATCGCATTCAGATTCGATCTTTTTGAGGCGGTCCGCCAGATGCTCATCTTCCCGTTCCACGACCGGCAGGCATGTTTCGTATTGATCGAGCAGTTTGAACAACGATTGCACGTCGCGCTGCAAAACCGCCAGGTTGTTCGAAACGAATGCAACCGGATTGTTAATTTCATGAGCCATCCCGGCCGCCAGTTGACCGACGCCGGCCAGTTTCTCGCTTTGCACCAGCGCGGCCTGTGCCTCCATCAGCTGATGGTTTTGCTCGATCAGCGTGTGTTCCAGTTCAATAATTCGCTCCCCGGCACGCAGACGGACTCGCAGTTCTTTGGGATTGCAGGGTTTTGCAAGAAAATCGTCCGCCCCGGCATCCATGGCTTCGACAAGATCTTCGTTGTCCGATTTGGACGTCAGCAGAACGATATAAACGTATTCCGCGTGACCGGATTCCCGAATACGACGAATCAATTCCAGCCCATCCACTTCGGGCATCATCCAGTCGGTCAGGACCAATGAAAAATGGCTTTCCTGAAACTTCTCCCACGCCTTGGCACCGTCTTCAACTTCAGTGATTTCGTAATTCCAACGCTGCAGCTGGGATGCGAGCAGCCTCCGCATAGTGAGACTGTCTTCTGCCAGAAGCACTTTCATGGCTGCGGCCTTAGGCGGCGATTCTCGTCATCACGCTTTGCGTGACCGGGCGAACAGGAATGACGTAACTGAGACAAAACACGTGGCCGTAACGAGTGACTTCGGAAAACCCAACAGATGCCTGAGAACGTCGAGATGCAGACGACCGAACCACTCTATGCAGTCGGTGACTCGGTGTCCACAAGGTTAAACAGTGTATTGGGTCGCTGCGTGCGGTAAAAGATTGTATTTTCAAACCCTGGAGATTCTCGTAACACGGGCGGCCAGCCTGGCAGCCTACACTACGGCGATTCCGTTCAGTCGCTCAGCCAGATGAATCCCACGCATTACTTTTTGTGTCTCTTCGCGTTTCCTGTGGCTGTCCCTGCCCGTCACTGCCACAGAATCACTGCTACAAATCATAGAGTCTGACACCACCCCGTTGCGGCCCGACACAACGAATCGGGATGGGGACATTTACACGCCCCTCATCGTCCGCTGATGAGAAGATCGGGATCAACCACCATGACCAGTAATTCTGACACTTCCGTTTTGCGACCGAGCGGCCGTGTGACATTCGACAATACGGGGCGCGTGGTCATTGTCACCGGCGGCTGCAGCGGTATTGGCAGAGCGATCTGTGAAAGCTTCGCAACGTCCGGTGCAACCGTGGTTTGTGCTGACGTGGACACAATCGGCGGTCGACAACTGCCCGAGGGCATTGAGTTTCGCCAATGTGATACGTCCCGCACAGATGATTGTGCATCTGTTGTCGGCTGGACTGTCGAGCGATTTGGCGGGCTGGATGTTTTGGTCAACAATGCGGCGATTCAGCCAAAGGATTCCTACCGACCGATTCACGAAGTGCCCGTCGACGTGTGGGACGGGGTCATCGGCGTCAACCTGTCCGGCTACACGTTTATGGCGATGTCCGCGCTGCCTCACATGCGACAACAGCACAGCGGCGTGGTGGTCAACATCTCCAGTGGCCAGGGACATCGCACAGCGCGGCAGGTCGGTACGTATGGTCCGATCAAGGCTGCGAACATCATGCAGGCACGACAGTGGGCGGTCGAGTACGCTCGTGACGGAATTCGAGTGGTCTCGGTCTCTCCCGGTGCCATCGACACTCCGCTGGTCCGCGCCAGCCTGGAGCAGCAGGGTGGTGGCGCTGCTCTGGCAAATCGTCATCCGATTGGACGGATTGGCCGGCCGGAAGAAGTCGCCAACGCTGTATTGTGGCTCAGCGGCCCGGATGCGTCATTTGTGACAGGAACGGACCTGGAAGTTGATGGTGGTCTCGGAGCACTGGGAGCATTCGCTGATCCGTATCCGATGCCCAATCCCACCGATTCATCAGGCTCGCACGCTTAGTGATCGCCGAAGCACCTGTCGCTGAAGTTCGTTTGCCAGTGACTTACAGGCATTCTGCAGGCCACGTCCCAGAACAGCGACCCCGTAACGATACCAGGCGTCTCGCAATTGACGCACGCTCAGAATCTTGACATGTCCGTCGACGACAGAATCTTCGCCAGGAAGCGTCACATCAACGACTGAGTGCAGTTCGAAGAACTCCTCGCTCAGCACGGCAAAGCCTGTCTGACTGATGTCGGTCAGTTCGCATTCCGAGCAGCTACCAAATTCGACACTTACGTTCAATGCGGATGTTCTCACCCGAAAACATTCCCGACTTTCGGCCGATGACGGTTCTCCGATTCGTTCAAGGACCACACTTACGGACCGCGAATCTTCATCAAAGTCCATGCGCGGCAAATCTTCGTAGGGAGGGGGGGCATCTGCGACTTCGCAATCGATAACGCCTTCCACCCGGGCATCCTGCATAACGAACCGGCGACCATCTTCAAAAAGCATCACGACCTTTTTGCCGGCGTACGGAAAAGTCACGACATCCAATTCTGCGGCTACCCAATTGCCGTTTGTCCAGAGGACTCGGCCAGGCAGCAGGTCCGTGCGAATCGACGAGACATCGCGTTGCAGATAGATGATACTGTTATCTTTGAGGGACATGTGATTCTCCTACTGGTGGGGATACAGTAAACAACTAGGTCACATATCGCGCCGTGTTGTTTTTTTTGGGCGACAACGTAGAAACCCGACTATCTGGTCTGCACCTGCACACTGGTGACAGTTCTTCAGGTCGTAAGTATAGATCCATGAGGCACCCCGGTCGGCACAAAGACGCGCCGTTCATCGTCGTTGCATGACGATACCGGGTCCCACGACTCTGACCAGTAATTCTGCAACATCCGTGCAGAGACCGTACGTCGATGTGACGTTCGCCAACGCGAAATCCGTCGTCATCGTTACCGGTGGCTATCGTGGAATCCGCAGAGCGCCATGCGAAAGATTCGTAAAGTCCGGTGCCGCAGTGGTTTGTGCCGACGGAGACAGGGACATCGCACGGCGCGGCAGGTCGGCACGTACGGTCCGATCAACAGTGCGAACATCGTGCACGCCCGGAAGTGGGCCGTAGAGTACGTCGGGGATGGAGTCCGAGTGGCCTCGGTCTCTCCTCGTGCCGTCACCCGATAAGCTGGTCCGCGCCAGCCTGGAACAACAGGGTGGTCACGGAGCGCTGGGAGCATTCTCTGCCCCGTTTACAGTGCCGAACTCTACCGCTTCATGAGCTCCGCACAGTTAGCGTTCGGCGAAGTACTTGCCGCTGAAGTTCAGCCGCCAATGACCCACATGCATTCTGCAAGCCACGACCGATCACAGCGACACCGTAACGATACCGACCGTTTCGCAACTGACGTACACTCTGAATTCTGACATTTCCGCGAATGACAGAGTCTCCGCTCGGTAAGGCTGCGTCAACAACTGAACTCTGTTCCAGGACCTCGTCGCTGAACACGGCAAATCCTGTCTGGCTGATGTCAGCCAGTTCACATTCCGGGCAGTTGCCAAATTCAACCGTCACATTCAGTGCGGATGTTCGCACTCGATAACACTCGCGATTTTCGGCTAGTATCGGTTGTCCGATTCGTTCGAGGACGACGACGGGCTGCGACTCTTGGTCATAGTCCATTCGGGACAATTGTTCGAAGGAAGGGTCATCGGCGGCTTCGCGGTCGATGAGGCCTTCAACGACTGCATCCTGCGCAACGAACCGACGGCCGTCTTCAAAAAGAATCCTGACTTTATTGCCAGTGTCGTACGGAAAGGTCACCACGTCCATTTCTGCCGCGACCAAATTATCGTTGGTCCACAGGACTCGTCCTGGCAGCAGATCGGTCTGAGTGTCTGAGACATCTCGTTGCAAATAGATGAAATCGTCGGTCTTGAGGGCCATGAGGTACTCCTGGTGTAAGGGTATTCACAAGCATTAGGTCACAGATTGAGCCATGACGTTTTTTTATGGTCGCTTCGGGGAAACCCGACTATTGGATCCGCACCTGAAGGCCAGTGACGAATTTGCGGTCCGTAGGGATCAGCAGGGATGCAAGGCGGTATTCCCGTCCAACACCGTCGCTGAGATGAAATGACGGGCGGCGACACGGACCGGACGATGAATCGGCAAGAGTGGCAGATTCTACGTCACTGCTGCAGCTTCCGCCGATTACGGCTTCGGATTCACCGTCATCGTCGCTGTGGTCTCTGACGGATCATGATCGTTCAGTAAATTGGGGCTTGTCTGCAGCTCTCCACGTGAAATCATGTGGCGTTCGTCGACGCCATTTCACGGAAGAAGTTCTGCGCCGGCAGCTGTCAACAATCCAGAGTTCTGGCGGTTCTTTTTGCTGTTGATGCAGCAAACACTCAATGACGAGTGGCCTTAGATAACCGCCAGACACATGGACTTCGAACAGTCTGCAGATTCATGAAACCATCAATCGCGTCATCACTCTTCTGTGTCGTGCTGCTGACCGTTGTTGCCTCGTCCCCTGCGCTCGTCGCCGACGACAGTGCGGCGGCGACGGAAAATCCTGACGAAGTACGAAAGATCACGGCCGTCGCTCTGAACTATTGCAGAGCCTCGCTACACCGAATTCGTCGAACGCCGGAAAAGCACATCTTTCATGAAGAGCAGCAGCGCATTCTGAACAATCTGGATCTGAACCGCATCGAAGATCCCGAAGTCATCACGCTGTACAAGTCTATTCTCGAAGAAATCGGTCAGGTGCAGATCACCGACCGTGAACGAGTGGCAATCGACGAACAGTTCCGTCGCAACACTCACAGACAACTGGGAACCGGTTTTTTTGTTGTCGGAGCGCAAGTGCTCACGGGACAGTTGGGTAGCGCGATTCAGTCGGGAGCCAATAGTTGGTGGGACTATCGCAATCAGCAGGTGCGGCGCGACTCTGATCGATGGAAGGTCGAGAAGAGCGAGTTCAATGGCCTGATGTCTCGCTCAAGCGCGTTCCTGGACAGCTTCTGGCGATTGTCGCAAAAGAACGATATTCCGGACCGCTGGCTGATTCGTGACCAGGATCTGGACCAGATGACACGTGTGCTGGCCGAACGCGATGCCGCTCAACGGCTACGTATGTTGTCCCGGATGGAGCGTTTCATGGAATGTTATCCGCCGTATTGGTACTACGTCGCCAGAACGCAGCAACAACTGGGTCTGATTAAGGAGGCGACCGAAACGTATCAACGTCTGAGTGCCATTGGCAGTGGTCATTTTCGGCAGGATGACATGATGGCCAGCAGTATGGCCAACCTTGCCCTGTTGCAGGAACACCAGGGACTTCCGGAAGCCCCGGACACCGCGATGCGAGTCATGGACCATTCCATCCGCAATTGGGAGTCCAATCTGATCTGTGCCTGGGTTCTGGGAAGACACCAGCGTTTTGATGATGCCGAAGAATTGATTCTCTGTAATCTTGACGAGGATCAGGAAGCCGGCCAAAGTCGGGTTGCCCTGGTATCACTGTATTATCACTCAAAAAACACGACTCGGCTGGCCGAACTGCTGAGCGACGAGCAGGTCGTTCGTGACGTACCGATTCCCGGCCTGCTGCTGTGCGTACGAATGCTTGGCGCAGAAGCCGTGCCTAAACAGACACAGCAGTTTCTGGCATCGACGCTGTCTGCATCGATCCGACGAACACCTCAGGGGGCAGCCGTTACGCTGTCTGTCGCTGCAGCATGGAAACTACGTGACGCGAAACCTGAAGTCGCAGCAGGACAGACACCGTTACGAACGGTCCGGTACCGACCAGGTCCCGCAGGACTTCAGGCCGATTTTGTGGCAGAACGCGCCGCGACTGAAGACGGCAGCGATGACTCGGACGATATTCGGGTGACATTGAATTATCCCGGCACACCGGCCATCCACATCAGACTTGAGGCACCCCAAATACACTCCGACGGCAGAGGCCTTCTGCCGACGCACCGACCGTTTTCACCGCCAAACATCGGTCCTCGTCTGTCGTTTTTTCCCAAAGAGGACGTCCGCTACCGCATCAGTGAGATTGAACTGGATGGCGTGCGACTTTCCTTTCGAGACGACGCGATCATCGACGCCCGCGGGGAATCTGCCGATAAAGAACTGTCCGCCGAGGAAGCTACGACACGATCTTAGGCGGTTACGCAGTCGCGGGGATATGCTTCCGCAGGTCGGCGATCATCTGACGTGTCGCCGCTTCGATCGCATCGCGCCAGCGTGCGGGGCTGAATTGTTCTGCGTACTCTTCTTTCTGGAAAGCGAAGTTAATTCCGCGAGAACTGTTCACCAGTGCGCCCTGACCGTTTTGGTCGAACGCACCAGCAACGTCAGCGGCCGTGCCACCCTGACTGCCGTAGCCGGGTACCAGAAACGGAGTGTTGGGCATCCGACGGCGTAAGGAATTCAGCTCTTCCGGCCACGTAGCCCCGACGACCGCTCCAATCGAACCGTAGTCGTGTTCCGGCCAGTGACTCACGTTGAGTTGCTGCACCACATCAGCGACCGTTTCGAAGAGTTTCTGGTTCTCGGACGTCCGGTCCTGAAACGTTGCAGCACCGGGATTGCTTGTGCGCACCAGAATATAAAGTCCGGCACTGTTTTGGGCCGCTTTTTCGACAAATGGCCGCAGCGTGTCATCGCCGAGATAAGCGTTCACCGTCAATGCGTCCGCGCCAAATGGTGCGGCGTCCGGGTCATCACCGGCCAGCCACGCGTCGGCGTAAGCAGTGGCGGTCGAACCGATGTCTCCGCGTTTGGCGTCAGCGATCACAACCAGCCCCGCCGTGCGGGCATGCCTGATGATTCGGGCCAGAGCCGTGAATCCTGCGGGACCGAGTTGCTCAAAGAATGCGACCTGAGGCTTCACAGCGGGAACCAGGGGGGCAACCACATCGATAATGTCGCAGCAGAAGCTCTCAAAACCGCGAGCCATGACTGCCAGTTCGCTGCCACCTGCCGACTGAGCCGCTGTCTGTATCTCTGCCGGCAGTTGCTCCCAGCGGGGGTCCAGTCCGACCAATGCAGGAGTGTTGAGTTGCTCAACGCGAGCGGCGAGTCGTTCTGAATAACTGGGCATGTTTTATCGCAGGGGTCTGAAGTCCAATGAAAAAATACGTGTCGCCGGTTGGGCATCCTGCCCGTCGCCAGGCCGGAGATGGGGAAGGGTGCCCGCAGTACCTCTGTGCTTCTGCATTCCGGAAAGTGAATGAGAATGTATTCACAACGCGGTGAATCGGGAGTGATATAGATGCAACAATTGGAAACTTCGACAAGATTCCTTTCAGAGACAGAGCCAATCGTTTCCGAAGGACCGGGAGAATCGGAAACATTGCTACTCGACAGGACAGGAAGTAGCGGTTGTCCGTCATGGCCTGCGTAAATCCCCTTACATCCCGAACTGCCAGGTTGCCACCATACGCTTACGACATAGAGTCCACAGAGACGATGAATCCTAAGAGGCCGCAGACGATGCAATTCGGGAAAACTCTTCAGTCATTTCTGGTCGAGACGGACGGGACAACGGCCGTTGAATACTGCGTGATGCTGGCCATGATTCTGCTTGTCGCCCTGATTGGCATCACAGCGGCCGGGAACAGCGTACTGGACTGGTGGACGGACATCGAGACTGACCTGGATGCCAACGGTTTCTAGACCAGTTGACATCTTTTAGTGAACCGTCCAGGCTCGTGGGCGAGCCGTTTTCTCTGACGGAATCACGTCTTCCGCGTCCACAAATCAGCGTGACACCCTGTAAACTGCGGTTCCACTTCCTGACGTAATGCGTAACAGTCTGTGCGCAGAACGAAAGGAAAACAGCGTGGCAGAGTGCTCAATTGGAATCGGTGGAAACCTTGAAAACACCGAAAAGTGTTTCGACGATGCCCTGTCGCTGTTGAGCGACAGCGGTGTCCACATTTGCCGAGTCAGCACGACGATCATCACCCGAGCGATGGGGGCGTCTGCCGGAGGTGACTTTCTAAACGCCGTCGCCATTCTGGACACAACGCTGACACCGAACGAATTGCTGGCGTTGCTGCACACGACAGAAAGGCACCTCGGGCGACAGCGAACGATTCACTGGGGGCCCCGGGCAGTTGATCTGGACTTGCTGCTGTATGCGGAAGAGTCGGTCGACAGCGATACTCTGGTCCTGCCGCACCCCGGTCTCTGGTATCGTCGATTCGTGCTGCAACCGCATGCTGAAGTCGCGGGCGACTGGATGCACCCCATGCTGAACGAGACGATTCAGTGCCTCTTTGCACGTCTGCAACAGAAGCCGTTGGTTCTGGACATCGTGAATCAGAACGAAACACAGTTTTCGCTGGTGCGCATGGAGTCCCAGCTCAGCAACGAATTTCCCGGTGGTCGACTTCGGCTGCGGTCAACAACAGTGAACGGACCACACGACAAGGACAGTTTTTCCCGAATCGAGTTCACGCCCCACAACCTCGACGATCATGGTCGAACACAACCACGTAACCATAGGAATCGAACGGTGACAATCACTACCGATCCGTCACTCGACGTTCAGGATCAGATCCTGAACGCGGTTCGTGACTTCCTGACAGCGGCCCTCGGCGCTGCCGATGTGCGACACGCCTGACGAGTGTGTCAGGCTGGCCTGACGTTCTGCCGGGCCCTTGGCTTGCCGCTATTTTCCGGCAGTGCGTTGATCGTCCAGAAGTTGCGAGTAGTCGACTGAAATGTTGACAAGTTCCCGGTTGTAGAAGTTGTCGGCAAAGATGTCCTTTTCGTCATCGGTGCCGGTGGCCTTCTTCATCGTTTCTTCTTCCTCTTCCCGTTCGCGTTTCAGTTCTTCTTCTTCCATGCGAAGCGTCTTTTCATTCAACGAGATTGTCTTGCGATTTTTGCGTTCCGTGTAGCGTGTGACATTCTGCGCAACTTTCTGGAAGTCTTTGTCAATGCTGACGCGACTGGCACTTTGCTGAGCCAGTGTCCGGCTGATTCCGTCGTTCACGTAGGCACTGAACGGCAGATAGCGGGCTCTTTGAATTCGGTCGAATGCCAGCGCGTTGTCCAGCGAGTCCTCGCCGATGTCGCGATGATTCATGATCGATGGCAGCACGACGTCTGAGACGACGCCTTTATTCTGAGTACTGTCGCCGTTGACTCGATAGAATTTGCTGATGGTCAGCTTCAAAGCACCTCGATCTTTTCCAAACAATGACAGGCGACTGGCAACGTTCATGACATTCTGCACGGTCCCTTTACCGTGAGTCGTCTTGTCACCGATCACGATTCCTCGTCGGTAGTCCTTGATGGCTCCTGCAAAGATCTCTGACGCTGAAGCTGACAGTCGGTTGCACACAACAACCATCGGTTTACGCCAGTACATATCGGGATCTTCATCGTTGTACGGCGTCACGGCGTTATTCGGTTCGCGAACCTGGACGATCGGGCCTTGGGGAATAAACAGGCCTGATACTTCTATTGCCTCGCTCAACGCTCCTCCGCCGTTCCATCGCAGGTCAACAATTAACGCATCGACACCCTGTTCGCGGAACCGTGCCAGGACTTTCTTCACGTCACGGCTGGTGCTCTTGAAATCGCCACCGCGAGAAGCTTCGCGAAAATCTCGGTAGAACGACGGGATGTTAAGAACTCCGATGCGACCGGGTCGTCCCTCAAGCCACGTGGACGCTTCGATAATCTTGCCTTTGACTTCCTGTTCCGTCAGCTTTACGGTCTGACGCGTCATCGTGTAATCTTCGATGCCGCCTTCTTCTTTCTTCACCTGCAGCGTGACAGTTGTGCCACTGGGGCCACGGATCTTGTCCACGACTTTAGAAAGCTTCATTTCGACAACATCGATAATTTCTTCCGATCCGCCTGGGCCGTCCGGGTCGACGCCAATAATCTTATCGCCCTTAACCAGATTGCCATTGGCCGCTGCCGCCCCGCCTTTGATGACGTCCTCGACAACCGTGTAGCCGTCATCGTATCTCAACCGGGCACCAATGCCTTCCAGCTTCAGTTCCATGTTGATCCGAAAGTCATCCAGACAGTGAGTCATGGAGGACAGGTACAGTTCCAGCACCTCGTGCGATTCTGTCTGCTTCAGCAGATTGCGATTGCGGTGATATCGCTTGTGCAGCCGTGTGCGGGCTTCCGCCAGTTCGGTGTCCTCCAGCTTCAGCATCAGCAGGTCAAACTTGACTCGTTTTCGCCAGCGTTCTGCCAGTTCCGCTTCCGTTTTCGACCACTCGTGATCATCCGGATCCAGCACCATCTCCTCCTCAATGGAGAAGTCGTGCTCCGTGTCGATTAACTGCCCAATCAGTGTGGCCCGTTCGCCCATCCGCTGTTGATATCGTTCGAACACCGTGCTGGCGAACTTGACATCTCCAGCGCGAATCTGATCATCCAGTTTTCGGGACGACGTCCGAAACAGATCGATGTCGGACTGCAGGAAGTAAAGCTTCTGAGGATCCCAGACATCGACGTACCGATTCAACAGTCGCTCAGACAGGTCGTCATCGATGTCGGGGTGATTAATATGGCGGGAACTGACCATGTCAGCCACCATGCGCCCGGTCGTGCCATCGTCCTTTGTGACTGTTGCAGAATCGACCGCAGTCACTGCGCTGACTGAAATCAGCATTGCGAGGCCTGCGAGAAAGAGCCGATTCTTCAGTTCCCACTTCATCTTGAATTCCTCTATGGCTGATCGGTGATGATTCAGCGACTTGTATCGACAAGAACTCACAAGAACGTATCGTCCCTTCCCTTCCGACCGTCGCTGGGGCGTGATCGAGAGCAACCGATAGATCCTAGACGACAAGTCGTCTTTGTCGCAAGACGTTTGTTTCAGCAAACATACAAACAGATGCACTTGGCATTTGCCTCAAACAAACGTCGGCAAAACCTATGGCACCCGTTCGGCGTTTCCTGCAGCCATGCGAAGGCGACGAAGGCGGACGGGCTGATGAACGTTGCCGCTCCACACGACGCCCTGACAAGTATTATAGTGTTTTTCCCTCTGTCCGCCTCGCTTTCCACAGCATCAGCACGTTTTCCTGCGCCACGCAGACACCGGGTAGAACTGGTCAACGCCCCCTCGGTCGCCCAACACCGTCGTCCGGACAAAGAGTATCATCGAAACGGGAGTGCTGGCCGTTTGCGTGCAATCTGCAGCCCTGCCAACAATTTGGTGGCCTCGTCGCCGAACGACTCAGCATCGTCCTGAGCGTGCGAAAAGAACATCGAAAACTGCTCCCCCGTGCCGGTCGAACATAGATAATAGTCCCACACAATCACCTTACCACTGGCATCTCCAATCGCCCGGATGTGGCGAATTCGCCATCGGTTGTCGTCTCGCACGGTTTCCTGTTCCACGACGCGCCCATTCCGTTGCTTGACGGAATCCGTCACGTCTGACAGAAATTCACTGTCCGGCGTATGCTGTTTTGCTGCAACAGTAACGGCGCTGGAAATATTGCATTGAGAAATCAGATTGCCATCGCGCAGCTGCCGCATCATCAGCACCGATGGCGTTTCATGAAACAGATGCCATTCTCGCGAATGTGTCAACTGCAGCTTCAACGACGTCTGCAGCAGCAACAAACGGGCGCGATCTGACGGAGCGGTTTCGGTCAATGTGGCCAGCGTTTTTGAATCCGCACTGCCGAGCGTCTGAGTCCAGTCGATCACAGCGGTGACATCAAGTCCCGGGCTGACTGACCCCGGCGTGCGTTCTTCCTTTTGGGTCGCCTTCAGTGACGTAATCATTCCGCTTCTGCGGTGCACGGTGAACTCACCGCTGATGGACGCGGTCGTCTCCGATCCCAGGGTCGCACCGTGCACTCTGCCATTGAACAGCACGATGGCGGTCTCGTCGTTCGCAGACTTCAGTTCACAGGTGGCCGACTGTTCGATCACGGCTTCGACACCCATCACCATCGGCATGACCCAGTCGTCGGTGTTCCACTTGTCACCAACGCTCACCGCTGACGACGGCAGCAGCGCGGCAACGACCAGGACGTCACAGGGCATCTGTAACAAATCCAGCTGTTGTCGTGGCAGAGCATACTTTGGCGAAACGTGAACCAATCCCGTGTCCGATCCAAACGTGTGGATGGTTCTGTACGACTTCGACAGGGAGACCCCGGTCCTGGTTCCGGTTCCGACGGTGGTCTGTGTACCAGCGGCGCTGAATCTGCGAACCGCACGCAAAGTGAACGGTCCGCCCAGGTCTGTGGGCAGTGATCGTTGCTCGAAGCGAAACGCACCGCGCGATTCCATTGGCCACGTTCGAGTACCAGTGGAATGAGGTGTTTTGATATCACCGCGAATTTCAATTTTGTAATCGATGGCACTGACGTGCGTGGCAGTTCCGGTCGACGAGAACGTAATTGCGGCGGCGGCAGGGTCCTCAGCAACGCCTGTGTGCGGGACGCAAAAAACGGCCAGCATGCAGCCGACGGCGAACGACCATTTCGCCTGTTCCGCAGCTGCGATCCGGGCAGTCCCACTGTGTTGACGGACGATCGAGCTGTTGCATGGCTGCCCGGCAACCGTCGGTGAATCCCGTTTAGATCGAGACATTGTTAACGCTCCTTCCCTGAATACGTCTTCCAATGAAATCGTGGAACAACAGATCCAAACGCGCGCAGATTACACGAAGTCAGGATTTTCGTCGACGTGAATGCTGCCCGGATAATTGCGCTCGGCACGTGAAAACAGCCCCGATTCGTAGAACGGTACTTTTGTCCCTCCCAATCACGACTCGTCCCGACAAATGTACTGCGTGTCCGAGTGTGCCCGCCAGGAACGTTCATTCTGCCTGTCGTCTGTCGTCTGTTGTCCATGACCAGGAACTGTCCACCCCGGTCACAATTGTGCCAGCGGTGAGTCGGACCAATCAGATGCCGAACACAATCGCCAGGACAGAAATTGTACCAGACCGCACCAGAACCAATCCGGCATAAACTGCCCGTTTTGGCACAGGGCGTGCACTGCATTGTCTCATCGTCCCAACTGAATTTAAGGGAGTGATGAAATGCTTGTTCTATCACGGAAAACGAATGAAATTATTCGGATCGGCGACAGGATTACAGTTCAAGTGCTGCACATCAGTGGCAATGCTGTGCGGCTCGGAATCAACGCTCCGCGCGAAATCCCGGTGATTCGAACTGAGCTTCGGAATCGCATGGAACGTGATCAAAACTGACGTAATCGAGAGCGTGTGCCAACAGTGGTCATCGAGCAGGCATGATGACCACTGCGGCAACACGAAAGAGTTGACGGTGTGTCAGAGACGACTTCGTTGGACTCACCTATTGTGTTGAGTTCCGTAATTCCGTGCGGTTTTTTGTAAGCAGGAGGTTCGTTAATCGAACAACACATTTGAGAGGTAAAATCATGAGCAAGTCAATTCGAATTGGTACGGCAGCAGGCATTCCCGTGTTTTTGCATTGGACGTTTCTGTTGATCCCTGCGTACATAATTCTGAGCGGACTGGCGACGGGGAGTCCCGTGTTTGGAATGATTGCAGACCTCACGTTTGTAACCGCCATTTTTGCATGCGTCGTTCTGCACGAACTCGGCCATGCGCTGGCGGCACGTCGTTTTGGTGTCCGAACGCGGGACATCATTCTTATGCCGATCGGCGGTGTGGCTCGGCTGGAAAAAATGCCGAAGCATCCACGCGAGGAATTGATCGTGGCAATAGCCGGGCCAGCCGTCAATGTAATCATCGCTTCAGTCCTGCTGGCGATCACCGTGCCGCTTATCGGTGTCGACGGACTAATGACCCCGACGTCGCTCGGCACAAGTCTTGTTGGAAAGGTGATTGCCGTCAATCTGGCGATGATTGTGTTCAACATGCTGCCCGCGTTTCCACTGGACGGTGGTCGAGTCCTGCGAGCCTTGCTGTCACTGGGAATGGGACATTTGAGAGCGACGCGCATTGCTGCAAAGGTCGGTCAGACGATGGCTGTACTTCTGGGAGTGGCTGGGTTGCCGGCTTCGTATTCCTCGGGGCGGCTCAGGAAGCCGAAGCGGCAGAAACAGAAGCTTCGCTGGAAGACCTCCACGTTGGCGACATGATGATTACTCGCTTCGATGCAATTCCGGCCCAGGCATCGGCCGTTTGGGCGTTGCGTTTCGCGATGTCCGCCAACAAACACGAACTGCCTGTTGTTTCGAGCGGACAGTTTGAGGGCATTGTCCGGATTGAAGATCTCGCCGCCGCAGTGGCTGAAGAACAGCCGGAAATCTCGGTTGGGCAGCTGTGCCACCGTCAGCTGAAGCTGGTTCGATCGAATGAAACGGTGCCGGTTGCGGCTGAGCACCTGCAGGCGTCTCAATTCGCCTCGCTTCCGGTGGTTGACGCGTTTGGTCACCTGGAAGGGCTTGTGACCCGAGATGCCATACTCGCTGCCCGGCGGTTCGGCTCATTGCTGGTTACGCTGCCGCCCTCGCCATTGAGAGAACGCCCCGACGAACTGCGACAGCACCTGACGCGAATGCAGATTGTCTGATCCACACAGCATCCGAAGGCAGTTTCTGTTTGCCACAGGACAGTGCTGGATTTCCGAGAGTGAACAGGCGAGCGTGTACAAGGGATATTCGTCTGCTCTGTGCGGCAGTATCTCAACATCCTCACAGATCGCAATTCGTCACAGGTCTGATAGATGATCCCGATATTGCTTAAGTCGCTACTGAATGGCCTGTTCTTCCTGATCTGATTCCAGGACAATCGTCGTTGTCACTGCGTAAGGCTCCGACGTGTTTGATCAGTTATAGTTTCAACAGGTTGCGAAGATTCCCTCGAAAATCCGTTGAACAGGTAGAAACTCAGCAGTGTCGTTCTTCGCCAGGACAGCGGTGATGAAAGTCATAGACGTTGGAACGTTCTGACACCATGAAAAATATGCCGTCGAAATCGGAACTATTGGCCGAACTGCGACGGCAAGCGGAAGCTGAAATTCAAGACCGTCCCGTTCCATCAGAGTCGAACGAATCCGTTGAAGAAAGTCAGCGACTAATTCACGGACTGCAGACGCACCAGATTGAACTGGAGATGCAGAACGAGGAACTTCGACGAACACAGGAAGAACTCACTACGTTACGGGATGCTTACAGCGACCTGTATAACCTTGCTCCTGTTGGCTACCTGATCGTCAACGCAAACGGCCTTATTGAACAAGCGAACCAGACCGTTGCGAAAATTTTCGGCAGGGACAAAACGTCACTCGACAAACAGCCACTATCCGCCTTCATCGTCCATGATGACCAGGATACGTATTACAGGTTTCGACGTGCCCTGTTGGACAGCGGTGAGAAACAATCCTGCCAGTTGCGGCTGCACCAGGGCGATTCTGATCCGATGTGGGTAAAGCTGGACGGTACGGTTGCCCGAACGACTGAGGACAATGAGATTCAGTGTCGTCTGACGCTGACCGACATCACAGTCAGCAAACGGGCCGAAGCCACGTTGATCCTGGCCAGGGAAGCTGCTGAAGCGGCGAATCGTTCGAAGAGCGAGTTCCTTGCTAACATGAGCCATGAAATTCGGACACCGATGACCGCCATCCTCGGCTTCAATGACATTTTGCTGGACAACGTCACCAATCCAGAGGACATTGACGCCGCACTCACGGTCAAACAGAACGGCAAACATCTCATCTGTGTCATCAACGACATTCTGGACCTGTCCAGGATCGAGTCAGGAAAAATGAGTGTGGAACAAATCGAATGTTCCCCTCATGAATTCGTTTCCGATGTCTCCTCACTGATGGCGGTGCGGGCGAGATCAAAAGGATTGGCCTTGAGTGTGCAGTTTGATGGTCCGATGCCCGAAACGATTTGTACGGATCCCACTCGGTTGCGTCAGGTACTCATCAACGTCGTTGGCAATGCGATCAAGTTCACAGAGGCTGGATCCGTTCAGATCATCACTCGCCTGCTGAATAACACAGGTGATGAACCGAAACTGCAGTTTGACGTAATTGACTCGGGAACAGGGATTTCCGAAGACAGAATTGAGTCGCTCTTCCTGCCGTTCGTGCAAGCCGACAGCTCAACAACGCGACAGTTTGGCGGAACGGGCCTCGGACTCACGATCAGCAAACGACTGGTGGAAGCTCTTGGCGGCGAAATCTCCGCTTCAAGCACCATTGGAACAGGCAGCACGTTTTCATTCACCGTCGCCACGGGTCTACTGGATGATGTGAGATTGATTGATAACCCCGTCGAAACCGTGGATGTGAAAGCGGCTGACGAAGCAGAGTCTCCACTGGCCGACTATCGCATCCTGTTTGCCGAAGATGGACCTGACAATCAACGGCTGATCGGCTTCATCGTGAAGAAAGCCGGAGCAGATGTCACGGTGGCCGACAACGGGCAGGTCGCCCTTGACATGGTGACCGCCGCAGAGTCAGAAGGCTGTCCGTTCCACGTGATCCTGATGGATATGCAGATGCCAGTCCTGGACGGCTATGCGGCAACACGGCAACTGCGAGAGAAAGGCTACACTCTGCCCATCATCGCCCTGACGGCCCATGCCATGTCAACTGACCGCCAGAAATGCCTCGATGCCGGGTGTGATGACTATGCGACTAAGCCTGTTGACAGAAAAAAACTGATCCAAACCGTGGCGGAATATGCGAAGAAAGCGGAAGAGGTGTAGCAAACAAGGTGGCATACTGGCGTGTATGCGTCCGCGATAAGTTCGGCCAACGGCGGTATCTACTCTGTTCCAGCAGGAACAAACGGGCATTGCAGATCATCGGTCACAAGAATGAAGCGATTCATCGCCTGTATCGCCATAACCAGGAAGCGGCCACTGCTCACAGGGCCATCGGCGACATCACGCTAAAAAGGGTACACAGACGGTACAGAATCCCGCCTAATCCGCATCAAAAAACCCCGCCAGACATAAGTCATGACGGGGTCTTTGTTTGGGAAGGGTGAGTAACCGGATTTGAACCGGCGACCTCCGGAATCACAATCCGGCGCTCTAACCAACTGAGCTATACCCACCATAATCGACGACGCTTTGGGCGTCTGGCGGCGGAATAGTATCCTCGGCCCACAGAGCGTTCAAGTTCGTAGCTCCGTTTGAACGACGAATCAACAGACTCATATTGATTTTACCGTCTGGGCGAATTGCTCAGTGACTGGCTCTCAGGGGACTGCCTGCAATAATCCGCTGGAATTCGACGCTGCGGCAATCCTGAGATCAACGATGACAAGCACGGCATGTCCATTATCGTCACACAACAGCTGACCAAAGCATACGGCCATCGTCGCGGTGTCGACGAAGTGGATTTGTGCGTCAGTGCGGGTGAAATATTTGGATTTCTGGGGCCAAATGGGGCAGGGAAGTCGACCACAATTCGCCTGCTGCTGGGATTTCT
>LWDU01032101.1_pt1 | contig 43892 bp, 36 predicted proteins | sample 727161 | NCBI WGS metagenome assembly LWDU01 (sample SAMN04566230, study PRJNA314399) | hydrothermal vent metagenome | isolation source: deep sea hydrothermal plume seawater | place: Mexico: Gulf of California, Guaymas Basin | collected 2004-07-11
CGGAAGGGCAAGCATCAATGCAAGCAGGAGTGCAAATATCCACTGCATACTCTTTCGCATGAAACAAATGTGGTTTATTATACTAAATAATCTAATCGTTTTAGGATCTTATCAAAGGATCAATGCACAAACCCACTGATTCATTATATGTCAATCAGAGGCTTTGCAGTGGGCCTTGTCAAACGCTACGGTGTGCAAATCAACGATGGCATTCGTTTTCCAAGAAGCTAAGCGGGAATTTTTGTACGGCTCTAACTGAGCCATCATCGATATATGTTTGTAATTCACTTGAAGAAACAATAGTATATTCATCTGATAATTCCAGCATAAATGTCCTGAATGCATTTACCCTACTCTGATCCTTAAGGTAATATTGTCCTGCTTCATTCGTGTCTAAAAACGAGTAACTGTGTAATATCATCGTCATGACTCTAGTCGAAGGGTGATTTCCATAGTACCTCTCAAAGATATCATTAACTGGAAGTGTCCATGTAGAGTCGTCTATCCTAGATGACATTCTCAACTCACCATCTTCATCCCTTACATAAGTTATCGGAAATTCGAATATCTCATTTTCCCACTGGAAATTGTATAAATACCCCGCAGAGTAATTTTGTCGCCCGGATGAAAAAATATTGTAATTATATGATTGAGTCATATTATTGTTAGCCATGGCTTGGATTATTGTATCACAATAGCGGTATGCCCCGCTGCGGTAGGCAATAGGCCTAGTAATATTTGTTTCATCAAAAATTTTCATTGCATTTGAAAACCAGAAATTTGCTGTATTTTGGTCCCAACAATTCATGTTAATATCCTTAGTTGCCCCACTTTCATTCCATTCTTCAGAGTTTTGAAATATTTCCCAATTAGTGGAATTTATCATGCTTGGATGAAAGTGTAATTGTACGTCATGACCTCTTGAATCAATGTCTCGCATTACTTGAAGCATTTGATCGCCATAAGTATAATACTCCATTACATCTACAAAAAATGAGATTTTGGCCCCTACTTCATCCGCTATATCCATCATCTCTATTATTCCTGCTCTTTGGTCACCAAAAACACCATACATGCAAGTTGAAATTCGATTGTGGGTCAAATTGTTGAAAACTAATTCCCCGCACCTATTACCCGCTTCTACATCAACTGTTATTACCAGAAGTTTGGGACTGGTATCCTCCGAGATTGCGCGTAATAGCGATTCTAGTTCTTCAATAGCCAGTTCTAATTCTGAAATTTGCAATACCAATTGCTCTATCTGAGTACTCAGATTCTGAATTGAAGAGAGGTTTTCTTGATGGTGAAAAATTAGATTCTCTTGATTATTGGAACTATTATCTAGTAGTAGTGAAAGTATTGTTACATTATCAGTGGAATAATTGAGAGCATTTGATAATTCATCAATTTTATTTTGATGTAATCTGATTTGATTTTCTAAATCACTTATTTCAGCCTCAATGATTTGCTCCTCATAATCATCTTTATAGCGATCTTCTGAAATACAACTACCAAGGCTAGCACCAATTATTATTATCGAAAATAATACAGCAAATGACTTGTCCATGTGCTTCCCTCTTATCAAGCAAGATTTGGTTTTGCTATCAAGGGGTTAGTGCTTCCAATCAATCCTGATCTTCACCAATTACATTCATTAGGCTACTTTGCTCAGCCAATCGTTGATTGGCTTCGCGTGTTCTTCCGCGGCCCACTAGGAATGCAACAGAGAGCAGTGAGAGTGTAAGTAATAGAACTCCGAAAGGAAGAGCCCATTCGCCTACAAATTCACCTGCAACATCCAATATTGGATTACTTGAAGATAATTTATCTCCATCGTTAACTGTTAGGAAATTATCATTTTCTTTTTGCTCAACAATTGTGTCCATTGGATCAATTACTACAGTTACAACGTGAGAGCCGGCAACAACTGGATAGAGAAGGTATGCTTCTACTTGCTTTGCTTTGCCTGTGTCATCTGGAGGAGTTAGTGCACCAATTGTTTGACGATAGACAATGTTTTCATCATCACAGCCATTTTCACGCACATCAGCAGCGTCTTGGTCTTGACAGAGAATTATTTCAACATCACTTGCGTGAACGTTTCCAGTATTCTGCACAATAACTCGAATAGGGATTGCAGCACCTATTTCAGCGCTTGATTCAGCATCTGATACACTTGCTTCAACAATCTCCAAGTTTGGAGCCCTCAAGCGGAGTGTGATAATCAATTCATTTGAATCCAACATACTTCCAGCCCATGATGGAGTGGAATCATAATCGCCGTCCTCAGTCATATCACCATACATTGAAGTTACCTTTAGCCCAAGTGGGCGAGTTTCTAACATTGCATTTGCACCTATTGTAATAATTGCCCTCATTGTAATTGTGCTATATGGCTGCATCTCAGGCAACATATGTTCCTGAATATCCGTAAGGAATACACAACGATCTGTGGGGAGAGCCTCGCCACTAACCATTTGCAAACATTCTTCCTCGGTTTCAGGCTGAGAATTATCAAAGTTGTAAACAATAGCCCAAGATACGCTCCACTCTGAAAGAGTTCCCATTCCAGGAACTTCGTTCCAAATCCATTCATCACCACTACGACTTGCGGTATGGTTGTGAAGGCTTGGCGTATCTGGTACATTTCCATTGTTTGTTATGTTAACTGTATAGCGCACTGTCCGACCGGGCGCGGTTGTTTTCACACTATTCTCGACAGTTGGATCTAAGTCAATTCGCATATCGTGGAATTCCCTTACTTCAACGGTAACGATGAGTTGATCTCTAAGACGCGTTGAAGTTGGACCAGTTTGAGGATATGCTTCCTCAGAGAAACACTCCAAAAAGATGAAATATGTTCCTGCAGAAACTTGGAGAGGAACATCAATGACTACATTTACTTCTTGGCCTTCATCGCGTTGTAGTTCAATTAAGAAATTTCTTGGGACATCTACATCCCATAATACTTCAATACCCTCACTATCAGTAATGCTTGAAAGACGCATGTCATAACGGTCTGCTCCATTTCCAAAATTAGCAGTTGTTACTGGGACTGTCCACTCTTCACCGGGGTTTGCAGTGATTAATACTGAATCACTACCTTCGCTACTCATATCTAAATCATAGACGTGTATTACGTTAGTTGAAAGAATAACTGAATCAGAAACTCGGCTATGACCATCGAGGTTTGCCTTTACGGAAACCGCTGGACCCAGTCCAGAACCGGCATTAAATGGTGCACAAACAATGGCAGTCACTGTGTATGCAACCCCTACGTCCCATCTCCTCTTTCCGTCCCCGTCTGGGTCAGGAGGTGCATTAGAGAAGTCCAATTCAACAGTCCAATGTTCTTCTCGCCAATCATTTAGCGAAACTTCATCTGGTTTTGCTTCAGGGGCACCAGGGGTAGTAAACATCAAAAATCCGGGGGCGAAATTCTTGATTACATCAATGTCATAGCTCGCACAATCACCGGGCAATACATATTCGCTTGTGTCAAAAATTTCAAACACAATATTACCTGTTGAACGAATACTTACATTAATCCAAAGAGACAGAATATCATAAGTGCCTGCATTCATATCTAAGACGGGTTCTCCAACAGACCAACCTTTTAGATAAATTACAAATGTGCCAGGGTCTTCAGAAATTGGAATGCTCACTTCTAAATTTTTAGTGACTGATTGACCGGGGTCAAGACTTACACTTAGTGGGAAGTTAACCTGCCAACCGAAAGGTAAGAACCATTCTGCTTGACCATTCAGCGTATTGGGGTCGTGGAAAGCAAAGGTATCGTAAACATTTCCAGTATTAGTAATTGTAATTGAGAAAATTGCCGTTTGGCCTTGCTCCACGTCGGCCATACTATGGCTTGTATCGAGATTAATTCCGTGAACTACATCCATGTCAGTAATCGTAATCATATCGCTTCTAATTGCTGGGTCTTTGAAACTAACTGCTGAAACAGTAATTGGTGCTCGTTCATCAGCAAGTGCTTGGTAAATACTTGGGGCACGAACTCGCAAATAAAATGGGATCAATTCACCTCCAGAAAGGAATATTGGTGTTTCGGGGAAAATTGCCGTATCGTTAGATGTGAAGTAAAGAGTTGCAGTCCAATTTGCTGGGACTCCCGATAGGTTGAGTGAGTATGTGTCAGCGACCAAATCAGTAGGACCTGGGGTTGAATTATTCAGTGTTAAATTGAAGGCTGTTTGCTCACCAGGTTCAATGACGTGATAATAGGTCTCCGCAGGGCCAAATTCAATATCAACCTGCCCAGTTAATATGTGAGTATAACACATTGTCCATTGGAAATTATTGGTTTCTTCATTGCATTTGTTTGTATCAGACCAAGCCATGTGGGCTCCACTGCCCAAATCATTTGAAAATGCAGGAGGCATTCCAATCTCTGGACTATTGAATGAATTTGGTCCGAGCTTGAAACTTTCCCAGTGGGTTACTACAACAATATCCCATGGGTCAAGTGCATCTAGACCGGGGCCAGTCAAAGAAGTTTCATTGAGGCGCACATATACTATTTCCTCACCCGCAGTAGCGTTACCGAAGTCGTGCCATGCAATATGGACATTGTTTTGATAATCAGTTAGCAAAGATGGATATGCACTCATCCCACCGAAAGGGCGGTTTTGTTGTATACCGCTAGGGGTTTCAACATTGGATATTGCAGTGTCATCAATTTTCTTAATTGCATATGTGGATAAACCACCAGGTACGCCATCCCAATCCCCTGCGCCCTTGAGGCGAAGTTTGGTGTAATAGATTTCATAATTTACATCTTTTGCAAAGCCATAATCGCGACCATCCATCCAAGCAATATGTGAATTACCGGCTTGGTCAATACTCAATGAGGGGTGGAATGAATAAGCATCATCTATAGTGACCCGTGTATCATTAACAACCACTAAATGGCCTTCGCTACCCTTTCCAATATCTTCTACATAGGAATTGCCAGTTACTAAGTGACCGGGTAGCCCAGGTTGGAATCCAGGTGTATTTGCAATCTTGCTATATGGGTCAAGAACGGTTGTGTATATTTCACGAGAGTTGTTTGTTGAAATATATACCATTGCCTCTACAAGAAGTGCCATTTGGCTAGTTCCAGAACTAGAAGGGAATTCAAATGTTTGGCCACCAGCATCGGAATTTGCAATCGTTGTGCCGGGGCAGTTACGCGTATGGGTTCCCTGTTGGCCATCTGAGCATTGTGCTAAATCCTTGAAATGAGATTGTACTGTGGTTGCACCACCATATGATTGGCCATACAATCCAGTTGGAATAACTCCTGCGCGAACACATGAATCATGTGCTTCTTGAATTGATTGATGATCGTCGGATTGCCCGGATGGATCGCCATCTTTTGGCCCTTCGTCAGAAACCGGAATTACAATCTTTGTTGCATTTGGGTTCCACTTGTGATCATCGCTTGTCGGTGGGTTGCCTGGAATATTTCCTTGGGCATCCTGCCAAGAAAGACATGCCCAGTTTGAACCGGGTCCCCAATCTTCCCCTGAATATCCAGAATATGTTGCGCCGTTGTATATCGTACCTGGTAATTTGCGAATACCTCCGCTGTCATCTCCTACTACCAAACCAAGTGGTGTGTTACGTGGACCTTGTCCGTCTGCTCCGTTCGGGTTAACATTGCTGCAATCGCCGCTACTTGCCGCACCAGGCATGTAGCTTCCAAGCCCGTAAATTGTTTCATAAACCGTCATATTTGCATCCTTTAGCATTGGTTTAATTCCTTGGAAATAAGAGCCTCCTGCGAAATTGCCGCCGTAAACTACAGTACATACATCTGCCCACTCTGAATACATGGAACCTGAGGTATCAATAACGAAAACAAGTTCTACTTTTCCACCGCGGGTGTCGTCCCAAACAACTTGAACAAAATCGTCACCATCAATTGCAATATCTGGGTGTCCTTTGTGCCCAATAATAGGAGTTAATAGTGTTGAATCAAATATTACATCAGCTTGGGTTGCCGGATAATTTGGTTCGAGCATTGCATAGTATATTTGTGGTTGAGCGAAGAATTTGTCAAGTGAATCATAATTATCTTCCCATGTAATGTGTACTGCATTCTTGGAATCGAGTGCAATGGCGGGCCAGTCGCGATTATTAGTACGCTTTTCAACGATTGTATCGGTAATAACAGTAATTGCCCCATCGCTAGCCATACTCCCATCTAAATCATCGAGGAATGGATTGATACAAGTGTACATTATTGCGTGATTGCCACTCTTATCTGTCCAAGTAATGTGAATCCTGTCCATGCTGTCTATCGCCACATCGGGATGCCAGGTTCTAGCTCCTCCATTATCATTTAATTGAGTGGGGGCGATGAGGGTAAAACCACGGGGATCCATCATACTATAGATCAACTGTTGGTTATTCTTTGTCCAAACCATGTGTACATTTCCATCGGAATCAGAAACTACTGCGCTCTGTTGGGAATTTGCTCCATCATCTACAACTTGAACCGCATCAGTAATAACAACTTGAGATGCACCTGTTAGCGGCAATGCTGCCATTCCGGTCATACTTGATAAGATCATTATCATACATAGAAATATACTCTTGTTTCGATTATTCATTTCAACACCACTCGTTATCGCTTAAGCAACAACATTTGCTCCCACTTTACCTACTTAACCGCGACCCTTTATGGTCACGAGAGAAAATATTATTATTCTAATATTTTATTAAAATTATTTATTGCATTAAGCCCATTCAGACTTGTCAAAACTAGAGCCGAATGAGCCACTATCATCCATTTCTACTTCCGAATCTTTTTGTGTGGATGAAGATTTAGATTTTGACTTCTCTCGAGCCATTTCCTTTTTCTTCCGTTCAAAATCATCCACCGGGCCGGGCTCCCCTGACCCTGGCCCATAATTATGCTTAATTTCATGAATTACTCCAAGTTTTGCGAGCCAGAGGCGACGGAGAGCTTGCATTAAATTATTTTTTGACAGGCCATCAAGCCAAATCGGCTCACTAACATTAAATGCTTGCAGGGGCCCGTCCCCTTTGCTTTTATCTCCGCCGACATGAATGCCCCAATCTACACCACCATCTATTAACGAAAGCCGGATTGAATGCACCCAATCTTGCCATTGTTCGATATCTGCTTTTGAATGCTCTTTCATTTCATTTTGTTGCCCAGCATCAACTCGCGTCATACTTGAAATTGCAATCAAATCCCTCCCCTTAGGATGAACAATATTGAAGGCGTGCCCATTTGGACCGGGGGGGTATTTAACTAGCCAATGAACTAATGCACGTTCATCGTCTTGAGGTTTTGGATTCAATTGTTCCTCGTTTAACCAACGCAATAATGTGGCATGTAAATCATCGCCCATAATCCAAGGGGAGTGAGCGCCCTTCATCAAACCGTTGGAATTACAATTCACTCAATATCTCTTTGCATAATGAAGTGAAATGCTGGCCTGATTGAGATTTTCTAAGGTTTATTTCTCGCTTACTTATAGAAATATTTTGCAGTGAATCCCAACCATTGATTGTAATTTGAACACTCAACCAAAAAATTGGTATTAACCAAATCATTGAAAGAAAAATGCTAAAGAAATACCCGATAGGGGTTTGTGGAAATAATTCAAACCAATTTGTGAAATAGGGTACTGCAAATGAATTTAGTAATATTGCTCCAATAATTGCCATTGGTGGCCAAAAGAAAAATGAGCCGAAGAGCGAGGCTAAGAATTGATAGCTTGTTCTTGCATCTAAACCTTCATTTTTAATATTAATATCACCCAATTTCTTTCCCACTGCGGCTTGAATCCCTCCGGTGATGATGGAAATAGGCATTACTAGCATTGCAATAATAACAAAAATGATGTTTAGAATTTGTCCACCAACAGGAGTTTTTCTAATTCTCCCCTTGGCGTTTAAAGATCTTCCGTCTAACCTATGGGTTTCAAGAATTTGTGCTGCTTCTATTGCTTTATTTAACAGGTTTTCTTGTGGATTATTTTTTAAATTATCTCTTATTTCTCTTGCAGCAAGAACTTCTTCCTTCCAAGATTTTATTTCCTTTTGGCTTTTCCTTGCTTTTAGATGGCCGAGAAGATGCCAACCTCTATTTGTTTCCCAATCTGGTGCATCAGGAGTTAATGGTGCCATTTTTTCTCGCACTTCATCACGTAATTTATTAACAATCTCTCGCGGTGGTTCGACCCATTCTCCTCCAGCCATTTTTTCACTCATTTCGTCCGTCAAACCATTATTATCTACAATTATTGGCTCTCCAAATTCAACCCAAGCATCAGTTCTCCAATGATGCCTTATTCGCCAATGCAACCCCACTGGCAATAATACTGGTTGAGGTTTATCTTGTCCCTTTGCAAGTGCAACGGCAGATAACACGGTTCGCATCGGACCTGTTTTTAGCCTCAATAAATGAGATTCATCGTGACTTGTTCCTTCGGGAAAAAGAAAACAGCCAAAGCCCGCCGCTATTCCTGTTGACAATTTCAATAAACTACGGCCATTTATTTCTGCGGCAAGTTCAGAAGAACAGCCACCCCTTACTAATTCTGATTGGCGAACAACTGGTTGAACAGCTAATTTTCTTCCCCAAAAACCAAGTATTGGGCGGGTTACTAAATCATGCCGCCCTCCAATCACGAAATGTTTCGGGTGGGAAATCATTATTACTGATGGGTCAAGTAATCCATTTGTGTGCCATGCACAACATAGACTCCCTCTATCTATTGGAATATTATCTCTCCCACTTACTTCAAAGGTTTTGAATTGAATTCCAATTGTTCCCTTCAGCATCAAATATACAATACTTGTCCAAAAAGGTGAGCCAGGGGTTTTTCCTGAGAAAGTAGGAAGTGGGGTATTGATGAGGCGATCTATTTTCATCTTTGATGCAGATTTTGATAATGTCGGGAGGAGGGCGCCTTTGCTATCTGTGACTCCGTCTTCACCGTGTGTCATTTCAGTTCCTTCAAGCATTATAATACCTCAATATTTTTTTAGTTGGTCAGCCAATAAGGATAATTTTGGGAAATCTGGGTCAATACTTCCAATTGGAGGAGAATCCGGCCAACAGGCGAGCAAAGTTAATCCTCCATCATCAATATCCCGCGGAATCACATGAATATGAACATGAGGGATTTCTTGACCTGCCAATACTCCGTCGTGAATCCCTATTGAAAAATCAGTAGTTTCAAAATGAATTGAAAGTTTTCGTTGTACCTCTACAACGCCTTGCCACAATTCGCTCAATTGTAAAGGAGAGAGATGGGAAATGTGACTTACTTGCTCATGGGGCACTACTAAGGTGTGTCCATCGCGCCGTGGATTAATATCCAAAAATGCTAGCCAAGAGGGACCTGAGGCCACTTCACTGCAAGGAACACTACCTTCAATGATGCGAGTAAACAAGGTTTTTATCCCGCTCATAAAAGCGGTGAGGGGGCTATTGCTATTGTAGGTTAGGCAATATATTACAAGATTGCAATGAAAAAATGTAATCTATCTCAAAACCGAAAATTATTCTTCGGGTGCGAGAATCCAATTGCCGCCAGCGCTTTTCATTAATTCTATCCAACTCAACTCGCCGGAAGAAGAAATCATACTATGCTTGAGGTAATTGCTATCATCTCTTCCATCGTAATCAAGGCGGTTGTGAGTTCCTCGAGACTCTTTGCGGCTAATTGCTGCTTCAACACAATTTTGGCTCAAAGAAACCATCACTTGAAGCCTATAATTTTCAACAATGTTTGTATTCATTAATAGTGAATTGGTTTGGTCGAGAGATAATTGGTTGGAAGATTCCACCAAAGTACCAAGTGCTTCAACCGCTTTAGAAAGTCCCTTTTCATCTCGATTCATTCCCATATGAGTTGACATGATTTGAGAAAGAGTTTTTCTTACTGCACCTGCTCTAATTTTTGAATTAGAATAATCTAAATCAGCATTAATTGAACCATCAGATATGTCTGCAGCATTCAATAACTCTTTTGTCCCACTATACTCACTGCTCTTTGCGAATTGAGCAGCACTCGCTCCTGCAAGGGAGCCGCCTACGATTTCTTCGAGAAGGTTGTTGCCTGTCGCCTGTCCGCCACCATGGAAACCTGAGCATGAAGCAGCACCACAAGAAAATAATCCTGGTATTATTTTATCCCAACCACCAGATAATGCTCGACCCGATTCATCAATTGCAATACCTCCAATGATGGAGTTGATTTTTGCCTCAACTGGAATTGGTTCGGATGAAGTATCTAAACCCAATCTAGTTGTTACGAGTTTATTTGTTCCTGCAAACCAAGGCAAATTATTTTTATCCATTTTTACCATATCGACCGACCAGCCATCATCCTTAGACATAATTTCAGCCATTTCGCTTGGAGTACCTGAAACGTCATTTGGCCCTTGCAAAATAGCGCCCTCTCCGAGTAAATTCAACGGTAAAGAAATGTTACTATCTGTAATAGAAAAAGGTGTCCAGTTTTGAAATTCCATATCTCTTAAAGAAGCTCCAATATTTTGAGCGAGGTGCATCCCCCACCCACCACTACTTTGGCCATCCCATGCTCCTTCAAAGCCACCATCGGCAATGATTATTGATTTTGCCTGGATTGCATTTACCGTACCGGATGTGAGGTCAAGGCAAATCAAACCATTAACTGCATTATTAGAATGGATTAACTTCACAACGTGTGAATCATCCCTACGTACAACTCCAATTTTTCCACATTGATCTGAGAGAACCTGATGGACTTCTCTTGCTGTTGAATCCCCACAATCTGCAACCCTTGGTTTACCATGGCCGGGCAATAATCTCATTAGAGGTAATCCCTTATTATCGCGACGAAAATTAACTCCCCATTGCTCAAGTTCGGCAACACTTTCAACAGCTAATGAAGTTCTACTATTGACAATGTTTTGGTCGCAAAGAAAATCTCCAGAGCGAATTGTATCGTTGCGGTGGTCTTTAGTGGATGACTCTGAAATAGTTGCGGCAATCCCACAATCTGTATCATTTCCAGGATTATTTGGCCCAACATAAGACAACATCAACACTGCCGCACCTTCTTTCCTTGCAGCAATAGCAGAACGCATGGCTGCATGCCCTTCACCGATGATTACGACATCCCAAGCTTCCATCTAACGACCCCTGTTGATACCTGCGAAGTGCTAACCTGCGATAAATACGCCGACACGGCTCCATGAGTTTGGCTCAAGATTTACGAGTGCGCGTAAGTCCAAGTGTTCGTGCTCTACGCAACCTCCTCTTACGGCGGCTATCGCCCGAACCCATCCGCCGGCGTACATTTGTTCGCACAATCGTTGAGGTGAGGATGTCCCCCGAATCATTGAGTAAATTTACTTGTAGTGTACGAAGGCCGATTTCGCCCGATTCCCAAGAAATACTCATCCACAAAAACACGCCCCTACGAAGATAACGAGGTAGCCAATCTATTGCGTCCTCATTAATAGAACTATACAATTGTAACTTAGACTGGGGCGCAGGACAAGGTTCAACCTCAAGTCTAAATGACTGTTTTTCGGGTTGCCCGCCGGGCACATGAACTTCAACCCTTACCCTATCTACAACCATGCTTTGGTTATTAATGAAAATAAAGAGGTGTCCTTGCCCATCATAACATTCATCTTCAAACTCCACATCCATTCGCCAACTATTATTTGATATTGAAAAACTATTGGTCAAAAAATCAGATTTAAGTCGTGCAATTAATTGAAAAAAACCCGGTTGCCAGGCGCATGAATGAGCGATCATTCGCTGTATTGAAGATTGATTAAAAGTGGGATTTATTTGGAGTTGTTCAAGGCCACCAAATATGAATTCATTTATTTCTTCTGATAATTTGCTATCACTAATTTCATCATTATAATGCAAATGTAATAATAATAATAATCTCTCCATGGCTTCTTGATAATGCAAACCCGGTTTGAAATACTGCTGCAAATCTATCTCCCATTTTTTCCATTCTCCACCGAGGATTGGATCTAAATGTGCCTGTACTAATTCACTAAAGGCTGGTGACAATTCAGTGGGATGGTGGGTTGGAGCATATAGTGCAAGAAAGGGTAACGGATCAGCGTGATTAAGTAAATCGTCGAGAGTAATTCTTGAATGAATAGTTGTACCAAAACCAATTGTAATTACCATCAACAAAACTATATTCCATGTGAAACCACCAGGAGGGGAAAGTGTTGCAAAAATCAGAAAACTTACTCCAATAATATTTGCAACCAAAATAAAATATGCATTTCTTTTGCCATCTTTGAGTGCTTCCTCAATTCGATCAGAACCGGGAGCTGAACGGTGATTATTTCCTCTTTGAGCTGACAAATCAAAGTGTGCTTCTGCAGCGCTTGTTGCAGATTCTGAGGCCGCAATGATTGGAGCTTGGGTTAATAGCAATAACGGAACCCAAATAATAAACATTAACCATGCTTGAGGGATTACTGATGCGGGTATTGAAATTCCAACAAAGGCAGTTAATGCAAGTAATAATCCAAACCACTGACGTAAATACCTCATTGGCCCCCACCAAGACCATCGCCCCCAAAAAATACGATTTGCTTCAGATTTATTATAGCGTTCTTCTGCATCAGTTAGACTATTTATTTCGCCATGCGCATCAACGTTTGATTCCTGTTTAAAAGATTCACCATAAGGTTCGGGAAAATTATGCGGGTCGGATGGCGATATCGTGGGCATTAACATATACCGCAACAGGTGCTCGGTTTTGTTTTCATCGGTTATCTATGTCAGTAATTGATGTGTTTGGGCAAAAATAACTATTCCATAGGTTTCTTCATTAATTAATGTAGAAAGAAGGAAAAGTAGGTTGAGGCGGGCGCAGCAGGATTTGAACCCGCGATCCCTGGCTTAGGAGGCCAGTGCATTATCCAACTATGCTACACGCCCAAACAATCGCCGGAGGCTCATCAACTTGAGCCTTCGCCTCAACAATGAAGATAGAAAATTTCAACAGGTTAGCAGATTACACAATTGCAAGGCCATACTTTATTCCAATCTCTGCAATATTATGGAAGAGTAATTCAAATTGAATACGCGCATGCATGCTTCGTTGCAATTTTACATCACACAGAGCGAGGTTGTCAATTATTTCTCTTTGTGCATCTTCAGGCAATAATAAGCGTCCACTCACTAGCATTTCGTGTAATTGGTCAATAACATCCTCTGGTTGCAAACTATGATTATTCATCAAAGAATCTAATTGTCCCATGGCTCCATGCAAAACTCTTGTATTTTTTGAGCCCATTTTTTGCCAACGCCATTCATGTATTTTACCACGTAGTGCTTGTTCCAACACCCTTTGGGTTGGACCAAGGGTTGTTGCAGCAATTAATTTCTGCAAACTACTCCTTTCACGATGCATGCCTTTCAGTACTAATAATTCTAAAAGAAAAATAGCCCGGCGTAAATTACCATTCACAACATGGCAAATATCCCCTAGTAACCCATTGACCAACTCCACATTTTCTTCGACACATAGTTCATCTATTCGTTTACTAAGCAATTCTTTTGAAACCGAGGGAAGACGGATTAACTGTGTCCTTGAACGTAAAGCATCAATCAAACGACTAGGTGCCCGAGCAGTAAAAATAAATCTAGAGGTATGAGATTCTCTTTCCATCATCCTACGCAAATAGGGTTGCCTAGTTGGACCGAGAAAATCTGCATCTTCAATAATAATTAATCGGGATACTGGCGCCATTTGTAAGCCTTGGTTGAGAAACTGAGATTCTTTTCCTGCAGGGGGAATGTCATCTCGTGTTGAAGTTATCATATTCCTATCAAAAGCATCAAGACTTGTGCGACCCGCTAGTGTATCTTTACTATTTCTACCGACAGGACGGAAAAAATCTTCAAATTTGGCCATCGCCCCGCCCGAACGGGCCAAATCTCTTGCTTGAATTACATGAGTTGTTGCATTCCACCCAGGGCCTAATACCTGCCTTGCAATTAATCTCCAGGTAGCAGTTTTACCAACACCAGATGGTCCTGCAATCAAGAGATGAGGGGGGTTGGCATTACAAGCAGCCGCATTTATTTGTGAAATAATTGAAGGGGGAAAAGCAAGGTCGTCAAAACGGCGCGGGGCATGAGAATATAGCCAACTCGCCATCCTTATCAACTAGACAGCAAGGGCCACGGTTCTTCAAGGATTGGGGTAAAATGAAATTGAATAAACGCAATTATTAGTTTGCATCAATGACTTTGTGTCCGCTACGACGAGGCTTTGCAAATATTCGACTACCGCAACTTCGGCAAGAGATACCGGGGCGATCAACTGCCAATTCTTCGATGCTGCCGCAAATGATGCACTTGTACACAACAGGCTCAACCATATTGGCCGCGACTTAGCCCTCCTCTTTGAACCTGCCCCTCGCGTAATGATTACCTCCGACAGGTTCATGGGACGCTTTCAATGCACAGTATTTCATGAGCGGGGAAAAAATGGTCATTGATGTTGTTGACAATGGTGGCCAATGGACACATCGCGAGTGGAGAATGCTTCGCGACTTGGGAATAGATACTAAAATCATTGAAAATACAACCCCTCTCAATGAATTGCGAAAATTAGATGGGTTGCTTCTTTCCGGTGGCGCAGCGAGGGTTGGATTGACTGGTGAATTGGGCAATTGTGGGAGTTATTTGCAATTGGATATTCCAATTCTCGGTATTTGTGCTGGACATCAATTTATGGCCCGATATTATGGTGGGCAGGCACGTGAATCTGAAACTCCTGAATTTGGTGAAATGAAGATAGAATTGCTTGGAGGGGGAGGAGTAATTTTTGCAGGCACTACAGAAGAGCAAACAGTTTGGGAGTCCCACAATGATGAAGTTTGTGAGGTACCTGAAGGATTTGTTGTAACTGCATCCTCGCCATCGTGTGAAGTACAAGGAATGGAAGATCTCAAGCGAATGCGGTGGGGTTTACAATTTCATCCCGAAGTAAATGATACTGAATTTGGTGGCAAAATAATGAAGAATTTTGTTGAGTATTGTAGAAATAACAATAACTAATTATACAATACTTTGGACTTTTCAATCCAGATAAATAATTATTCTTAGATACGCAGTCCTGCCTGGCGGGCAAGTAATATTATTCTCATGCTATGTTCAAGAGCACTTGCCCATTGCCAAGATTCTGTGAAATTTCTTCCAACCGCATATACACCATGCCCTCTAATAACAACGCATTTCATATTACCCTGGCCAAGTGCTTCGGCGATTTGGCGTAAGTATTCATCCATATCATCAGCATCCGGGTCGACAATTACCACCTTTCCAAGGTGGGCTTTACCATGAACATCAACTGGTTGAAGCACTATCAAATCTTTTTCTAAAGAGAGGGTTGTTGAAAATGGGGGGTGAACATGAATACAAGCCGCAGGGCCCCCGTTGTGCAATGAAGTGCTGGCGAGAAGAACTTCCATTATCCTCCATTCATTAGAAGCCTCGGGGGGTGCTGCTTGACCAAGTTTTCCCGAAATAATATCGAGTTCGGTCATTTGTGCTAAAGCACTCCCAAATCGAGTTGCATGCATTACACCCGGTTGGTCGGGGTTTAGCATTGCAATTGTTCCTTGGGTTGAATGCACTAAGCCTTCACGGTGTAATTGACGCCCTAGTCTGACAAAATCACCTACTACGTGAGAAGGAACTACAAAATCCTCTCCAACAATAGGAGGAAGGGGTTGCTCTTCAATTTCTGTAATTATTTCGGTTGCGCCGATGACGACACCTCTTAGCCGTTCAACTTCAGCCTCTAAATTAGCAATTTTTTGCATCTCTTCTTTTGACAAAGTAGTTGCCCCACTGACTTTCTTAGAATCATCATCCTCAGATTCAGTGATGCCTTCTTCATCGGTTTCACTATCTTGATCTTCTTTGTTGGCGGCCGCTTCTTCGATATCGGTTTCTTCAAGAGATGGTTCTTCTGTAGTTGCAGTATTTTCCGAAACAGGAGGGGTTTCTTTCTTAGATTCTTCCTCATCTACACTTTCATCCTTTTCATCAACAATGGTTGTTGGAGGTTCCTTGCTTGGAGGTTCCTTGCTTGGAGGTTCCTTGCTTGGAGGACCGGAGGGCGGACCACTTGGAGGGCCTTTGCTTGGAGGACCGGAGGGCGGACCACTTGGAGGGGATTTGCTTGGTGGACCGGAGGGCGGACCACTTGGAGGGCCTTTGCTTGGAGGATCGGAGGGCGGTCCACTTGGAGGGGGGTTTTCGGTGGAGGCTGCTTCTTCGTCGGTGTCAGGGGCTTCTTCTTCAGATGATGTTTGGGGGGGAGGTGTGGGTGATTCCACAACTTCTATTTCGCTTTCACCAAAAGTTGAGGTGAACAAATCCGACATTTCAATTTCTTTTTCATCCTCTCTTTCCTTTTGACGAGAGGTTCTTCCTTTGTCTGTCATGCCGGTCCCCAACCCCCGCACGGAGTGCGACTTAAATACAGGTTTCCTGTCGGCATCTTTGTAAAGCCCCGTTAGTGTAGCGGTTATCATACAGGATTGTCATTCCTGTGACACGGATTCAAATTCCGTACGGGGCGCCTTTACAAAAAAACCGCGTATGAAAATGTTATTTTGGACAGGAAATTAATCTCAAAAACCAACAAAAGATCGAGGTTAATTTGATTAATTTATTTCGTGTTCTGTTACTGTACCACATACAACACAATAAATAGGAACTGGTTCAAGAGATGAGGTTACCCCGGCAACATTAATTTCGACGCCGCATTTACATTTTACATTGAGTGCCATACTATCCCTCTTACTTTACCCCAATAGTATTCGGGCTTTGAGTTTGTCGTGCCAAAGGTTTGCAATAATCTAATTCAATACTAATCAAAATGTAATTCAATACTTGCATAAACTAAATATGGTGCATATGTCCTTTTTGGAGTTATTATTATTTCAGAAAGGTTTGGCTTATGGGGAATAACAATTGTATGCAAATTTTCCTTAATAATATCAACATCTTCTTCATGAATAATTGCCCAGCCTTTGAGCAATGATGCCCCTTTGGAAAGAAGAGGGATTAGATGAAAAATATGTTCGAGTGTATTATGTGGGAGATTAACTAGAAGTAGGTCGAATTTGTCCCTCAACATTTCAGCATTTTTTATCATTAATGCATCAACACAATCAATTCTTACTTCAGATAAATTATCTTTGAATGGTGCAATGTTTTTTTCAAGTAGGGGTATTGTTGCTGGATTGAGATCGCTCGCGTGGACCTTATCAACAAGTCCTGGTTTTGAAAGCAAACACACAACACCGGGGCCAACCCCAGCATATGGGTCAATAATATTCAGAGGTCGGCCTAATTTTTCTTTTAATAGAATTGCTGAGTTTAGCGTTTCTTGTCTTTCTGATTCCAAACGCGGAGAATAATACACTTGTGTGGGATCTATCCAAATATTATTCCCATTTTCCTTTACCTGAATAAGAGTTGTGTCAGATTTGCCCTCTCTGATTGCAATTTTCTCTAAATCTCTTACTCGCCATTCCCCTTTTACGCCATTATCTTGCATAACCATTCTAATTCGAGAATGTTGTGCCAATAATGCTTTTCCAATAATTGATGAATATTGCTTAATCTCATCAGGAATTTTGATTAATATCAAATCTCCCATTTGGTCGTGTGATGAAGGCCAAAGGTGCTTATTTGCTTCAAATTCATCGACAGAAATATAGGCAGTTAATCTTTCAATATAACTTGTTGGTCCTCGTAATTTTTCTTCAATATCAACGACCTCATAATTACTATATTTCTCTGGGAGGGTGGTGGGTGCGGTTTCGCAAAGCGGTATTGCACGGAAATCAGCATCTATTGCAACAACCCCTGCTCCACTAAATAGTAAGTTGTCGCTCTCTAATTCCGCGAGGAAAAAAGAGGTTTTTTTGCTCGGCACTCTCAAATGACGCATGCTCCTCGCTCCATCCACTGGGGGAGTGCGTTTGATATTGGCGGATGATGATTCTGGGATTTTCTTAATCGGCACTGGAGTTGGAGACCCAAGTATGATGCCCGTAAAGGGGGTTGAATTGGCGAAAGAGTGTGAGTATAGGTTTCTTGAAGGATACACTTCTCTACTTGGTGAAAATGGTATGGCCAAACTGCAAAAAATGGTTGGGAAATTTGAAATATTGCGGAGAAGTTCTATTGAAAGCCCTTCGCGTATTATTGAGATGGCAAAAAAAACAAAAGTTGCAATTCTTGTAGTAGGAGACCCCTTGCAAGCAACAACTCATGCCGATTTAATTCTTCATGCTATCGAAAATAATATTCCATACAAAATAGTTCATGCTACATCTGTCACCACAGTAGTTAGCGGGGGGCTTGGATTACAAAGTTACAAATTTGGACGACAGGTGACAATAGCGTTTCCAATGGGTGATTATCTACCTACATCCCCTATTGAGATGGCATGTGAAAATTATGAAAATGGTTTACATACGCTTGTATTACTTGATTTGGACCCAACTGGTTCTGGTGAAGTAGAGCCAACTCCCATGACTCCGAAAGAAGCGGTTGGAATAATCCAAGAAAGTGTGAGGAAATTGAAAGAGGACCCACCGGAATATTTGATAGAAGAACTATTAGAAAAAGATGATTTGGGTGCAATAATAAAATGTATAAAAATCAATAATCGCTTACAAACACCAGTTGAGGACTGGCAGGCCATTCTGTGCTCCAACTTGGGCACAGAAAATGAGGAAATTGTTTATGGTAAATTGTCGTCAATTTCAAGGTGTGATGGTGAGGGTATTCACTGCCTAGTAATCCCAGCAAATATGCACCAAATGGAAGAAAAGGCGCTTTATGCAATGCACAATAAAGTGTAACAATCTCTCGCAACTTTGTTTATGGAGGGGGAGTTCAGCCCACTTGAGGGGGAAATATGGCGGGTCCATCACAAGTAGAATTTCCGGGCAAAAGCCGCCAACGTATGCGCCTTCGAGGAACAAAACAGGCCTCAAAGAAGGTGCAAATGAAATTACGCAAAGATTTGGATTTCTTAATGGAAAATCCAAAGGAAACTTTACCAGAATTGCTGTGGAAGGGAAAATTATCTTGGGGGAGAAAAAATCCAATTTCAAAATCGTTAAAAGAAATAAATAAAGTGATATCAAGAAGGCATGATTTGGCTTGGTTGAACAAAAGAATGATGGCAAGGAAAGGAGATGCAATAGCAAAGGCATATGCCGGTTCTTTTTCGGCATCTTTTGATGACGACATATCAATAGTTGGTACATTCAAACACCCAATATATGGTAATACTACATTCGTTAGAAAGGGCGATGGGAAACAGATGTTATCTGCTGGGGTTCAAAATCATCGCAACATAATGCTTCGTCTCCTACCATGGGAAGCGCACGCAAAAAAAGGTTGGTGGTTTTTTTCTTGGAAAGATGGTTTTGTTTGTACAGGAAATACCCCGAGCCCACCCATAGAATGGTTAGATGATGTTACGAGCAGGCTGGACATCGAAATACCAAAACAAATAGATGGCACTCATATTCGCCTTGAATTCAATAATGGAGAAACCCTTGCATTTAGTAAAGAGTCTTTGGAGCAAGAACGAAAAAGCCCATTAATCCAATCCCTCGCATTAACAATGCTTCCACCAAAAATATCTCTAATTGCAGATGCAACATTTGAATGGAGCCCGCCAGGATGGCCAGAGGGAAAAGATCTTCCGGAAAAAGCATTGGAATCAGCAGATGAATTATTAACTGGATGGATGGAATTACAAATTCCTGAAAACAAACTATTTCTCTTTTTACAGCGTTCAATAATGGCTCGACTTGAGGAAGGGTTAGTAGTAAATGATAATTGGTATCCTGTTGAGAAAATTGAAGATATGGTTGACGAATTATCTGGAAGTGCGTTAGAAAGGCAGGCAGCAATAATAGCAATTCAATTATTAGTAAATGATGATGTTGGATTAACACTTAGTGAAGCTGGAGAATGTAAAGAACGAGAAGATAGTTTAATCTTGTGTGCTGCAAAAACCTTGCACCACTTGCTCTCATCGGTTTGGGAAGAATATGGTTGTGAAATTTTACGTGAAATGGGGATTCCTGATGCAAGTGTAGATAAAATTTGGCAACAACAAAATGATTCCCGTTCACCTTTTGGCAAATTTTTACGCAAATTAGAAAAACAAATAGCCGAAACCGAAATGCTTGCAAAGTTCCCATGGATAGATACAGACATTGGAGGTGCGTGCGGACAGATACATGAATTGATTCTACTTGCATGTAAACAAGGAAAGGGACGGGCTAATGCAATAGCGACTAAACTACATGGTGATGTGGAAATTTCTGCTGCTGGATGGGCGTGGTTGGTATCACAATCAAAAGAGCAGGGTCAGGAGTGGCATTTTGAACAGGCGGCACGAGACAGGGGTGGCGACTGGGCAAGAAAAGTCAACAAACTTTGGTTAGAGGCTGAAAAATTAACTAAAGGTGAAGATGATAATTCACTCTATATTTCTGCAATGGAAGAATTGGCTATTGCGAGTGGGAGAAGTGAAAAGCTCCCCCCGGCTTAACTATCAATCTAGTGCTTGAACAATATCATTCCAAAGATCTTCTACATCTTCAATACCAACACTTAATCGCACAAAGCCAGGAATAACTCCAGCATCATGCCTAACGTCTTCTGGCACAAACATATGTGAAGAGGTTGCAGGTACTTCAATGAGTGATTCAACCCCACCAAGACTTGTTGCTTCAAATATTATTTTCAATTTACGCATAAAATTCATTGCCCCTTCATCTCCACCCTCTACAACAAAAGCTAACATTCCAGTTCCTTTTGGCATTATTCTCTTTGCTACCTCGTAATCGGGGTGTGTTGGGTGAGAGGGGTGAAATACAACAGATATTTTCTCATGCTCCAATAATCTTGTTGCTAACTCAAATGAATTGTTTACATGGATTGGCATCCGGGCATGGAGGGTTCTAATTCCCTGTTCAAGTAAAAAGGCTGAATGAGGATCTACTCCGCCGCCAAAATGAACCTTTTTAGGAAATAATTCAGCAATCAAATCGGCGCGGCCGACAACTGCGCCACCGACAACTTGGCTATGACCACCGAGATACTTTGTTGTTGAATGGATAACTAAATCACAACCCATAGAAATAGGATTACATCCCCATGGAGATGTAAATGTATTATCAATGACAAGAAGGAGATTATGCTTTTTTGCAATGGAGGCCATGGCTTCAACATCACAAACCTTCAAACAAGGATTGGATAATGTTTCAATGTAGAGTAATTTTGTGTTTTCTTGAATTGACGCCTCGTAAGAAGATGGTTCTCTCATATCTGCCATAGTCACTTCAATACCAAAACGCGGTAATTCCTCTGTCATCAATCCATAAGTGCCACCATATACATCAGTATTTGCAACAATATGATCTCCACTGGAAAGTAGACCCATTAATACGGTCGATATTGCGGCCATCCCACTCGCAAATAATTCACCATCTTCAGCACCCTCTAAAGCACATATTTTCTGTACAACTGCTTCAGAATTAACACTTGAAAGTCTAGCATATAACATTGTGTGTTGGGCTCCCGCAGCCCAGCCGGCATAACGCTCTTCAGTCAATTTATAGGTCGTGGATTGAAAGATTGGAGTATTAACGGCGCCCTCGATATGTTGAGTACCCGCATGAACTGTTTTTGTTGCAAAACTACTGTTGGGGGGGAGTTTGTCGGACATTTACTGCACCATTATCCCCTAAATGCGCCCCACCCTTCAATTATCCGGCCATTTCAGTCAATTCCTGTCGGTAATAGCGGTGTTTAGCCAATAAATGCCGACATTATGGCGGTTTATTTGAAAAGCCTCGTCAGAGTGGAGGGGGATATGGACTTCGGATTGGATGAGAAGGATGCTGCAATAATTGCCGAGCTTTGCAAAGATTCGCGTATATCTGTGCAATCTTTGGCAAAAACCATTGGATTCCCCCGTGTGACTGTACATGATAGAATAAAAAAAATGCAAGCAAAGGGAATTATTGATCATTTTACTCTAGTGTTAAATAGAGTGAAAATGGGTATGCCGTTGCATGCTTTTATCCAAGCAACATATGATAGAGAATCTTGGCAAAAAAGTCAAGAAGATAGAAGAGATGTTGCAAAAGCAATCTGCCAACTCCCGTATGTAATTAAATGTCATATTGTAACTGGAGATTGGGATTATTTAATCGAAGTAGTAGCATCAGGAATGGATACATTGGGTGATGCGATATTGGACTCGTTGACCAAACTACAAGGAGTTGGTAGAACGCATACAATGGTTTCATTCTACGACTTTGATGGACCCTCAAGAATCCTTGGATAATTTCTCTTTTTTACGAATAAATAATTCAACAACCAAATTCCCACATAACAATAACCCCCCGCCCACAAATAGCCATATAGTAATGGTTTCAAGACCCGAAAATAAGGAGTATGTGAGGGCCCAAATTGGTTCAAGTGAATATATTATTGCAGCGTGAACTGGAGAGAGGTGTCTTTGCCAAGTATTCAATAGTAATAATGCAATAAATGAGCCAAAACCACCCAATAATAGTAGTGGGATAATGATGTCAATAAAGGAAAATAATCTTACTAACTCGGCCAAACTATTTTCAGATCCAAATAATACTATTAAGAAAGAAATAATACTAAACAATGCTATGATAATAAAGGATGTTAAGCTAACATCAGTGGGATCAAATTTTTTGGTTACTGAATCTGTAACAACAATATGAATTGCAAACATTAGGGCAGAAAATATAGTTGCCCAACTAGCCCATCCTAAGCTAGATAATCTAATGTCAAAAATGCTATCATCGGCGCCAAGGCCCAATATTGCCGCTCCAATTGTAGCCACTATTACTCCAAATGCCAAGGGCAGAGAAAGGGTTTGTTTGCCAAATATTATGGCGATTAGTGCAGTGAATATCACATATAAACTCGTCAAAAATGCTGAAATTGCTGGACTGATGTTTGTTAATGCATACATCTGAATAATAAAACCAAAATACATAGGTATGGCAATATATAGCCCCCCTATCCAAGTTGTTTTTTTGGTAATTGCTTTCCTTGATTTGGGCAATAATACAAACAATAATATCGCCGCAATAATGAAACGCATTGCGACAAATAATGAAACTACAAGTTTATCATCCCAAACTGAAAGGTGAAGGGGTGCATTTTCAAGTAATTGTTTCATCCAAACAAAGGTTCCCCCCCAAATTATTGTCACAATAAGGAGGTAATACACGCCCCTTCTTCGCAACTCAACACTTGACTCCACATACCTTTGGGAGAAGGGATAAGGCATCATTATTGGGGTCAAAAAGATGATTTGGAGGGGAACTCTATTCATAAGAATGGTAAGCGGGGGGTAGAGGAGATAACGCCATGAGTGGGGATTTTTGGCAGCAACCAGTTGATTCCGGGAGTATTCCTGAATCAGATGAACAATTTGATGCTATTATTGTTGGAGCTGGCCCCGGTGGGTGTTCGGCTGCAGGACATCTCGCGCAACAAGGAAAAAAAGTGTTATTGATCGACAAAGCAATTTTCCCAAGGAACAAAATTTGCGGGGATGCAGTTGGTGGTAAATCGCTATCAATTGTAAAGTCCTTAGGAGTTAAAGAGCGATTGGAACAAACACCACACCTCCGAGTGACTGGAATTATTTTCAGTAGCCCCAACCAAGCCCGTGTTAGAATCCCCTTGCCTGAAGAAGATGTGGAAAAATTAGAGGCCGGATATGTTCTCCCAAGAATCCAATTTGATTGGCTATTGTTTGAAAGGGTACAAAAATTAGTGAAGGATGCCGGTGGTTCGATAATCCAAGATGGAGAAGTAAGAGAAATAATACACAACGTGGAGGAGGATAATTCAGTGATTGGCGTTGAAGTTAGAATTGGTGGTCGCGAGGGTGAAATGAGGAAGTTTTTCGCACCTTGGACGGTCGGTTCGGGTGGTTATCAATGCCCGGTGATGCGAAATGTTTTAAAAGAAGTTCATAAAGAAGATATTATTGATAAAAAACATTATTGTGGTAGTTATCGTGAATATTGGACAGGAATTAAAGAATGTCCAGCCAAAACAGGTGATATTGAAATACACTTAGTAGATGGAATTAACCCTGGTTATTTTTGGATTTTCCCTACCGGTGCAGAGGGTGAGGCAAATGTTGGAATTGGAATGGTATTATCTCATTTATCAAAGCGCAAGGACAAACTCAAGGCAATGCAATCCAATATTATCGCCAATCATCCAATGTTTAAGGAAAGATTTGCCGAGGGAAAAATTGTTGAAGGAAGTGGAGCGGGGTGGCAATTGCCTTTTGGAAGTCCGCGTAAAAATGCGAAATTACAACCACGTAGAAATTTTTCAAATGGTGTCTTGCTTGTTGGAGATGCTGCAAGTCTCGTTGACCCTGCGTCAGGAGAGGGGGTTGGTAATGCCCTCGTAAGTGGAAAAATAGCTGCAAAACACATCGTGGAAAACCGCGGTGGGATTGAATATCAAAATGAATTATGGGGAATGTTAGGTGGGGAATTAACAAATTCATTTGCCTTGCAAAAAATGTATCAGCGGACATGGTTGCTAAACATGTTATTAAAAAGAGCAATGAAAAGGCCGAAAATTGTTGAATTGATGGCTGACAGTATTGCTTCTAAAGACGAACAAGCAAAACTACATTCAAAATGGTATTTATTTAAAACTGTATTTTTATAATAATGGGGGCGAGAAATTGGAACATAAATTAACGCAAATTGATGAATCTCTTGAAGGAATAAAGTGTGTTTTCCTCGACTTAGATGGAACAATTTACCTTGGGGGGGAATTAATTACGGGGGCTTTGGAATTTCTAAATCGTTGTGATGAAAGAGGAATAAAAAAATATTTCTTATCTAATAATTCAAGCAAAGGAGTAAAGGAATATATGAAAAAACTTGCCGACCTTGGTATCAGCGCACACAAGGAGAATATCCTCCTCTCTACTCATGATTTACTCGCATGGTTAAAGGCAAATGATATCAGTGAAACATACTTGGTTGGCACAAGAGGTATGGCGAGAATGCTTGAAGAAAAAGGGATTTCTACAACTTCTGTAAATCCACAATATGTTGTACTCGGTTATGATACTCAAATAACATATGAAAAACTTGAGGTGGCCAGCGTCCACTTACACAGCGGCGTACCATTAGTTGCAAGCCACCCTGACATGGTTTGTCCGGGACCGAATGGCGGCCTACCTGATGTGGGTGCATATCTAGCATTATTTAAAACGACAACAGGGGTTGACCCTCAACATATTTGCGGTAAACCCAACCCTGGAATGATACTCCACAAGATTACTGAATTAGGATTGAATGCGAATGAATGCGCCATGGTTGGGGATCGCATATACACAGATTTGGCTATGGCTGAGGCTGCTGGTTGCCATGGAATATTGGTACTCTCTGGCGAAGCTACCTTAGAAGATTTGAAAATCTCCCCTCAAACACCTTCGCTCGTGGTTAATTCAATTGCAGATTTATTATAATAAAGTGATTAATATGTGGATTGGGGCGCGAATAAAAGAAGTTTTTCTACGCAAGCAAAAATTTACTCCAAAAGGCCATGAAGTGGCTGGTCGGCGCGCTGAAAACGACCTAGCGAGAACAGTTAATGCGGGCATTTCTGGAAGTTATTGGCGAGCATGGGAGGGTTTGAGAATCCCAAATAAAGATGGGCATCGTCGTGAAGTTGACCTAATTATTTTGGCTAACGAGGAAGCATTACTCATAGAACAAAAACACTGGTCCGGAGATGTAAAAATGGAAGGGGAAACAGTCTTTCAGCATCGGAGAAGTGGTGATATAATGGACCATGGCGAGGTGTTTGGGAAAATAAAAATGAAATGCGGGGTGCTGGCTTGGCACCATAATGTGAATGATTCTTTACAGGTTCCAATGCGCCCTGTTGTGATTTTTTCAAACAAAAATTTAAATGTGCCAGACTATGTTGCACAGCGCGAAGATTGTATGACTGTTGCTGAATTGATTGATTATTTGCCTGGCGGGGGGGGAAGTGTAGGTACTGGCTTCACACCTGCGCAGATTGCTCTTACCTCTACTCTTGACGAACTTGGTTCATGGGATGAAATTCATCAACCCGGAGGGAATCGGATTTTTGGCGATGTGTTTGCTGGGCTGCCCGAACAGGGACCGGTTCATGATTTGCTGAAGAATAGATTTGAAGATATTAAAGAAATAAATGTGAAAAGGGAGATGTCGATTTGGAAGGCAATTATTAAACGGCCGGCCCTCGATGCAGAAATAATAAATCAAAATGGGGCAGTAATGGCAGTTTGTGCCATTAACCCAGATAGTGTGATTAAGCATAGGCCGGCTGGAAGTAGAGGCTCTACTGAAGTAAAATGGCGCCATGTGGATAAGGTCGTCCTCACTAGTCGTTTTGTGAAAAACAAACATTAATCACATTATTATCGGGTACCATTACCTGCTTTCAGAAGAAGGTAGTGTGAATACTATGAAATGAATATGTTGATATCTAAGTACCACTAGCCGTATTAATGGATGAAGGGGGGTCTGAAAATATCAATGGCGCCAAGGCTAAGGAAAAGGAAAAAAACGTTGACAAAAGGCAACAATACATACCGGTTTCGCGCGCAAAAGTCAAAAAGGCGATCTTTCAACTCGAGGGCATTAATGATGACACTCGTGACGGCTTAGCAAAGGTATCAGAGATGCTAGAGGCGATATGGCACCATTCATCACATGCTGGAGCAGAAAATCTGAAGTCATTGTACGAAAGCATGGACCCTGACCAAATTGATACACCGGGCTGCAAAGGAAAGGAGGAGTTCCTAGACACACTTGCTGAAGCTTTGATTGATGGAAATTGGGAAGAAATCAGTGACAAGGAGATGCAGGATGCGTTGGAAGGTGAAGATGTGTTTGCAATCAGTCTTGATGTTAGATTCGATGAATTTGTGACAATGAAGTTGTACAAACTTGGTGAAGTTTCTATTCAAGATGAACGCTCGTCGTTCTTTGGCTTGAAAAAGGAAACAGTCACGATAGACTCCTTTGATCGCATCATCCAAATCTTAGAATTTCAAGATGAATCATGGTTCGCTGAACGCAAAAGAATGAAACACTACCAAGGTGAAGAAGGAAAAGGACTTCATATCCGACTCTTCAAAACTGTGCCAAAATTAGATCTTGAAACAATATTCCCCAACACCTCACCCATGATGCGCGGTGTTGATAAAATCAAGATTGGTGCTCCACTATTGGGCGGTCTAGTCACAATAGGAATGAAATTTGGACCTCTTTTATTGGGAGAAAATACTAGCGGGGATACCTCTCTCTCACTACTTGGTGGCATCCTTGCTGCGCTTGGCACCTATGTCATGAAGACATATTTATCATACCAAAAAACGCGAGAAAAATATCAAACGCGAATTTCTAAGGATCTATTCTTCAAAGGGCAAGCAAACAACGCTGCAGTCCTCAATATGATTGTCGATTTGGGCGAAGAACAGGAAGTAAAAGAAGCGCTTCTAGCCTACACTTTCCTTCTCCTAGAGAGTGATAATAACTACAATGATGAAGGTCTTGACGACCGCATCGAAGGGTGGTTACTCGATACCTTTGGATGCGATATCGACTTTGAGGTCGATGATGCTCTAGATAAACTTGAGAAGATGCGCATGCTAAGCAAAACAGAAGATGGGATTTTATCTGTAACAAACATTGTTGAATCCCTTACAATCCTTGATGATTATTGGGATAACATCTACAATTATTGAACCCACGGGGACACTGATTAGCTATAAAATAATAATTATTTAACCTACTTTATTACTTTAAGTAGCGGGTTGAGGGGTTATGAAAACCGTTGACCCATCCCTATCCACATAAGGCATTGATAAAATTGATGAAGAACCGGTGTCAACATTTATTGGACATAGGTTGCCACAGGCTGGTGCCAAATAATCCTCTCCTGTTTCAGTCATTACTAATTTAATTCCGTGTCCAGCAGGAAGTATTGCATCAATTCCTTGAAACTCCATTAACATGGTTAAGCTTTGACCAGTAAACACTGTTTGTGGTGAATAACCTCCTGCATGATATCTAATATCCATGGTTGCATGACCGAGGCGTAAACCGTTTTCTGAATCTTGCATTTCAACAAAGATTTGCCCGCCATCATAACTTGCAGTAACTTGTAAATGAATCGTGGCCAAACCAGAAATATGTATCGCTGTGTTTTCTGATAACGCAGGGCAATCTAGAGTGATTGTTTGAATTCCTCCGCCCAAAACTGACACGCCCCCTACCCAAGAACCTGTGCTGGTGCAATCGCTAAGTGGTAATTCGGCAAAATATTGGTCTTGAGGCGGCCAAATATCTTCTACCCTCCACTCCCCATCATTTCTTTGCACTTGAACATGTAAATCTGGTTTGGGGCCAATGTCTTTTAAATAATATTCCAACCATTCAAATAAATCCTGACCCCAGTCCCAACGCGTCATATTGTGGATTGCCTCAGCACCATAACCACTATCTTGGGCTTCGTGTTTGGTCCATTGATCTGGATAATTGTGTCCCCACTGGCCCACCATACCTCGTACTTCATACCCATTATCAACATATTCTTGATACCAATTTATTCCCGGCGGCCCACCAAAAACTTGGTGAGGATCAACATTCCAGTCTTGAAGGCCTTGGACCCAATATACCGAACCATTGTAAACTCCGAGTGCCTTATCAATATGACTTCGTTCATCATAATAATTTTCCATATAAGGGTCCATTTCCCCACCAACATAAGTAACTGGGCCGGCGAGGAAACCCTCTAATACATCGGCACAAAGATTGTCAACGTCATCTTGGTCATAATCCAAAATAGAGCCGCCATAATTGCTATGCATCACTTGGCTTCGCGCTTCAGCAGAACCATTTTTGTATAGAAGTGGATGAAGAGCAGTAGTCCCTGAAATCGGAATTATTGTCTTTAGATGTTCATTACCTTGAGCGGCGGCCTCCCAAGCTGTTGCCCCTTCGTATGATTTACCATATACTGCAACATTTCCATTGCTCCATTCTTGAGTTCCAAGCCACTCTATTGCCGCGTCAATACTCAAACCTTCACCATCGCCGCGATAATCAAAACAACCCGTAGATTCCTCAGTTGCAAAAACCGCCACTTGTGCAATTGCATATCCGTGTGATATTAAATTTGAAAACAAAAACTCCCCTCTCCCCCCACCAACTATGTTAGTTGGGGTGCTTTCACTCCCTGGTTGGCCAAAAGAAAAATATGGACTAATAACTGAGACGACTGGAACCGTCTCGCCATCGAGTGTATTGCTTGGAAGCCAGTATGAAAGGTGGACTGTAGCGCTATTCGGGCCGCCCTCCCAAACTCCGGTCGTATCTACTTCAATATATTCCTCTTGCACTTCAAGAGGAGTGTTTGGACCCAAAGCCAAAACAAATGAATGGTCGTTAGACATATTCCATTGCAAATTATGTCGATCGAAAAGTGAAGGATAATATTCACTTGAGTCACCGGCGCCGAGAGATTTTTCTTGAGAAAAGCAACCGGCAAAAGATGACATTATGAAGATAAGGGTGATGAGAAATGTGCGTTGCTTAGCACCATTTGTCTCCCACATTGTTTAGGCGAAGAAGTCGTGTGGTTTGAAATTGACTAGTTAATTAATAATCATTTTTTACAACCAATTATTAGATAATTGACAGGAAAAGGGCGGCTCAATGTATAAATTCATCAAAGGGTGGGATATATATGAAACTAAATGCCCCAGATAAAATATGAGTGAGGACGAAACGATAGGGGGCCCTATTGGAGAATGTGTGTTGGTAACTGGTGCTGCCGGGTTTGTTGGAACCCATGTTGTGAAAGAATTACTTTCACGGGGGAAATATGTTCGCGCTACAGCGAGAAATCCGGCGGCTGCTGGGCATTTACAATCTCTAGAAAACACAAACGGAGGAAGGCTGGAAATTGTTAAAATGGACTTATTTGATTCTGACTCTGTTGATTCCGCAGTAAAAGAATGTAATTCAATCATCCATTGTGCTGCCGAATTATATGTGGGGGTAAAGGATAAGCAAAAAGATGTTGTTGATCCTTCAATTATTGGTACTAATAATTTGATTTCTGCAATTGAAAAATGCAATACAATAAGCAAAATAATCCACACTTCCTCTGTTGCCGCCATTCGCCCAACTAATTATTCAAACGGACAAATTCTAACTGTAAATGATTGGTGTGATGATGCAACCCTAAAATCAAATGCATATGGATTGGCAAAGGCTGGAGCTGAGAAAATAATGAGGCAATGGTGGGAAGACAAGGGTGCAGAAGATTCTGGAATTAGACTGATTACTATTCACCCCTCAATTGTTATTGGGCCAATATTGGCAAAAAGACACGTTAGTGGATCTATGTCATATGTTGATCATCTTGTGAAGGGGAGCCCTCCTTTTACTCTCAAGTCACACATTAATATGGTTGATGTTAGAGATGTTGCTATTGCTCACGTTAATGCCCTTTCTTTGGGAAAAAATGGGCAGAGATATTTGCTTCACGCCGGAAGTTTATGGCAAAGAGATATGGCAAACATATTGAGAGAATCAATACAAGATAGGAAATGGGCCCGTTTTCAATTACCAAAAACCCTTACTTATGTCGTTTCTTTATTTCATTCAAAAATATCTCCTAGGTGGGTAAAAAAGAATATTGGAACCACTTGCTATTATGATGTAGGGGAGGTTCAAAATGACTTGCAATTTTCATTCCGCGGGTTAGATGAAAGTATTATTGATGGTGCGAATTCGATTATTGAAATGAAAAATAGAGGGAAGGTTTGAGTTCTACCTCCTATTGGCTTAAGGTGGTGGAGTAAGGGATGGAGTTAGAGCCGAGTTCTGTTTGGGGAGATAGATGGACTTCTTGTGATTCACCAATTGCAAAAAAATACATGACTGTTGCCTGTCAAAAGCGTAGTATTGTTTGCCTCGCCGCAGATAGAAACACCCTTCTGGGTTTGGGTGAATTAATCGATCAGGTTGGGCCATATATTTCAGCACTAAAAACCCACGTGGATTTGGTTGATGACTGGACACCGGAAGGTTGGGCTGAATTGTGCGATAAGGCTCGCCAAGCAAATTTATTGATTTTTGAAGATAGGAAATTTGCCGACATCGGGGGTATTACTCGCAACCAAATGGCTGGGATTTATGATATCCGTTCATGGTCAGACCTTGTAACTGCACATTTCATTTCAGGGCCAGATATTGTTGATAGTTTGCAATCTGCATGGGGCGATGTAGGTAGAAAAGGAGGAGTTTTATTATTGGCTCAAATGTCTTCAAGAGGTAATTTATTAAATCCAGATTATACAAAGACAGTAGTAGATAGCGGTAAAACTCTCAAAGGGGTATTTGGATTTATAGGAAATGGTAGCCGACCTCGAGAATTAGAAAAATTAAGAGAGATTGTTGGGCCAACAAAAATGATTTGGACCCCAGGAGTAAATCTCGCAGTTGGAGATGGAAATATGGGTCAAAGGTATGGTGATCCGTGTGAGGCTGTAATTGCTGGCTCTGATACGATTATTGTGGGTAGTGGTATTCATCGCTCAGATAACCCGGAGCAAAGTGCCAAAATGTATGCAGCGGCTTCGTGGAATGCCTTACTAGAGCGGAACAATGGGTGAGTTTGTGCGATTTGATGAAATTATTGTTTGGCTAATTGTTGGGTTGGGGGTCACTCTTTTCGCTTGGATTACTTGGCGACATACTACGAGTCATAGAAATCTGGACAATAGATTGGCCTTGGGTGATGAAAAAATATTATCTGATGAAAGGTATGTCGTAAATGAGGTGATGCAGGCACCACTAGGAAGTGGAGTCCTCCCCTATGCATTGGTTCAACAAACCCAGATACAACAACCAATTAGTCAAGCAGAACAAATTGTTCCTAAAACCTAATATTAATGGAAACCATAATGGTTATTTCTTTACTATATTGGTACTAAACCAAAGTATACGGAAGTCAAAAATCCAATTCCAGATAATACAATTAATAGGAAAAAATACTTAATTTTCTTTTTCTTTGGTTTGGGATTATTAGACACAACTACAATTTCTCCAACCGGAAGCGCCGGTAATAATGGAAGGGGGAGGGGGGGTAATTGTGATTCGGTTTCAATTTCCCCAATCTGTAATTCATCGTCGGGATATAATTTATCCATGTCCTCCAAACCGGGCGCTTCGGGTATTGGCCCGAGAACAGCATCCCAAATATCATCAATTACGGATTTAGTAATTGGTTTTTCAACAACCGCTACCGCTCCTGCTGAATACATTGCTTGGGTTGATAATTCAGTTAAGCGGCGCGGAGAAGAAAATATTATTCTTGAATCACCCCCGTGTTCTCGCATTTCCAGAGCGGCCAGGTGGCCATCTAATGTAGGAATATCCAATGCTAGGATTACCAATTCGGGGTTATGAAGAATGTATTCATCAACTGCCTTATCTCCATCATTACATTCAATAACATGAAAATCACGTTGCCGAAAAATTTCTTTTAAGCGCATTAATGTCATTTCGTTATTATCAACTAACAAGACCGTAGGAGCATCTTCTGGGTCGGCATTGGCGATTCGACTCATCTTGCTCACCCTACGCTATATCTCATTGGCTTTCAATGATATTGATAAAATGTACTCATTCCTCTTCTTTAGCATCGTCAGATACGGTTTCAACGGGCCCGTCCCTTGGATTGCTAAATGCTTGTTTTATTTCCTTTACATTTGCTGCATCTTTATCCATTTGCTTTTTTCTCTGTGGGGCGCGAACAAATTCTAATTGCAGTTGAGCGACAATTCCATTTAGAAGTTTATTTTCATTATCTATTAAATTCCCTTTCGTCTTTTCTTGTAGCATTTGGAGAATGTCAATTGCTGCCTTTGCTTCGGGAAAATTCCACATTACTTTCCCTTCTTCTACAGGAATCATTCCTAAATTAATTAGGGCGGTTCTATGTAACATCTCGATCAATTGGAAAAATTGTGCTGAGCCTTCGTCGGAGAAAAAATCCTCTGCCATCATCCACTGCGAAGAGGAGGACCTTCAAGAGGGCAACGCTTACTCAAATAATTGATCCAATAACCAATCGGGGTCAAATTGTTTTAGATCATCATATCCTTGACCCACACCCGCCAATACAATTGGTTTTTCTGTGGCATGAGCAATAGAAAGGGCAGCTCCGCCCTTAGCATCGGTATCCAACTTAGTTAGCACTGCACCATCAAAAGATAAAATATTTTGAAATTGAACCGCCTGATCAACAGCATCATTACCAGCTAAAGCATCGCCGACGAATAATACTAAGTGTGGTTTAGTTACACGGTGAACCTTCAACAATTCATTCATTAAATTGGATTTATTTTGCATCCTGCCGGCAGTATCGATGAGCACTACGTCTGTGCCTTTGGCCCTTGCACTCTCAACTGTATCGCGAGCGATTGCGGCGGAATCTCCACCGCGCTGCCCGGAAATACAACGAATTCCAATGCGTTCGCAGTGTAAAGATAATTGCTCAATAGCCCCTGCTCTAAATGTATCTGCTGCTGCAGCAACTACTGAATGTCCTTGTTGCTTCATACGGTGGGCTATTTTAGCAGTGGTAGTGGTTTTTCCTGTTCCATTTACCCCCACCATCATTACAATAACCGGGGTGTCTCCTTTAGAAATCATATCATTAACAGTTGCATTAAAATCCCAATAATCTGCAGATAATAAATTATGTAAGGATCGCTTTAAACTGGCCTCTATTACTTTACCGAGTTTGGCCCCCTTTCTCAAACGGCTGCCAATTAATTGGATTCGTAATGCATTCATTACTGCAGTGGTCGCGGGGCTCGAAATATCCGATTCCAATAATACCCATTCCAATTCTTCAAGCATATCATCGAGGGCCGGACTTTCCTTGATTACCCTGCCACCAGATTCTACGACACCTCCGCCAAGATCTATTTTTACTGCCCTGCCTTCATTATCAACAATTTCTTCAGCGCCCAGAGAACCTTTTGGTGCTTGCTTTACTGCTACAAGTTGACGGCCGGTTGTGGACCTCATCATTTGCAAATTAACTTTGGAGCCTTTTGGGCGTGCAATTTCCCGCCTGCCTTTTTTTTGCTCAACTTTAAGTATTTTTTGTCGCTTTTTTTGCTCTTTCTCAATCCGCTTTCTATCTTTTTTTGATATCATAACTGGGAGGGGTGAAACATCCCCGTCATCATCCCAATCGTCCCAATCATCTTCCTTAGCGGGTTCTGAACTACTTATTGAGCTATTGTCGATTTCCTCTTCCAATACTAAATCTTCATCTTCATCTTCTTCGATTGTGAGTTGATGGGTTTCCCCAATATCAGATGATTGGGGTTGTGGAAGTTCGTTTGTTTGGGAAAATGCAATCGCTTCAATCGCTTCTGGAGAGTTCGCTGGAGCGGAAAATTTTTCCTCATCTATATCTTCAACAACCTTTTCGACATTTTTCCTGAATTTGTCAAATAGTCCCATATTTATTCCTCAATCATCAAGGGTTAATTCGCTGCCAAAGCCTTTCCTGCGGCGGGATGGTTTTGGTTTTTCAACCGAAATAGGTTTTGAATTTGCTTCTTCGTTTTGTTCAATTTCACTACTAATAGCAGGAGGAAGGTTTGCGGCTTCGTTATTGAATAAAGTCGCCATTTCGGCGATTTTTTGTTCAATTGTTTTTGCTTCATTAAATAATTGGTCAATAATAATACCGATGTCAGTGGCCCTTTTTTGGAGCATTTCCACTCCTTCACCATATGGTTTTTCGGCCAAAATACCACCGCCGATATCAATAATAATGTGTCCATTTTCCTCGTAAGACAAAGGTATGTGAACTCCGGCCCCAAGAGGTATTAGTGATGGTTTAGATTTGGGGTCAGCAACGCTTAGGGCTTTTAGTGAAACACTCACTTCTAGATGCTCAGATTGAATTATCTCCAATTGAGAAATTTGGTTTTTGAGTTGTTCAAGTCTTTGACGATTAACTTCAATCAAGCGCGCTTTTTGTTGTAAGTCGCTAGAGGGTTGCATTCAAAATGCCTCACCAAGGGACTGTTAATAATCCTCAATAGAGAATTATTCACTCTTCCTCATTTACAGAAAGGGGTTCAGATGAAGCGATTAATTCACGAAAATGGTTTATAACTTGGGGCTCTTTGGATTCGCGAGGGTCAATTTTTTTGCAACTTTCAATATTTACTACGCGACGATTAACCTTGTGACGGCTGCCAATAATGGAATATATTCGATGAGTTGCATCATCATTATTTTCTGCTACAAGATCTATTGAAAATACTTGAACTTCTCGGCCCATCGGCACGCTTCCCTGTATTCGGTATGCATCCATGCGGCAACCCACCTGAGCCCCTCGTATAAACGCGCCGTTAGGATATTTTTCGTTATTATTATCATAAAAGACCTGTTTTTATCCGTATAACTCAAGACACAAGGGGTAATCGGGAGTTTATGAGAGGGTGTAAAGGTATTACAATCATACTCTTATTGCTCCTTTCATTAACAACCCCCTTTGCTTCGTCTTTGACGATTGGAAATCAATGGAGTGAATCAATGGAAGAAATCATCGATGGATATGAAGTTATTCTTGTTCAAAATCATACGTGGACCAGCGGGGAATGGGTTGAATTAGAACTAATGGGTATTCAGCCCCTCCGTCAGGTTAATTTTAATTCACTATTAGTGTGGACACCAGTAAATTTAATCATCCCTCAAAAATATTTTCAGGAAGAATCTCCAAAGGCTATTTGGAAAAATGGTATAGAAAATCAATTGCCAATAAATGGTGAAGCAGCGGTAGTAGTATTAGAGGCGAATTTGCCAATAAATATACTAAATAAAATAAATAATAATTTAATTAACCTACAATTAACAGATAGTAAATTAAATAATAATATTATGAAGATTCCAATTTCATTCGCAATTAATATTGAATGGCCGGTCCATTCAAACTCAGATAATGCAAATGAATTATTGAATAAAATACTTGAATGGCCCGGAGTATTGTGGGTTGAAGAGGAAATAAGCGCAAACTCAAGAAATAGTGTTGCTGCAAGTATTATTCAAAATAATCAAATGACCCAACACCCACTTTGGCAATTAGGATTAAATGGCGAAAATATTATTTTATCAATTGCTGACACTGGGGTTGATAGAGATCATTCTTGTTTCAGGAATTCAAGTGGTGATGAGGGTTTGCCATCGGGCCAAAATGCCACAGGCACACCGGGTGCTGAGCACAGAAAAATATTGCTCTTGAATGAAACGATTGATGAATGGGATACAATCGGTGAAACGGATGGGCGGCACGGGACTCACACTGCAGGAAGTTTAGGGTGTTATGTGGTTCACGACCAATTAACTAATCAGTCGGAAGAAAATATGGAAAATATTAATTCTATTTCTTATGCTTCAAAATTGATAATTCAAGATTTAGTTAATTCAAATGGATGGGTTGAACCGCCGATGGATGGTTTGCTATGGGAGATGGCGGTTAATGGTGGAGTTATCCACTCAGATTCATGGGGTGATGCAACAACTGCATACACTCAGAGATCTAGTAATCTGGATGCTTGGGTAAAGGAAAATCCTTGGTCAATTATTTTTGTTGCGCCAGGAAATAATGGCGGGCAATTAATGGAGCCCGCTAATGCAAGGTCGGTTGTTGCTGTTGGGGCGACCAACAATGATAATGGCACAAGTATGTACTCAATTTCGAGCCATGGGCCCACTGAAGAAGGTGTGCGGGGTATTTTTATTGTTGCACCTGGGGTTAATATTTTGTCTGCAAAAGCCGATTCGGAACACACATCAAATAATAATGGCACAAGGACAAGTTCAGGCACTTCAATGTCAACACCAACCGCTGCGGCCACGGCAGGAATTATTCAACAAATGGTGGAGCAGGGTTGGATTTCGACGACAAATTCACAATTTACAACTTATCCTATAGAATACTTAGGAGGTGGTGTTGGACTTTCAGAAGGTTTTACTCCATCAAATAGCCTTATTAGATCACTATTAGCTCTTTCAGCAGACCCATTGCTTGGGGGGGAATATAGGGGTGTAAGTTATTCAGAAGAACCAAATCAAATGAAGGGGTGGGGTAGGCCAAATTTGAGTAATTTGGTAAATAGTGAAAATCTTATTCAGAGTATCGCAATAAATAATTATTCAATTCCAGCCAATGATATCTGGATTCATGACTCATTTCAATTAATAGATAATGATTGGGTTGAACATTTAACTAATCGAGTTAATGAATCAGGGGGTAGTGGTGGTCCATTAAATAAACTTGTAAATGCGCCGTGGGATGGTAATGATTCTGTTGGCCCATTTCTCTCAACAGGTCAAAATGTAAGTTGGGTTCTTGAACGCTCTTCGATAGAAGATGATTTGGAAGTTCGGCTATCTTGGAATGCTAAGCCATCCCCTCTCCCAGTGGATGATTTACAACTGATTGTTAAATTCCCAAATGGTAGCTTTGTTATTGGAGATAAGTATAGGGATGGTGAATCGGAGATATATGTTGATGATTCATACATTGACCTAATAAGCCAAAATAATGAAACTACTTTGGGTGTGCGAGTTTCTGCTGAAATACTTGGCTTAGCAGAATGGGTCCAGATTGAGGTCCGAGCGAGAAACATAACTATTGGGGGGTCGCCGAATAGTGTTGGGATGAATGGGGACAAAGTGGGCTTTGCAATTGCAGCAAAAGGCATTAGGACCAACCGTATTGACTCCGATGGCGATAATATCCCTGATATGGATGATGTTTGTTTACAAACCCAATTTAATCAATCGGTTGATGAAAACGGTTGTGCCGATTATGAAAAAGATTCTGATGAAGATGGCGTGACTGATGACTTAGACTTATGTGAAGGATGGAATGATTCAATTGATAGGGATGAGGATGGGATAATTGACGGGTGTGATGATGATTATGATACCGATGGCGATGGTATTTACAATAATGTTGACTTGTGTCAAAATACTCCCTTAAATGATTCTATCAATGAAGTGGGCTGCTATCCAAATTACCCACTTTGGGTGGCCTGGAAATTTAATTCACCTATTGTCCATTATCAAGATAATATCTTATTAATTAGATTTCTAGTTGTAGATTATGATGAGCCAGAAAATGAAAGTATGGTTTGGGTAAATATTACCTCAAAAGGTTCAACAATTTTCCTTTGCAATGACGAATGTAATGTTGATATTGTTTTGTTGTGGAATATTTTTGATTATAATAGTGAAAAAAATAATCGGAATTATTCAATTTCACTCGAATGGGTTGAATATGATATTGATGGATATCAAATTAATAGTGGAAAGGAGAATTCAAAAGAGATGAATATTGAATATAATTGGATTATTACTAAACAAGATGAAATAATAAGTGAAAGAAATATTAATGGGGTTTGGTTTTCAATTCTATTAATATCAATTGTTTTTGGGGCCGCTATTGCACAGATTTGGAGGGGGGCGAAAAAAGATGAGGTTTGGAATATGGATGCGGCTCTGTATCCATTTTTTGAAGAAGAATAATTCTGTATGGTTTCTATTTTCGCGACCATCACATTCAAGGGTGGATTGTGTATGGGTCAAACTGCGCAGTGAGCGCATATGAGGGATTAATGATGGCCGAACGTTTGTATATTGGAATTGACTTGGGAACATTTCAATCAACTATTTCATCTAGTGCAGGAAAGAGTGAAACTATTGAAACAGTTGTAGGAAAACCAAAAGACCCTGTTGCAAGAAACTTTTTGGGTCGCGATGTTTTATTCGGTGCTGATGCGCTAAAGAACAAACTCGCATGTAATTTATTCCGCCCAATGGCTGCTGGGGTAGCTCAAGATGATGAAGCAAATCTTGCTGCTGCAAAAGCATTCGTAACAAATTTAATTGAGACTGCAGATCCTGAAGAATATGATGAAGTATATGGTGTAATATGCAGCCCATCTCACATTTCTTTTACTGATAAATCAAACTTAGTCGCCACCCTGCGAGGACAGGTAAATGCAATAATGGTAGTATCAGAACCATTTGCAACGGCATTTGGACTTGAAGAAATCGGTGGAAGTATTGTTGTTGATATTGGTGCCGGAACAACTGATATCGCTCGTATCTATGGGACCTTCCCCACTGAAGAAGATGAAATGACAATCGAACACGCTGGAGATTCCATCGATAACGAATTGATTAGTTTGATTTGTAAGAAATATACCGGTGCGCAAGTTACAAAGGATATGGTTCGAAAGTGGAAAGAAGAATTCTCTTATGTTGGAGGAAGTGTTGAAGAATGTATGGTAGAATTGAGTGTTGAGGGAAAGAAGCAAGTTGTCGATATTGGTGATTTGGTCCGTGATGCATGTGAAACTGCAATGCCTCACATCGTTGCTGCAATAAAGGCAATAGTAGCAAGTGCAGACCCCGAATATCAACCAGTTCTACGTAACAATGTTATTCTATCTGGTGGTGGCTCTTTAATTGAAGGAGTTGCAGACCGAATTGCTGATGAATTATCAGATATTGGTGACGTAAATGTTTGGTGTTGTGAAGACCCAATCACTAAGGTTGCTGATGGTGCATTGGCACTTTCACAAGTAATGCCCGATGAACAATATACCTCAATTAATTGAGATTTGGTTTTATCAAAAGGGTGGTAAATCACCCCTTTATTGCACTAAGGTGCGGTAAAGGTTCAAGAGTGATTCATTCCCGATGGGGTGCGATAGCATGAGCGTATCCACTTTACCCGGCGCGGCAGAAAGTACTACAAGTGGTGAAAATGACCGTGCTGCTTTGGAAGGAATGTTGAAATCATATCCTGTAAATCAACTAGTTGAAGAGGTATTAGTTGCTTGGGATGAATTGACGAGTAGAAATGATGATTTAGTCTCTACAAAACAACGCCTCCGCATTCTTGAATTGGATTTAGCTGAGCGGGAAGATGGTGTGGCCCCTGAAATTGCATTACTCCAAGAAGCGGAGGAAGGAATTCGTGAAAAAGAAGCGAAAATTGTTCACCTAACTCGGTTATTGGAAGATACAAAATCAGAATTAGAAGCGAATGCTTCGAGTATTTCGGCCGAAGAACGAGAAAACATGGAAAAAGAAAATTCACAATTACGCTCCTTGGCTGATGAACAAAATGAAGTTATTTCTGAAATGGAAGGGAAGGTAGAACAATTAGTAGTGGCTTTAGATAGAGCCGCTGATGCTGGATTAACAAGCGTAACTGCTGATGAAGTACGTGCATTAAAATCTCAATTAACTCAAAGTGAAGGTGAATTAACATCTGAAAAGGCAGCAAATAATGCACTTGAAGAAGAGCGACAAAGACTTCGTGATGTGGCTGACCGTTTGAGAGGGTTATTGGATCAAAGAGATAAAAGATTAGGTGAAATGGAAGAGCAGATGGAAAGGGTTCTCCAGGGGCCGCGTTCAGTAAGTGCAGAGCATGACTATTTGGTTGAGCAAATTGATGAGTTGAAACGTCGTTTACTTGAAAGGAATCGCGAGTATGAGGCATTGAGGCGGCGTGAAAGAAGGTTGCATAATGATGTATTTGAGCGCGATGAGAGAGTTAGTCAAATGCAATTAATGATCGTTGATTTGGAAAGTGCATTACAAGACCGCACTTCCGAACTCAAAGAATTAGAACGCCAAAATGAAAAGGCTGGATTTGAACTTGATGCTGCACGTAGAAATGAAAGGACAAGGGAAGTGGTTGGGAGAGTATTTGCTGATTCATTAGATATGACGCGCCATCATGAAAATCGAATGGATGCGAAAGAAGAATATGCTAATTCCCCGGATGTTGATAGAACACTATCAACTCCGACTTCAGAAGATATGATCGACTTAGCAAAGGGTGGAAAATTGGACTTGAAAAAGACAGAGGAACTTATTGATACATCAAAAGCAATAGATGTTGATGACAAAAGACCACCTTCACCCGGTGGAACTTCCGATCCAGGTATTTACGAAAATTAATAATTAATAATTTCTATTATTTGCGTAAGTTTGTTTTTCAGTTCTTCCAAATTATCACATTTTTCAGCTAATGTTCCGGTGACAATCCAATCTGCTCCGGCATTTTTTGCATTATTTGCCGAAGCACTGTCATTAATGCCTCCCCCGACAAGTATGGTGAGTCCTTCTATCTTGGTTGCGGTTTCTATTAATTCAGTTGATACAGGGGTATGTGCACCGCTTCCTGCCTCTAAATAAAGTAATTTAAAACCAAACATTTTGGCGCATAATGCCCATTCATTAACATCCTCTAAATCATTTTCTTTGATCAAATTAACTTTACCAACTTCCCCTACCTTGCCCCCGGGTGAGCAAACTACATATCCAGTTGGTAATGCTTCTATTCCATATTTAAATAAATATGGGGCTCCCTTTTTCTGCTCTTGAACTAAAAATTTTGGGTCTGTACTATTCATCAACATCATGAATGTAATTGCATCTGCTGCTGGTGACAATGCATGACCTCCGCCGGGAAATAATACTACTGGAATTTGCCAATCTACAAAATTTCCACCATTAGAATTCTGGCTTGCCGTCCTATTTTTTAACTCTAAAGCTTCTTGGATTGCCACTACTGTTGCATTAACATCTTCATTCGAAGTATTGGTTGAACCCCCCACCATGATTAATTTGCAACCAGATTCTATTGCAACTAATACGCGATTTGATGCAATTTCAGGTGATTGATTGGCGGGATCTATTAATATTGCATGTCTGCAGCCAAATTGCTTATCTTGTATATAAGCCAAAATATTGGAGTAAGAATCGGGAATCATTGTTTCACCCTAACCGCGGGGAAATAGTGGATACCTTTGGGCATATCGGCAATAATTTGCTTGTTCATCAAATATTAATATGAATTTCCGATGCCAATTTAATTCCACTACTGATTGAATAATCCATTTCCAACCAACCTGAATTAGGCTCGACGAATAGTTTTTCATTAGGAGTCCAACATTCAAGTGTTCCATCTTTGCGATGAGGGAATCAAAGCTGTGTGGGTGGGGGTCGAAGCGACAGTAAACATACGCTGTATGGTGGTCACAGGGGCTGCCCAAAATGAACCACCAGAAGGTAAGCGAGCGAAACCTCATAGTTGAGCCTACGGCTGTGGGGCATGAGAAAGCGCATTCATTGCTTTTCATCAAAGCATGATTTGGACCATTGCTAGCAAGTAATAGGCAATGCAGAAAACAGTAAACCATGATACTACAATAATTGTTGATTCAGGACACTCCTTTCGGCATGAAAAATCATTTTTCCTCTCTTTGAGAAGAACTCGAGCCCAGTAGATCCAATACACCCACATCACCGTCGCAAATGATAATTGGACCATCGTGTTTTGAATCATCGAGTTTTGCCTCCACATTCTGTGAATGAGAATGAGGAAGAAACTCATCACACCTAAGCCTGCTACTTGTTTCGGATGTGGGAGTGCCCATGGAATCAATAATGAAAAAATCATGAGGTGATATCCATAGTGTACTTTGGAGTAAAAAATGAAGATCCAGAGGATGCAAAGTGTAGCTGCAGGAATGATCTCGACCTTTTTCATAAGGGCTGCGACCCATGTTGTGATGAGTGCCAAGACAAAGGTGATGTGCAGGATCGAGCTTGGTACGAATACAATGTTCTCTCCCAAATATCGCCAAAATGACATCCCGCGCTGGTCAATGTCTGAAACGGTCTCAGACATTTGGATATCTGAACTTGGCTGTTGGCCAGTTAAATAAAAATTGAGAAATTGCAAAAATTCGTCTGTAGCATAAATCAGGAAAGGCAGGGTCACGATAATTCCAATTCCTAGCCCGATGAACATGGTTATAAATCGGTTTTTCCATAGTTCGGGCCCGATTGCTGCGAGTGGTGCGCAAAGCGCCGGAAACAATTTTGTCATCGCTCCGAATCCAAAGACAGCCGCGGCTTTGTACCAACTTTTACGAATCATGAATAAGAACGCGAGAAGTAAAAAATTGACAATGATCGCATCATCTTGCATCATCATGACCGTCGTGTAATGAGAAAGCGGCGATGCAATGTAAAATACCGTTCCAGCAATGGCGTAGCGTTTGTCAAAAAATGAAGTGAGGATGCGATGCAGGATAACTGCTGATGTGAAGATAAACACGCAGAACCAAAGCGTCCAGATGAAGGCTGTATTTCCTAACAGAACTGCGGGAACGAACAGGTAATTGATCAATGGTGGAGAGAGGGTCACGTGGTCTGTATCACGATACAGCAAATCTCCATCGATGATGGTTTGAGCACGGTCTCGGAAGATATCCAAATCTTTGTGCTCGAATCGAGATGAATCTTCTACAAGTTCGTAAGCAAGAAGCATCGGTGATGCCATGATGAATGTCAACAAAAAAAAGCAGAAGTAGACTTTTTTATTTGAGAATGTTTCAAATTTGTCAAACATTCGAATAAATTTTTGATTGATGAGTTCAATCACTTGGGAAAATCTGGGATTGGACAACCACATTCCCTCCACCCCTCAAGCGCAATCCCTTTGTATAAATAGAATCGGGCGGACCAAGTTACAAAACGCATATATTGAATCTTTGATATGAAACTCCAAACAA
>LWDU01037600.1_pt1 | contig 43882 bp, 39 predicted proteins | sample 727161 | NCBI WGS metagenome assembly LWDU01 (sample SAMN04566230, study PRJNA314399) | hydrothermal vent metagenome | isolation source: deep sea hydrothermal plume seawater | place: Mexico: Gulf of California, Guaymas Basin | collected 2004-07-11
GCGTTCGGAGAGCTGCACCTCCCCCACCACGGGGCCCAGCGCACCCGCGTCGTCACTCCATCAACCCCCTTCGAACCCGAACCCAAACTCCGGCTGCGGGGGACCACGCGCGGGCGCGGGGTCGATCACGACGCTCGGTAAGTCGAGGTGCTCAAGGATCTTCGCAATCCCCTCGCCACTTGTGATCGCTGCGATCCAGCGACGCTGCGAACCGCCCCTGGCACACTTCAACACGTCGAGCCTGAACACGCGATTCACCAACTCGGCGAAGCTGTGCCAGGGGCCTGAAGCGCAGGCGTTGCACTTCGATCCAGGCGACATCCCCACCCCCCCGCCGAATGCCCGGATCAGAGTTCGGAATCAGCGCTTGAGACTCTCGAAGCCTTGCCGCAATGCATCGCTGCTCTGACCCTGGCTCTGCAGGCTCCACTTGGGAGTATCCGCTTCGGCGTGCCACAACAGACCAAAGCCCAGGGCGCCAGCCACCATGGAAAGCACAATGGGAGCCAGCAGATGACGGGTGCGTTGATAGAGAACACAGGCAGCCAACTCGGTCAGAAACATGATCAAGGCCGCCAGCGGAAAGGTGATCAAGACCAGAGCCGGAATCGCGCTGGAAAGCAGGGCCCCCAGACACGGGGAGCCCGCGTCCATGCAGCGCTGTTGAAGATCTCGGAAAAACAACTGCTGAGCCAAGGGCACCAAGAAAGTGCCCAGCAGGCAGAAGAGAATCAAAACGACGGTGGAATCTGCCTCGATGAATTCCACGATCCAAGGAACGGTTTGGGGATAGAGGCCCCACTGCTGGACCAGACTGACAAGCCAACCAAGCATGGCAGCGACGAGACCGAGGCCGACGCCCCATGCCAGGGCACGGCCGAAAGATCCAAGACCTGGGGATTTCTCCCGCCGAGACCAGGAAAAGACACCAAACCCCAGAAAGCCGATCATCGCGACCAGCCAGCCGCGCCAGATCCAGACCCTTGCAGGCAACAGGCGCCCGGCTTCACTCCAAGACATTCCGGAACTGGTGATACCAAACTGATTCCTTGAGTAGCCCAGCTTCCCCCAGGGTGGAGCGGTCGCCGCCCCCAGATGTTTGAAGGTCAAGATGACCTTCGTTTTCTCTTCGGTCACTTCCCGCTCGAGCCAGATGCGGCCGCGCGCATGTTTTTTCGCCCAGGCTTTCAGGGCCTGATCGCTGGGAGGAATAAACTGGGACGAACTCTCACCCTCCGCTTCAAGGGTGTATTGAGACCAGGGGATCTTCTTCTCCTCGAAGGACTCCTTGCTCTTGCGATACTGGGGGGCGATGAAGAACCAAACGGCGGTGCAGATGACCATGAACTGGACCAGCCAAGTCAACAACGCTCTAGGAGGACGCCAGGACATTGATCGCGCAAGGACCCTAGGTGAAGTGGTTTGCTGGGGAGCTAGACCTGATGACTGACCCCCAAGAGATCATACAGCCGGTTCTTGATCTGACCATACTCGGGGCTGCCCAGGTCACGGGGGTGTTCCATGGGCACGGGCACAATTTCACGAATGCAGCCTGGCCGGTCAGTGAAGACCACGATTCTCTGGGCGAGTTGAATCGACTCGTCCACATCATGGGTCACAAACAGGATCGTCTTGCCGCTCTCGTGCCAGATGCGAATCAGCTCCGAGCGCAAAGAGAGACGCGTCAGAGAATCGAGGGCTCCGAAAGGCTCGTCCATGAAAATTACATCGGGATCCACAGCGAGTGCACGGGCCACTTCCACGCGCTGCTTCATACCACCTGACAACTCCTGGGGATAGGTGCTTTCGAATCCCTTGAGGCCCACCAACTCGATCACCTGGGACACGATGCGCTGCTGCTCGTCCTTGGAAAGCTGTCGCAAGCCCAGAGCCACATTGTCCCAAACGCTGGCCCAGGGGAAGATGCCGTACTCCTGGAAGACGAACACCCGTCGGGAGTCAGGACCCAGGACCGACTCTCCATCTATCAGGACGCGTCCACTTGTGGGCCGTTCAAAACCCCCGGCTATGTTGAGCAAAGTACTCTTGCCGCAACCGGAAGGACCAAGCAGGCAAACGAATTCTCCTTGGGCCACGGACAAATCAATGTCGCGCAGCACCTCCAGATCTTCGCCTTTCCGCTGAAAGAGCTTCGTGACCTTTTCGAAGACAACTTTTTGCTGGGTGGTCATCGCGTCGCATACCCCCATCGCACTTCGTCAAAGCGTTCCAATCGTCGAATCAACAGATCGAGCACGATGCCGATCATGCCGATCACCAACATGGTGGCCACCACCAAGTCATAGCGACTGCCCGCATTGCGAGCGTCATTGATCAAGTACCCAAGACCTGAGTCCATGCCCACCATCTCAGCCGCAACGATCACCAGCCAGGCCACACCCAGCGCAATGCGCAAGCTGGTGATGATCTGGGGCAGAGCCGCAGGCAAGACCACGCGCCGAAAGAGTTCCAACCCGCTCAAACCAAAATTCATGGCGGAACGCTGGTGCACCAAACTGATATTGCGCACGGCAGCCATGGTGCCCACGGTGATCGGAAAGAAAGACGAGAGAAAGATCAGAAAGATCCCAGCGCCATCACCGATGCCAAACCACAGGATCGCAATCGGAATCCAGGCAATGGGCGAGATCGGACGCAGACCCTGGATGATTGGATTGAGCGCGCGGAATGTGCGCGTGGACCAACCCACGACAAGACCCAGGGGAATGCCCACGGCTACCGCCAGAACAAAACCCCAGGTGACTCTGAACAAGCTGGCGGCAATGTCGCCCCACAAGCGATTGCTCTCAATCAATTCCAAGAGCCCTGCCCAAGTCTGGCCCGGTGTGGGGAAAATGCGCGATTGGGTCCAACGGCAAGCCAACTCCCAGAGCACAACCAAGAAACAACTGATCGCCATGGGCAGCAGCACCGACTGCTGGCGTGCGCTCTGCCAACGGGCAGTCCCGACCACAGCCAAGGCCATGAGAGAAACATACAGAGGCCAATAGTTCATCGTGCTCTCCCTTGGTCCCAGCCTGCAGGTCTGGGCAGGAAGTCCAGATCCCAGGAAGTCCCCTCCAGTCCGGCTGCGAAGCTGTCATCGGCGTATTCCTCAAACGCTACCCGCCGGGAAAGTACGCCGATCTCAAAAGCGAGTTCCATAATCTCGTCGAACTCATGTTTGAGGGGCGTCAGACGCGTATAGCGCACACGATCCGGCGGTTTTGAAAGCACATACTTGAGCAATTCCGGCGGCTGAAAATAATAGCGCTTGCCCGCGACTTCCGCCGCGTCCATGCGATGCGCAATGTCTCCGTCGAGCCACTGGCCCGACTTGGCGATGCCCGCAACCAATTCTCGAATCAACTCGGGCTGCTCATCAATCAAGTCCTGGCGTACGACCAGCACGCAAGATATGAAGTCCTCCCAAAGATCGCTGGCCTGATAGAGCACGCGCCCAAAACCATCCACTTCCGCCTTGGCGGCAAAAGGCTCGCCCACGATGTAGGCATCGATGGCGCCAGCCAGCAAGGCGGTGGGATGTTCCGGGGGAGGAACCTCACGCAGGTCTATCGAGTCCTCGGCCATGCCCCACTCGCGCATCATGCGGTGCATGAGGATATTCTGATTCGCATAGCGACTGGGGATAGCCACGGTCTTACCCGCCAGATCCCCAAAATCGTAGATGTTGGATTCCTTGCCCACGATAATCGCGGTTCCATCGCGATGACCCAGATAAACCACCTTGATTGGTACACCGTCCGCCACCAACTGCATTGCCATGGGTGCCAGGATGAACACGCCTCCCACCTCTTTCGAAATCAAAGCCTCTTTGACCGTCGGCCAGTCGGTGAACTTCCGCGAATGAAAGAGGGTGCCCTTGCTGGAATTTTCTGTCACCCAACTGGTGACGGGGCAGGTCAAATGTCATGTCACGGGCAAGAAACCAACCAGCAGTTCGGCTCTCTGTTGACCGCGCATAACTGCGATGCGGTCGGAAACCGCCCCCCAGCCAATGTTGAGCTGAATGTGCATGACCGAGATCAAGAGGGACCAGACAAAAACCCCCAATGCAACTTTGAGTTTCATGGGCGACCTCGGAACAATTCGAGTCGGCCGCTGTTGCCTCCAATAGAAAGAGCCCCAACACCACCAAGAGGGAATGTAAGGGGCCCTGCAGTTTGCAAGCTGGCTCGACAAGCCTGGGACGACCGCGGAGGGATCGTATTCAAGGTGCGGCGGCAATAGACGGTCAGGTTGAACATGGGGGCCTCTCAGCGATCATCGATTCTCCACCCTCAGCACTTGAGGTGGAAACCGATTCCTGCTCGGGAGGATACTCCCAGCCCCTACCAGGCGCTATCGAGAATCACAGCCCAACTAGATGAGGAGTGATATACCTCTGACCCCCTCATATGGCCTTGCACGTGCAGGACTCCGTGGCCAAAGGCAGGCAGATCCCGCAAACGGTATTCAACTTGCAAGCTGCCGGTTGCATCGAGCATACCAACGAACCGCATTGGGAGGAGGGACGAGCCCCCGGAAGTAGTGATCAACTGAGGTCCGAACATGGGCCGGAAGCGATACCCTGGACTTGTGCCAATCATCAGGTAGGCCTGATCCCCTGGCGCTCCCCTGAAATTCAGCTGCAAGCCCTGTTCATCATCAACCAGCCTGTTGACGCGCAGGAAGCGCGCCAAACCGGGAAAGTTCGTCCCATATAAATTCCCATCTTGACCATCTTGGCCGACGTTGGCTGGATCCGGGCTCCAGCCGCCAGTGCCGGGCAAGTAGATGTTGTCCAGGAACCAGGAGTTGGCTGAGCCACCGGAGAAACCCGAGCCCCCATCACCCCCATAGCCGTACTGACCGGTCCAGAAGTCGACGTCCCAATCCGCTACCCCGCCGTGGCCCCCCCGCAGGGTACAGCCGGAGAGAAAAACGTGGCTGCCCCAGGAGGTGACACCGTTGCCACCGTTATAGCCACTTGCACCTGGATCGTCCTCGGTGCCGCCGGAGGTCCCGGTGAAGATCGAAGAAAAAAGTGAAACATGACTGCCGTTGATCTCGAGCCCGTCGACTCCCCATGACACAAAGTTAGACCCGCCCCCCGTACAGGAACAATTCACCATCATCACATCTTCGCAGCTTGCAACGAGAGCACCCGGAAAGCCATTCCACGGGTAGCCACCCGACTCATTGCCACCGACGAAGTTTGAGTTACGAATACGGACCGAACCCTGACAGTCGCTCACAACCAGGGCGATCCCGTCAGACCCGGAGGCGCCAACGCCGCTGATCAAGACCGAACGGCTGGCAGCGAGGTTCATCACCCGATAGGTGCCACTGACCACGACACCTCCCCCAGGCAGGGCAGCCACCAAGGTCAGAGCCTCGTCATCAATCCAAAAGGCCTGATAGCTGCCTGGCCAGATGCGCACCACATCACCGTCCTGCGCAGCGGCTACTGCGGGCTGAATCTCGGTGAAGTCCGGCTGGGGGCCACGCACATTGAAGACATCAGCCGAAGCAAGAGGGCTGAGGAAGGCAAGAGCGGCAAGGGCGAGTTGGTATTGGCGAGGCTGCATTGTTCCTCCTAGTCTAGGCAGAAGAAGGGAATGCAGCATAGGGCGCCTGTTTACTTTTTGTTTACACACGCCTGGGCTACACCAGAACGACCCAGAGGGGTCAGGCAGGTGTCCCCAGCCGCCGCACTTCAGCGACAACCAACTCGCCCACCTCGTTGGTGGGGTGGTCGGCGGCTCTGACGCCCTTCAGCCTGCTGGACGTGAAGAGGTCAATGACCGTGGTCTCAATGGCGTTTGAGGCCTCTTGCTCGCCCAGGAAATCCAACATCATCGATCCGGCCAGGATTGCGGCAATGGGGCTGGCGGTGTTCTTGCCGGCGGCTTCGGGGAACGACCCGTGAACCGGTTCGAAGAGACTGACCTGACCAGGGTGGATGTTGGCGGAAGCGGCGATTCCAAGACCGCCTTGGATCATGGCACCCAGGTCCGTGATGATGTCGCCGAAGAGGTTGCTGGTGACGGCCACGTCGTAGTCCTCGGGGGTGTCCACCATGCGCATGCAAGCGGCGTCAATGTAATCGTGACCAGTACTGATGTCTGGGTACTCGGCAGCGACTAAGGCGAAAACGCGCATCCACAGGTCCTGGGCGCGCAGGGCATTGGCCTTGTCGATCAGTGTCACATGTTTACGGCCACCGCGAGAACGAGCCAATTCAAAAGCATGGCGCACGGCGCGCTCGACTCCAGCACGGGTCCAGACCATGGTCTGGGTGGCAACTTCCAGGTCTTGCCCCTTATGCGCGAAACCGTGCATGCCGGTGTAGGCGCCCTCGGTATTCTCGCGGACAATGACCATATCCACATCGGCGGGACCCTTGCCTTTGAGAGGGCAAAGTCGCTCGTCGTAGAGCTTGATCGGGCGAATGTTCAGGTACAGGTCCAGGTCAATGCGAGCCCTGGCAATAATCCCAAACTCCATCTTGCCCACTTCGATACGCGGGTCACCGATGGCGCCAAGGTAAATGGCTCCCATACCCTTGACCTCCTCGAAGGCCGCATCGGGCCAGATCTCGCCCGTGTCCAAGAAGTGCTGGCTGCTGAAGGGGTACGCTGTCTTGTTCAGCTTGAATCCAAAAACCTCGGCCGCCGCATCCAATACCTTGAACGCCTCAGCGGTCACTTCGGGTCCAATGCCGTCGCCGGGAATAATCGCAATGTCGTGGGTCGCCATGAAGATTCTCTGCTAGTGATTCAGGCCTCGGATGAGGCGGTGGTCGGGGCAAACATGCCCGGACGATAGGAAGCAATATGACCCATCACCGCTGAAGCTGCAACGGTCAGGGGGGAGGCCAGATAGAGACGCCCAGGACCGCTGCGTCCACTGAAGTTTCGGTTGATGGCACTAACGGTGGTCTGCTCGGCATTATCCGAGACACCAGGGCCGCAGCCTATGCAGGCGCCGCAGCCAGGGGAGATGATCTCCACTCCGGCGGATTGGAAAATCGCGTCATATCCCTTGGCCAGGGCATAGTCCCGTACGCCTTCGGAGCCGTATTGCACATACATGCGCACACCATCGGCGACCCTACGGCCGTGCTGAAGAGCGTCCTGAAGCACGCGGGCATAGAAATCGAAGTCATCTTCTTTGCCAGCGGTGCAAGAGCCTCCGTAGGCGATATCGATGGGCACGATGGCCAATTGTTCGATCTGCTTGCCATAGGTGGGGTCGCCGGGTTCGGCGACCATGGGTCGGATGGTGCTGAGATCAATGCTATGCACACCCCCCGTATAAATGGCGCCGGCATCGGGAATCACAAACATGGCTTCCACCTGCTCGATGGTCAGACCTTCACGGTGCTTGACGATCCATTCGGCTAGAACACGGTCCCCTTCGCACACGCCGGAACGGGCGCTGCACTCGGTGGCCATGTTGCAAAGGGTAGCGCGTTCATCCGGGGAGAGAGAGTCAAGCCCCGGGCCGCCGAACTCCATCACCCGGTTCAGGGTGTCTTCATCCTTGGCGTAAGTGTTCAGGATCTCAAGCATCACATCCTTGGCGGTGCAGCCCGGATTGAGGTCGCCCGCCAGTTCAAAGCGGATGGACTCAGGAACCTGCACGCAGGTAAATCCAGAATGAATCAGTCCGGCGTATTCGGTGGCGCCCACGCCCCAGGTCAGAGCATTCGAACCACCGCCCATGCAAGTGTGACTGTCAGTGGCCTGAATGAAATCGCCGGGATCGATGAATTTCTCCCGTGCAACCTCGTGGCAGATGCCTGGGCTGACTCCGTCCTTGGCCGAGTAGTCCCGTACACAGGAGTGCTGTTGGAACTCGTTCTGCAGGTCACGCAGAGTCTGGATCTGAGCCTCGAAGGGGCGCATGCGCGCGACACCAGTTGCATAGAGCAGATGATCCTCGAAGATGGCGAACTTGCCGGGGTTGACCACGACATAGTCCGAGCCGTATTCCTCTTCCAGGAAGTGATGTACCTGAGCCGTGGTGAATTCATGGCTATACCCCCCATCCACATTGACCAGACACATGTCCCCTGGCTGCACCGCTTGATCGTCCCCGCGCCCCACTAATTTGGCTGCAAGGACCTTCTCGGCAATGTTCATGGGCCGTGAGGCGGTGCTAGGAGCATGTACACTTGCCTCTCCTGCACGGAACTTGGCGGCAAAGGGAAAGAGACCCCCAGCTTCCAGCATTGCACGGGTCACCGAATCATACTGACCCGTGATCTGTTCCAAGGGAATGCCCCCTCCGGCCTGTAGTTGACGCAGTAGGTCATAGCCCCCCATCAACTGACCGAGGTTCAGGTTGTTGCGCTCATGAATAGGCGCAAAGGAAGCGGCGATCACCAAACGAATGCCGCTCCAGCGTTCAGCCTGGGCCGCAGTCTCGCGGCTGGAGCCGGTTCCCTTGCGGTGACCCGAGACGATCACCTCGAAGTTGCCGTCCATCAGGGCGCGGGTGTCGAAAACGCGCTGACCCTGATCGTCAAGCAAACCCGCATAAGCATCGAGAGCCAGATCCTTGGGCTGGTGACGGAAACAGACCCAGGCGGGGGTCATGGTGTCCGTGTTGATGTCATCGAGGAGGTCCTTGGGATCCACGTCCTCCATACGGAGGTCTACTTCCCCGCGCAACTGGGCACGGATCATCTCCAGGTCCCGGGTCAGGAACAGAATGCGCTTGCCCGGAGTCAGACGGACTACGCGCCCGCCCTCGGCGTTGTTATGGATCAAGGGATTCACGAGGTTGTTCTTCCTAGAGCGCCGTATTCTCGATCAACATGGCAATGCCTTGGCCACCGCCGATGCAGGCAGAGGCCACGCCGTAGCGCTTCTTGCTGCGGCCGAGTTCCAAGGCGAGGCTGAAGACCAGGCGTGTGCCGGTGGCACCCAAGGGGTGACCGAGACTGATTGCGCCTCCGTTGACATTACAACGATTCCGGTCCAGTTCGAGTTCCTTCTCGCAACCAAGATACTGGGCACTGAAGGCCTCGTTGATCTCGATGCGGTCCACCTGGTCCAGGGCGATACCGCTCTGCTCCATCAGTTTTTGGATCGCCGGCACGGGCCCGATGCCCATTTCTTTGGGATCAACGCCCACATAGCTCCAGCCGCGAATCACAGCCAAAGTGTTCAAGCCCTGGGAGCGCGCATGCTCATCAGTGGTGACAACCACTGCTGCGGCCCCATCCACGATGCCGCTGGCATTGCCTGCGGTGACAGTGCCTTCCTTGCCAAAAGCTGCGCGCAGCCTGGCGAGGCCTTCGATGGTGGTGTCGGGGCGAATGTGGTCGTCCGTGTCCACGATCACATCGCCCTTGCGTGAGGGAATCACGACCGGCGCAATCTCCTCGGCAAAGCGTCCTTCCTGAACAGCAGCAGCGCCCAATTCATGACTGCGCAAGGCATAGGCGTCCTGTTCCTCACGAGAAATCGAAAGGCGCTTGGCAATGGCCTCGGCGGTCTGGGCCATGAATGAATCCGCATAGGGATCATGCAGACTGGCAAAGAGCGAGTCCTGCATCTCTGGGGCCTTTCCAAAACGGAAGCCCTCGCGGGCACCGTACATCACATAAGGCGCCTGGGACATGTTTTCTGTTCCACCAGCCAGGGCCGTGGTGGCCTCGCCCAGTTGAATCATCTGGGCCGCATTGATGATGCTCTGGATGCCGGATCCGCACAGGCGATTGACCGTCAACGCAGGCACAGGCACGGGCACACCCGCCTTGAGACCGATGTGCCGCGCACCATAGAGCGCGTCCAGAGAACTCTGCAGCACATTGCCAAAGACCACATGGTCGATGGATTCAGGAGCAACCTTGCTGCGCTCAAGAGCTGCCCCGGCCGCATGAGCGCCCAACTCGATGGCCGACAGATTCTTGAACTTGCCAAAACCTGGCGTTCCTATGTATTCGGCCATGGGGGTCCGCGCCCCGCCGACGATCACAATATCGTGAGTCATTGTATTCTCTTCTGCTCGCTACTAATTGAATGGAAGGCGCAAGCCCCCCGCATGTCACTTGCCCGTAAAGGCGGGTTTCCTCTTCTCAAGGAAGGCTGCCATGCCCTCTTTCATGTCGTCAGTCACAGCGGCCCTGCCAAAGTACTCGGTTTCCATCGCTTCACCCTCGGCCTGATTCATGTCCCAACCGCGCAATACCGCTTCTATTCCGAACTTAACGGCCAAGGGGCCCTTCTTCAAAATGGAATTGACCATTTTCATGGTACCTTCCTTGAGTTCTTCCTGCACGAATATGCGGTTGACCACGCCTACCCGATGGGCTTCTGTGGCAGGGATCATGTCCCCGGTCAAAATCCACTCGCGAGCCACGCCGGGACCGGCGATGCGTGCGAGGCGTTGGGATCCACCGTAACCGGGGATGATACCGAGACTGACTTCGGGCAGACCCAGGACTGCCGTATCGCTGGCGGTGCGCAAGGTGCAGGCCAAGGCCAGCTCGCAACCGCCGCCCAGAGCAAAGCCATTGACCATTGCAATCGAGGGTTTGCCGAGTTCGTCAAGCTTGCGGAAAATCGACTGACCGAAGCCTGCCAGGGCTGCGGCCCCATCGCTGTTGCCCGCAACCGCAAGCAGCTCGGAAATATCCGCTCCAGCCACGAAGGCCTTTTCGCCGGAACCGGTGACCAGCAGCACGCGCACGCCGTCATCATCGCGCACTGCGTCAAACACCTGGCCCAACTCCTGAAGAGTCTGGTGGTTCAAGGCATTCAGCTTGTCGGGCCGGTTTACCGTTACGGTGGCAACGCCGCCCTCGACCTCGTAAAGCAGATTGGTGAGATCCATCATCACTCCGCGCCAACCACATGGGCCTTGGTGATTTCCACGGGCTCCACCGGAGCCGAACCCTCACCACCGGACTTGCACTTGCCCGCCACGATGGCGTCAAGGGCTTCGAGACCCTCCACCACCTGACCGAATACCGTGTAGTTGTTGTCTAGGAAACTCGCTTCACCGTGCACTACGAAGAACTGACTGCCAGCGGAATTGGGGTCCTGGGAGCGGGCCATGGACAAGATGCCTTTCACATGGGGCTTGTCGCTGAACTCCGCATCCACACTGTGCCCCGGGCCGCCGGTACCCCAGCGGTTCGCGGGACCTTCGGGACTCTTGGTGTTGGGGTCGCCACCCTGAATCATGAACCCAGGAATCACCCGGTGAAACTTGGTGCCGTCGTAAAAACCGCTCTTGGTCAAGCTAATGAAGTTCTCCACATGCTTGGGGGCAAGCTTCGGGAAGAACTCGATCAGCATGTCACCGTGGCAGGTCTCAAGACGGACCTGTGTATTGCTTGCATCACTCATGGTTTTCTCTCTGTGTTGGTTGCGCGCTGTTCTCGACTGCGCTGGGGGTCTACTTGTCACCGTCGTCGCCGACGGTGGATTGAGCACGCACAACAATTGCGCGCAAAATGTTCTGAGGAGTCGTAGGAGTAAATCCCTGGGGTGTGTTTGAGGAGTAGCGGGGATCACCAGTGATCACAATTTTCTCTACTACCTCCATGCCACTCTTCAACTTGCCATAGGGCGAATACCGGCCGTTCAAACTGGGGTAGTTGCGATGCATAACGAAGAACTGGCTGGTGGCGGAGTTGATGTCGTTGCCAAGACGTGCGGCGGACAGGATCCCCGCCCCGTGCTTGCGCGAGTTGAACTCGGCCTTGACCTTGCGAGGAGCCGTCTTCCCAGACGGCGCGCCTCCACCCTGAATCATGAAGCCCGGAACCACCCGATGAAAATGAGAACCGTCGTAGAAACCACTAGAGGAAAGGTCCAAGAAGTTGCGCACATGATTAGGCGCCACATCTGGCCAAAGCTCGAACCACATGGCTCCGCGGTTGGTCAACATGATCACTTCGAATCCCGCCAGTTCAGAGACTGGAATCTCCATGAAGTCGATCTTGTCGACCAAAGGCTGGGGTGACAGAACTTCCATCGGCCCGCCGCTGCCGGGAAGAGCGCAGGCAAGCGAAAAGGCCCCCTTGGGCGCCAAGGCGCCAATTGGCTTCGTCAAGTCAAAACGGGTCTCGACCACCTGGCCCGGAGCCAGAGCAATCACGCCCTTGGGGCGTTCCCCTAGAGCCTTCCCGTTCACATCAAACGCCGCACTAGTCAATGCCCACAGGGGCAACTGCATGCCGTCCGCCGGAGCGGTGATACTGAGACTGACCTCGAACTCGCCACCAGCGATCCAAAGCTCAGAAGCCTCCCAACGAACGGGATCCTCGGCATTCGCCACAGGCGTCCCACCTTGCGCAGGCACTTCACCCTGCAGGGTAAAGATCGGCGCCAACAACAATAGAATCGAAACCAACATCAGCTACGCTTGTCTCCGTCCCAGGTGTAATAGCCTTCGCCGGTCTTACGACCCAGCTTGCCCTCTGCGACCTTGGTTCGCAGGGACTCGGGAATTCCAAAAGCAGACTCGTCTGGATAGCGCTCGCACCAGCCTTCAAGAATCGAAAGTGTCGTATCAAGGCCCACGTAATCGGTCAAGGTCAGCGGCCCCATGGGGTGCCCGCAACCCAGTTGCATTGCCGCGTCAATATCGGCGGCGCTGGCGTCTCCACGATCAAGCATGTTGATCGCTTGCACCATATAGGGCACCAGCAAGCGATTCACCACGAAACCAGGAGTGTCCTTGCAGGAGACCGGCGTCTTACCGCAGGCCTCACCAAAGGCGCGCGCTTCTGCATAGACGTCCTCGTCGGTCTTGTCCGTACGGACAACCTCGACCAGACGCATGAGTTGCACCGGGTTGAAGAAGTGCAGACCGACAAATCGCTCCGGGCGTCCTGAGGCTTCCGCCATTTCAGCCACAGGGAAAGAGCTGGTGTTTGAAGCAAAGATGGTCTCGGCCTTGCAGATCTCCCCCAGGGCCGTGAAGAGCTCTTTCTTGGCGCCCAGATCTTCAACGATTGCTTCCACAACCAGATCGCAATCAGCCAGGTCCGCGCGGTTGGTAGTGCCAGTGATTCGACTTTGAACCGTAGCAGCCCACTCCTTGGCCTCTTCTTCGCTCATCTTGCCCTTTTCGATGCTCTTGGCGGCCAGCTTGGCGATGCTTTTCTTGATACGGCCCAGGCCCGTATCCAAGTACGCCTGCTCGGTTTCCAACGCGACAACAGCGCAGCCGCCCTGGGCAGCAACCTGAACAATGCCATGGCCCATCAGGCCACATCCAACGACGCCGACTTTCTCGATTTTCATGGTTTCTTGATTCCTTGGTCCTAGTGATTGTGTGTGTATGTCATGGATCGAGCAAATGCTCAGTCCATTGGTTGACGGTGAAAGGCAGAAGCAAGCCCCATGCCTCCGCTGATGCAGAGGGTCGCTAATCCGTGCTGCACATCCCGGCGCCGCATCTCATGCAAGAGAGTCACCACTATGCGACAGCCTGTGGCTCCAATCGGATGGCCCAGAGCAATCGCACCACCGTTGACATTCAGGCGATCGATGGGGATTTCTAATTCTTGATTGCAGGCCAGGACCTGAGCGGCGAAGGCCTCGTTGAGTTCCACCAGCCCGTAGTCCTCCACGCCCAGACCATTGGCCTCACTCAAGCTCCTCACAGCTGGAACCGGGCCGATGCCCATGATAGTGGGGTCGACCCCGGCATCGCGACTCTGGCCCACATAGGCCAGGACTTCGAGGCCCTGCTCCTGGGCCAGTTCCTCGTCCATCAGGAGCACGGCAGCAGCGCCATCAGTTATGCCGGAAGCGTTGCCCGCCGTGACCGAACCCGCATCCTTGTCAAAGACCGTGGCCAGCTTGCCGAGGCCCTCCAGGGTTGCATCAGGCCGAGGATGTTCGTCTGCCTCGATGACCGTGGTCGACTTTCGCCCCACCACCTTCACCGGTGACATTTCCGCCTCAAAACGCCTGGCTTCGATGGCTGCGCCAGCCTTCTGCTGACTGGAGAGGGCAAAGGCGTCCTGCTCGCCGCGGCCGATGCCGCGCTCCTTGGCCAGTTTTTCGGCAGTCTCACCCATGACCATCTCGGCCAGGGGGCAGACAAAGCCGTCCTTGTACATAGCATCCACCACGGGGGCATGGCCGAGACGATAGCCGCGCCGAAACCCGGGCAGCATAAAGGGCAGACCGCTCATGCTCTCGGCGCCACCGGCCACCACAGCGCGAGCGCGGCCCAAGCGAATCCAATCCGCAGCCTGGCCGATACTCTCCAGGCCCGAACCGCACGCCATGTTGACCGTGATCGCAGGGCAATCACTGCCCAAGCCGCCACGCACGGCGACCTGTCGCGCCAGATTGGGACCTCCGCCTGCCTGACGGCCATTGCCGAAGTACAAGCGCGCAACAACAGACGGGTCAAGCTTGGAGCGCTCGATCAAGTCGCTCACCACCGACGCACCCAGGTCCGCCGCGGAGAGATCCGCGAAGGCACCGAGATAACGCCCGATGGGCGTGCGCAGGGCGTGAGTGATCACGACCCGTCGAGTCGGAGTGCTTGGCATGGGGATTGGTTGGTCAGAGACTCGCAGAGAGTCTCCCTTCAAGGTGATTTCCGACTTTGTAACCCGACGGATCAGGCTCCAAGCGGCGGTTCCCTAGATTTCGGGCCAACTAGAATAGGACCCCAGCCCTCGGCAGGCAAGCAGAGTTGGAGAGTCTCAAGAATGGGGGTTGGGATCCTGGGATCTGAATTGCATGATGGAGCCTGTGGCTCCCTTGGAGAGCACCCCACCATGGACCTCTTGCCCCTTAGACGCCCCCCTGGCGACCTCCACACCCCCAGGGTCCTGCTCTCCCTGCTTTCAGATGAGTCCCCCAGGGTCTACGGCCCGGTGCGGAGGCAACTGCTGAAACTCGGCAAGACTGCCCATCCGGCCCTACGCCGGGCGACCCGCTCGGAGGATCCTCTTTTGCGCGCCCGCGCCCGGGAGATCCTGCTGGAGTACGATCGCGAGAAAGCAGCCCGCAAGCTCGTGCGCTATTCCCTTCGGCGAGATCATTCTTTGGGCGAGGCCTTGTCGCGACTGGACCAGTTCATAGACCCAGAACTCGACCCGCGGCCCTATCGGCGCGCGGTGAAGGCCATGGGATCTGCCGTGCGCAAACGCCTGCGACGCCGGAGTTCGACGCCCGCGGGAGTACTTTCTGACTACCTCTTCGGTGAACGCGGGTTCACCGGAACTGATGACGATGGCCCCATGCCCGGGCACGCGTCCTTGGCGCGTACCATTGAGTGTCGGCGTGGAATGCCGCTGGTGCTCTGCGCTTTGTATGCAGAAGTAGCCGAAGAAGCGGGCATCAGAGTGGACCTGCTGCCGGTTCCCGGACATGTGGTCTTGATGGTGCGGCAAGAAACCACTGACCAGATTCTCGATCCCTTTGGGGATGGCGAGTTGATCGAACACAAGCATGTCATGGGGTACCTGGAAGCAAACAAGCTGCCCTTGCAGGAAGAATGGCTGGTCCCCGCGCCCTCTACTGCCATGTTCCTGCGACACACCTTGAACACGGCCGCCTGCTTCCAGGCAATTGGGCGCAGGGGGGAAGTCCGCCGCCTGGCAAGAGTTGCACGGGTCCTGGCTCGCCATCCGGCCACGCCCCAGTTACCCGTCTGAGTTGCCTGGGGCTGGCAGGAGTCAATAGCCCTGGCAGGAGTTCTCTTTGGTGAGTTCCTTACCGCTGGTAACCGACCACAATCTCCGCGCTAGGCCACAAGGTGGCGCCTCACGGGCCTGTGTGCAATTCAACCCTCGAATCTGCGGCCCTCATGCGTTACACCTCCCTGTAACAAGAAACTCCCGTGACGGACATCCCTGACTCTTGGCCCCCCCAACCTGATGGGGAACTGACCCCGAGCAGAAGTGTGCATGCGCCGCTTTTCCCCCTGCCCGGAGTGTTCCTGTTTCCACGCCAGTTGATGGCCCTGCACATTTTTGAGCCGCGCTACATCCAGATGATCGAGGACATCCTCGACGGACCCGGCCGGGTCATCCTGGCCACGATCCCCGAGAATCAGGCAGAGCAGGCCATGGACACAGACAACCCGCCCGAGGTACTGCCAGTGGCGGGCATCGGCGAAATCGCGCGCCACGAAAAACTGCCAGAGGGACGCTACGCGGTTTGGATCTTCGGTCTCGGACGCGTGCTGATCGAAGAGGTCTCCAGCACACGGCTCTATCGGACGGCGACCTGCACTCCAATGAGGGAGGTACCCGCCACACCAGCCGAGGCCAAGTCTCTCGAACAACCACTCAGGGATGCGGTCACCGAACGCCACCCTGAGATCCTGAACCTGCCCAACGACCTTCCCATGGGCCTCCTGGTGGACCTGCTCTGCCAGCGACTTCCCAGCAATCAGGCCACCATGGAGAGCATCTTCACCGAGCCCAACCTGCTCACCCGCGCCCAACTAGCTCTTGCGGCCCACGACATCATGCCGCCCATGGACGAGAGTCCTCCCGAAGACCTGGAGAACTAGCGCTGCGCCCAACGGTCGATGACCCGCAGCGCAAGAGCCGCCACCGCAAAGGTGACCAAGGGTTCCAGGGGTGAACGATAGCGCTCAATCACATGGGTCGCGTAGTAGACAAGCGGATACAGCCCCATACTGCCCGCAACCAGCCAGAATCCGCCCCGTCGGTCTCGGTACAACAGACCCCCGATCAAGCCCAGCAGCCCCATACCAAAGTGCAGAGCCCATTTCATCCAGCCTTGCCAGTCCCGAGTCTTGCTGGCCCCATGACTGAGCATGACTGCTTCAAAAGGAGAGGGGCCGAGCCAATAGATGCGCATGCGGCGTAGACAGAGTTCAGCGAAACGACCCGGGTGGTTCGCAATCCATTTCCGAGCGCGGACCATGCACTCATCCCCATAGGAGCGCTCGCCCAGCTCACGGTAAAGGCCAAGCTCATGGGCACTGATGGATGGATGGAATTCGGGATTGAAGTTCCCATTGACCGCATCGTTGTTGCCCACAAAGAGTTCCACTCCAAGATTCATCTTGAGAGCCGGTGAACCCAGAACCAGAGCGTTACGCATCACCCATGGGGAAAGTACCGCAAGAGCAGTACCCAGCAACACGCCCAGGGCGCCAGCCGCCGAACGCAGACTTCGCCCCGGAATCAGAAAGACCGCTACCGCAGGTATGAGTGCCAGAGCAGCAGGGTTGACCAGAGCGGCCAGGCCCAAGAAGATTCCAGGCTGCACCAATTTCTTCAATTCCGCCCCGCGTCCCGCATGGGCCAGACTGGCGAGGAAACTGATCAAGAGCAGCCCCACCAGGGGCCCGTCCCAGGGGCTCGAAACGCAGCGGTAGGCTGCGAGCGGGTGCAAGGCCCACAATCCGGCGGCCAACAGACCGATCCGCGGCCGCTCCAGAGCTTCGCCTAGACGCAAGAGGGGCAAGATGATCAAGGCCGAGATCAAGGCCTCCAACACAGCCACCAACATCTGGGTGTTGCGGTTGATGCCATCAGCCAGGTGGATGGCCGCAGCTAGAAACAGGGGCTGGATCGGACCGGACCAGGCGCTGGGTCCGGTGGCGGATGCAAAAGCATCGCTGTAGCCATCCCCTCGCAAGAGCGCTTGAGCCACCGCACCCTGTTCATAGGCCCAACTCCATTCCGGGTCCGGTTCCAGAGCCGGGGGCAAACCCAAGACCACCATCACCCCCAGACGAACCACCAGGGCGAGAATCACAAGACCAATGGTCCTCATGGATGCCTTGGGAGGTTCTGGATCATGAGAGAAGTGGGCTGGCTCACCAGAGAAGTCACATGGAGAGAATCACCGGCGCGTGATCGGAAGGCTTCAAGCCCTCGCGGCGTGCAAGATCCACTTGCACATCGGTGGCTTGAGCCAGAGCCGAATCAGAGACAAGAAAGTGATCGATGCGCAAGCCCCTGTTGTCCCGGAAGGCGCGGGTTCGAAAATCCCACCATGTGTAGATGTCGTCCTCGGGGTGAAAGTGTCGGAGAGCATCGTGCAGGCCCGGCTCCATCAGACTCGCCAGGGCCTCCCGTTCCGGCTGGGAACAGAGAATCTTGTCGCGCCAGGCTTCCGCGTCATACACATCCCGATCGTCAAAAGTCACATTGAAGTCACCCGTGACCACCACCTTTTCACTCATGGGCAGGCGTTCTGCCATCAGCGTGATCACCCTATCGAACCACTCGAGCTTATAGGTGTACTTGGGATCGCCCACGGTCTTGCCATTGACCACATACAGATTGAGCACCATTACATCCCCCACAGTCGCGCCGATCACCCGGGCTTCAGTTCCCTCAGGATCCCCAGGCAAGCCGCGATAGACATCTTCGATACCGACCTTTGAGAGAATCGCCACCCCGTTGTAGGTCTTCTGGCCGTGATAAACGACCTGATAGCCCAACTCCTCGAGAGGCTCGGCCGGGAAGAGATCATCCCTGACCTTGGTTTCCTGCAAACACACTACATCGGGGCTTTTCTCTTCCAAGAACTCCAGCACCCGAGTCATCCGGGCGCGCAGAGAGTTGACGTTCCAGGTGGCGATTTCCATTCTGTGGTCGAAGGTAGCAAAGGCACGGAGCAGGACCCAGGGCCAGACCCGAACTTGGGCGTGCGCAGACAGATGAAGAGGGCCAGGCTCGCAGATTTCGACCCTTTGTTGCGAACTCGACAGAATCCCCTGACTTGGATGCCCTCATCTTGCCCTCAATCCCTATCCTATTGGCCCCCAATACGAGGGCAGGACCTAAAGGAGATCATTTGAGCGGACCCAGGAGCAGCGGCGCAGACCGCAAGCGTGCTGAAGCGTCAGGAAAAAGAGCGCAGCCAGCAGGCAACATCGAACCCCTGCACCCGACGGAGGATCCGCCGGAAGTGGAGGCCTTCACCGAATGGGACCTGGGTCCCGTTGTGCAGGCAGCCATCGCCGGCATGGACATCACCAAACCTACACCGATCCAAGCCTTGGCCATCGGCCCGGTCCTGGACGGTCGCCATGTGATTGCCAAAGCCGAGACCGGCACAGGCAAGACTCTGGCCTTCGGCGCCCCGATGGTCGCCAAGATCGATCCCTCCCGCCGCACGGTTCTGGGTCTGATTCTCTCTCCCACCCGTGAGTTGGCGGAGCAGGTGCACAATGTGATGCAAGAATTGGGAGCCGGAGCGAACATCAAGTCCGCGCTGATCGTGGGCGGCGAGCCCCTCGGTCCCCAGGTCAAGGCTCTGCAAGGGGGAGCCCAGATTGTAGTGGGCACGCCCGGTCGCGTAATGGACCTGATGGGTCAAGGTTTCCTGACCTTCCCCTGGACTGAGTTCGTTGTGCTGGACGAAGCAGACAAGATGCTCGAGATCGGTTTCCTGGAAGATATCGAGAAGATCCTGGCTCAGGTCAATGAGCATCGCCAGACGCTCATGTTCTCAGCCACCTTCCCAAAACCACTCTTGAAGCTGGCCCGGGATCAAACCGAGAACCCCGTAGAAATCGCCACCGCCAAGGGCATCGCCACGGTGGATACAATCCGTCAGTGCTGCGTCGAGGTGGATGAGGACAATCGCTCCAACCTGCTGCAGAAAATCGTACGGGGCAGCGAGCCTGATTCAGCTTTCCTGGTGTTCTGTGATCGACGAACGGATGTGGACCGCTTGATGCGGCGCATGGAGCGCGAACGCTACGGTGTGCGTGCCTTGCACGGGGGCTATGATCAAAGTGCGCGCTTCCGGGTGATGAGCGCCTTCCGAGCGAAGGAGGTCAAGGTCCTGATCGCCACGGACGTGGCTTCCCGGGGACTGGATGTGAAACACATCTCGCATGTGATCAACTTTGCGGCACCCCGTGATCACGCAGACTACACCCACCGCATCGGTCGCACGGGGCGCGCGGGACGCATGGGCACATCGATCACCTTCGTCACCCCCGCCACCCGGCGCTACTGGCGCGAATTGCTCGCTATCACAAAGTTCAAAGTAGAAGTGCTCAAGGGTCCACGAGACCTGTTCGAGGCCAAGAGCCAAGAACGGAGCCGCAACTCCAGGGATGACCGCCCACGAAGAGAACGCTCTCAACGCCAAAGGGACAAGAGCGATTCTGCCGGTGACAGAAGCTCGAAAGAAGATGCTCCCAAGGACCAACGCCCCAACCGAGAGCAGCCCGATTCCAGACAACCCAACACCAACGAGCCTGCGAGCAAGCCCCGCGAGCGGTCTGATTCGGGCTCTGACTCGGGGGTCCGTGATGAGGCTCCGCGCTCGACGGGCAAGGACAAGCCCCGGCGCAAACGCAAGGCCCCCAAGTCTTCAGACTCAAGAGGCAGCTCTAATCGGGAAACGGGCGATTCTGGTTTCGGTGCAGGAATCTAGACCATCAATCCCATGAGTGAAGGTCCTACTCCCAACGAGACTTCCAGCGAGACAGCAGCCCTGCCGCGGAGACCATACTCGCTCACCTTCATGCCCCAAGAGGTCACGATAGAAGTCGACCCCGCCGATCTGCCTTTCGGAGACCACGGCCTCCCAGGATCGATTCTGGACATCGCCATGGGGCATGACATTGATCTTGAACACGCCTGCGGTGGCGTGGCAGCCTGCTCTACCTGCCACATTCTGGTGCGCGGGGGTAGTGACTCCTGCCCCGAAGCGAACGAACTGGAAGAAGACATGCTCGACCAAGCTCCTGGCCTTGAGTTGTGCTCACGGCTCGCTTGCCAGACCGTGCCTGACGGTAACAACTCAGTAGTCGTTGAGATTCCGGACTGGAATCGAAATTTCGCCCGCGAGGCGCCACACTCATGAAAGCGCGGCTGGCCAACCCGCGCGGTTTCTGCGCAGGGGTGGACCGCGCCATTGAGATCGTAAAGCGAGCGCTCGATCGCTATGGGGCCCCGGTTTACGTGCTACACGAAATCGTGCACAACAAGCATGTGCTTGAGGACTTGCGCCAGCGTGGCACGATTTTCGTCAAGGAACTCGACGAGGTCCCCGGTGGAGCGGTGACGATCTTCAGCGCCCACGGGGTGTCTGACTCAGTTGTGAGAGCTGGCAAAGCTCGCGGCCTGAGGGTGATCGATGCCACCTGCCCGCTGGTGACCAAGGTACATACCCAGGCCCAAAACTACGCAGCCGATGAACGCGAGATGATCCTGATCGGACACCAGGGCCATCCAGAGGTCGAGGGCACCCGTGGTCGCATAGTCGGACCCGTACATGTGCTCTCCACCCCCGAGGAAGTCAGATCCCTTGAGGTCGAAGACCCCCAACGCCTGGCCTATGTCACCCAGACCACCCTCTCGGTTGATGACACCCGCGATGTGATCGCGGCGCTCCTGGAAAAGTACCCTCTGATCAAGGGACCCAACGTCAAGGACATCTGCTACGCCACCCAGAATCGTCAGAACGCGGTCAAGCAGCTGGTGGGTCAGATTGATTTTCTGTTGGTGGTTGGCTCTGCAAACTCGTCGAATTCAAACCGCTTACGCGAATTGGGCGAGCGTAGCGGCGTTCCCTCTGTCCTGGTGGATCACCCAAACCAATTACACAGCGAGTGGTTTCAAGACTGCGAAAACGTGGGCGTCACCGCCGGAGCTTCGGCGCCAGAGGCCCTGGTGAACCTGGTGCTTGAAAGACTGCGTGAGTTCGGAGTGCAGGAGGCAATCGAGCTGGATGGGGAGAGCGAAGAGGTTGTTTTTCAGATGCCTCCTGAACTGCTGACCGAGGATTGACGGCCTGAGGACAGACTGGCTCGCAACCCAAGCCTCTGGCGAATCAGAAGCTCCAGCCCACGGTCACCAGGAACAAGTGATCGCCCTTTTCCTTGCCCGCCGCAGGATTTGCCGTGAGGTCATAAGTCCACTGCAACTTGGTGAACAGATTGCTTGAGACATTCATCTTCAAGCTCGTGTCAAGGCGATAGTAGCCATCACCGCCGCTTTCGAGACTGGGGTTGAGACTGCCGGCCTGCTCAATCAAGATGCCCTCGCCTTCTGAATGCCACTTCAGGCCATAGGCCCCGCGCAAGGCCAGGTACTTGTTGCTTGCACCGGAATCAAATTCCTCACTCAAGTGAGCCAGGCCGAGTTCGGTGTCGAGGGTCCAGGGTCCTTCAGTCCACACCTTGTAGCCCCCTCCAACGCTCACATCCAAACGCAAGTCGAGGGCTGCCTGCGCGTCCATCATGGTGCCTAGGGATCCATATACATATATGGTCTCAGCCAACTCATGGTCGTACTTGGCGTTGCCTTCGTTGCGGCGCTGGGTGACCGCATCCTGGTCCTTGACATAAACCGAAGTCAGCCCAAATGTCCACTTCCCAGGTCCTTCCGTGCGCGTGGCGGCGACCCCAGCAGAAACCGTGGCCACATCCGTGTTGCCCGTGCTCAGGCTAGAACCAAGGGTCAGCGACCCCTCCCATTCTGGACTTAGGGTGGTATCGCTGGCCTGCGATTCATCCTTGGGGAACCAAGGATCATCGTCCCAGGGCTGGGGCCTGTCGGGGACGGTCGCAAGGCAAAATGCGGAAACGAGGAGAGGGGTGAGAATCATGGTCAGGTGGTGAGTTCCGAAGCAGATTGCGGAGCGAATTCAGGCTCGCCGCTCTCGCGCTGACCGCAAGAGCTGGGCGGCATGATCGATGCCGTCAGGGGTGCGTGAACCGTGCCAGGAAAGGTACTCCCCGTCCGCAAGCACAATGCTTGATCGGGGAATTCCTGTCTCCCGGGCCAGTTCATCACCGTCCGAAGGGGAGAAAGAATAGGGTTCGCTGCAGAGCAATACGAGCTCGACTTCTGTATCGCTCAAGTCTGTCAGCGGGATCTCAGGATAGCGCGTGTCCCTGCCCTTGCAGAAGTTCTGCCCCCCCGCCTGGGTCAGGAGAGCGCTGGCAAAGGTGTCAGGCCCGGCCACCATCCACGGGTTCTTCCAGATGAAGTAGGCAAAGCTCACCGGAGCCTGCCCCTGGGCCTCCTGCTGGGCTGCTTGGGTGCGCTTCTCGATCTGACCCGCAATGCGCTCGGCTTCCTCGATGGTGCCCAGGGCCTGACCCACCTCACGCACCATCGCCGCTGTCTCCGGTGCGCTGCGAGGCATGGATGACAGAATGCGCAGGCCCCCAGCGTCCAGCTGATCCGCATCCTCGATGCGGTTCTCCTCATCATTCATCAACACCAGATCCGGCGCCAGTTCCAGGACGCGCAGCACATCGGGGTCCTTGGTGCCCCCGACAGTCTCGATGCTGCCTACTTTGGCCGCGGGATGGATGCAGTAACGAGTGACGCCCACCAGATCGGACCCACGACCGAGGTCGAACACCAGTTCGGTCAGGCTGGGGCAGAGAGAGACCAATCGCATGGATCAGATCCCCGCTGGCGCCACCACAAAGCGCTTTCCCGAGCGTTCGATGCGCGCCATGGAGGTCTCTGGGTCGTGGTAGAAAAGCCCCAGCCACCCCTCATCCGCTGCGCGGCCAATCCACTCGCTGCGCACGCTGTAGGATCGCGCCACATCCAGGTCGTAGGCCATGATGTAGGGGGGTTGGATGTGATGGGTTGTGGGCACAACATCGGCCCAGAAAATTGCGCGCTCGCTGCCTTCCCCGATCAGAATCACACTGACCCCATCCGAATGGCCGCCCAGTTCGTGGACTTCGATACCAGGCAGGATCTCGGTCGTGCCTTGATAGCCCGTGAGCAACCCGGCCTGCTCAAGGGCTTCCAGGTCCTCTGCTCTGTAGGAGGCCGCGCGCACGGGATCAGGATTCTGACAAACGGCAATCTCGATAGCGGGCGCGTACACCGGGACCCCGGGAAAGCGCGGTACCAACTGACCGTCCTGTTCAACCACCAGCGCCCCACAGTGGTCCCAATGACAATGGGAGAGCACCACCTCGGTGATCTCCTCGGGAGCCACGCCTACCGTTCCTAGGGCCTGGGTAATGCTTGGATTATTGTTGATGTGATAGATCCCGCGCAATTTTTCATTCCAGCGATCACCAACGCCCCCCTCAATCAGGACCTTGTGCTCGCCGCGCTCAGCAAGAAAACAATTGAGGGCCAAGAGAATTGTGTTGTCCTCAGCAGGCGGCGTCATAGTGCGCCAGAAGGCTGCAGGAACTACACCCCACATGGCACCACCGTCCAAACGCAGGAACCCATCGCAGAGGGCGGTAATCTTCCAACCAGCCACCTGCGCCGTACGACTATGCCAGGTACCAGTGCTCACGTTCTCTTGGGTCATTCTCAAGTGGGCAGGTTCTGCAACACACTACGGCCGATGATGATCCGTTGCACCTCACTGGTACCCTCGCCGATGGTGCAGAGCTTTGCGTCGCGCCACATGCGCTCCACCGGGTACTCTCGCGAATATCCGAAGCCACCGAGAATCTGGATTGCGTCGTAAGTCACCTTCATGGCCACTTCAGAGGCATGCAGTTTGGCCATAGAGGCCTCGGTACCATAGGCCTTTCCAGCGTCCTTGAGACGGGCCGCGTCATATACCAGATGCTTGGAGCACTGGATCTGAGTGGCCATGTCGGCCAACTTGAACTGCACGGCCTGCTGATCCGAGAGAGTGCCGCCAAAGGCCTCACGCTCCGAAGCATAGCGCGCACACTCGGCGAAGGCCCCCTCAGCGATTCCCAAGGCAAGGGCCGCGATAGAGATGCGGCCTCCTTCCAGGGTCTGCATGAAAGTCCTGAAGCCCTCACCTTCGGGGCCGAGCAGGTGATCCTTGGGGATGCGGGCGTCCTCGAAGACCAGGCTGGCCCAATCGGACCCGCGCATGCCCAGCTTGCGCTCACCCTTCTCCAAGGAAAAGCCATCGATATTCCGGGGCACCACAAAGGCACTGATGCCCTTAGGTCCCATGGTTTTGTCAGTCACAGCTGTGCAGACAAAAACGCCCGAGTAATTGGCGTTGGTGATGAAACACTTACGGCCATTCAGGATGTACTCGTCCCCATCCAGGACCGCAGTGGTCAGAGTTCCGCCCGAGTCCGAACCCGCGCCCGGTTCCGTCAGTCCATAGGCGCCCATGTACTCGCCTGCAATTAGCCTGGGAACGTACTCGTTGCACAACTTCTCTCCGCCCCAGCGATAGATCGGGTAGGTGCCGAGGCTGACATGAGCGGCCAAGGTCAATCCGGTGGAGCCACAGGCCTTGGACAACTCTTCCACCGCCAAGATGTATGAGAGCGTATCGCCCCCTGCACCGCCCAACTCCTCAGGGAAGCAGATGCCGGTCAGACCCAGCTCGACGATCTTGTCCCACGTGTCCTTCGGGAATCGATGCTCCTCGTCGATGTCATGGGCCTGAGGCGCGACTTCTGCCAGGGCAAACTCACGCACCATGTCACGGATCATGGTTTGGTCTTCGGTCAGATCAAGGCCGCGAGTGATAGGGGGTAGGGTGACAGTCATGGGTCTTTCGCTTATTCTGTGCAGTGCAGGGTCAAGTGGGTCGGCTTCGTGTATGGACGGAGGTGATCAATCCCGTTGAATGCGCCAACCTGCTGTGCGGCGATCCTCAGGAACGCTCCCTTCAGACCCCTCGCGGTAAAAATCCATGGAACGCCCAGCGCCAACCCACTCGATCAGGTGACTCCTGGAGAACTTCCACTCACGGCCAATCTTGCGTGCAGGAAGGTCCTCGGAATGCAGCACCTTGTTGAAGGTCTTGACGCTGACACCCAGGAGGGCAGCGGCCTCATCCACGTTCAGAATGTCTCGGTCGGGACTGGTACTCATGCTTGTGCCTCCTCGGCGGCCCAGCGCTTGCTGATTTCGGTTTGAATATACTCGGCGATTGAATCGGTATTGGTTCCCGGACCAAACAGCTTGGCAAAGCCGTCTTTTTCCAGGACTTGCATGTCGTCACCAGGGATGATGCCGCCGCCCACCATCAACACATTATCAAGCCCGCGATCCACGAGCTCTTGACGCACTCTGGGAAACAATTCCATATGAGCGCCGGAGAGAATCGAAAGCCCGACCACATCCACATCTTCTTGCAGGGCAATCTCTGCGATCATGGCGGGAGTCTTGTGGAGACCTGTGTAGATCACTTCCATGCCATGGTCTCGCAGGACACTGGCGACGGTCTTGGCCCCTCGATCGTGGCCATCAAGGCCGGGCTTGGCGACTAACACGCGGATACGACGTTCACTCATGGCAGGTCACAGGATCTTGGGTTCAATGTAATCGCCGAATTCATCGCGCAAGACCTGAGAGATCTCGCCCAGGGTGCAGTCGGCGTGGGCAGCAGTAATGAATGCCTCTAGAAGGTTTGCGGTGCTATTGCAGGCCGTGCGAATCTCGTCAAGAGCCGCCGTGGCGCGGGGCGCATTGCGGTCGGCCCGCAAGCTGGCTAAACCCTTGAGGGCTTCGGCCTCCACCTCAGGACGAATTCGGTGCAATTCAATTTCGAGGGACTCCTCCCCCTCTGAGTAGCAGTTGACCCCCACGACCTTCTTGCGGCCGCTCTCCACTGCGCGCTGGTAGCTGAGCGCCGAGTCGTGGATCTCTTTTTGAAAGTACCCGCTATCTATGGAAGGCACCACGCCCCCGCGCCTCTCGATCTCGTCGAAGTAGGCTTCGGCCTCGCGCTCCATCTTGTCGGTCAAGGCTTCCACGTAGTAGGAGCCACCGAGCGGATCAGCCACATGAACAACCTCGGTCTCCTCGGCGATGATCTGCTGGGTGCGCAGGGCGATCTTAACCGCTTTCTCCGTGGGCAGGGAGAGGGTCTCGTCCATTGAGTTGGTGTGCAGGGACTGGGTACCGCCGAGTACTGCGGCCAGGGCCTCGTAGGCGGTGCGCACAATGTTGTTCTCGGGCTGCTGAGCCGTAAGAGAAACCCCAGCGGTCTGAGTGTGGAATCGCAACATCCAAGAACGGGGGTCCTTGGCTCCGAATTCCTCGCGCAACTTGCGCGCCCAGATGCGGCGGGCGGCACGGAACTTGGCGATCTCTTCAAAGAAGTCCAAGTGACTGTCAAAGAAAAACGACAGGCGCGGCGCGAAGGAGTCCACATCCATGCCCCGCTCGATGCCACGGCGCACGTACTCCAGCCCATTGGCCAGAGTGAAGGCCAATTCTTGAGCAGCTGTCGAACCCGCTTCGCGAATGTGGTAACCAGAGATCGAAATCGTATTCCACTTGGGCACATGCTCGGCGCAGTACTCCATCACATCGGTGATCATGCGCAGAGCAGGTTCCGGAGGCACAAGCCAGGCATGCTGGGCCTGGTACTCCTTCAGAATGTCGTTCTGCACCGTGCCCCGCAACACCGCCGGATCAAGCCCCCGACGTTCTGCGCAAGCAATGTAGAAGGCCAGCAGGACCGGCGCGGGCCCGTTGATCGTCATGGAAGTAGAGACCTCGTCCATGGGAATGCCCTCGAACAATTGTTCCATGTCGGCAATGGAGGAAATTGCCACCCCCACCTGTCCCACCTCCCCACGGCACATCTCGTCGTCCCCATCGCGCCCCATCAGGGTCGGAAAGTCAAAAGCCACGGACAAACCGGTCTGACCATGATCGAGAAGAAACTTGAAGCGCTCGTTGGTCTCCCGCGCAGTGCCAAAACCCGCGAACTGACGCATGGTCCAAAGGCGGCCGCGGTACATGGAGGGATGCACTCCACGGGTAAAGGGAAACTGGCCGGGCCAGCCGAGGTCCTCGGCGGGATCGCCGCAGGCATCTTCAGGACCATAGACAACTTCAAGAGTAGAGCCCGACAGACTGGTGAATTCACTGTCGCGCAGCTTCCCGCCCTCAAGGGCCGCCTCCCAGGCTTGACGCCCTTGGGGAACGGAGATCGGTTTAGTTTCTGTCATGCCTGGAACTCGCTGGATTGATTCTCTTGAGCTGACTTCAGGAGGTTCTGAGTCACCCTTCTGGCAGCGGCGTAGGGAGTTATGCCCGAACACAACATGGCCTCCACCTGATCCCCGAAGTTGCCCTTCATCCAAAGGGACTCATCAAGTCGCTCACCCACCACCTGCCGCACCTGTTGGATGCGTTTTTGGCGGCGATGATCAGGGAGCGTATCGCTCAGGTGATCACGATGGCTCTTGACCGCAACGAGCACATCCTCCACGCCCTCGCGCTTGCCAGCGCTGCACTGCACCACCGGGGACGCCCACTTGTCGCGGCCTGCGGTGCGCAAGTGCACCGCCTCTTGCATGTCACTGGTCAAACGATCAGCGCCTGGAAGATCGCACTTGTTGATGGCAATCACATCGGCCAACTCCAACAGTCCGCTCTTCATTGCCTGCACGCCATCACCAGCACCCGGACAGAGCACCACCAACACAGTATCCGCCGCAGCGACGACATCATATTCCGCCTGGCCCACACCTACGGTTTCTACCAGAACATCATGCATACCGAAGGCATCCATCACATCCATGGCGTCCACCGCCGCGCGAGCCATGCCCCCATGACTACCGCGGCTGGCCATGGAACGAATGAATACACCCGAATCCGCCGTGCGATCTTCCATGCGGATACGATCGCCTAGAAGCGCTCCGCCGCTGAGCGGACTGGAAGGATCCACGGCCAAGATTCCAACAGTGCTCTCTTCCTCGCGGATCATGCGAGCCAATTCGTTGACCAGCGTACTCTTGCCCGCCCCAGGAGGGCCCGTTATGCCCATGCGGCAGGCCCGGCCCACCTGGGACCAAATCGCCTCAAGGGTCTCAGGAAACCGCGCATGTCCATTCTCAGCCCACGAAATCATGCGCGCTAGAGCGGACCGTTCACCGGCCAGCAAGCGTTCTGATAGGGAAGCTGAAGGGGCTTGGGTCACAAGATTGCTTTGGCCAATAGAAAAGGATCAAGCCAGAAGGCTGCGGGCAATCACCAATCGCTGTATGTCGGTGACGCCCTCATAGAGTTCGGTAATGCGCGCATCCCTGAAGTAACGCTCTACTTCGAAGTCGTCGGTGTAGCCCGCGCCTCCGTGGATCTGCAAACACTCGTCCGCTGCAAAGTTGCAGGCGGTGGAGGCTAGGAGCTTGGCCTGGCTGGCATGACGACCGCAGGGCTGACCCTGGTCACGTATCCAAGCGGCCTGGTGGGTCATGAGACGAGCGCTGTCGAGACGTGAGCTCATGTCCGCCAACTTCCACTGGATCGCTTGGAACTGACCGATGGGACGGCCAAACTGCTCACGCTCCTTGGCGTACTTGATCGATGCCTCAAGGCACGCACGACCGATACCGATAGCCTGGGAGGCGATGCCGATACGGCCGCCATCCAGCGCGTCCATGGCGATGTGAAAGCCTCGATTCAACGAGCCAAGCACCATGCTGTCCGGCACAAACACATTGTTGAGGATCAATTCGGTGGTGGAGGAACCACGCAGGCCGGTCTTCTTCTCGGACTTGCCGATCTCGAAACCTTCGCTGCCCTTCGGAACCAGGAAACATGTGATGCCCTTGGCTTTGGAAACCGTGGAGTCCGTACGGGCGTAGATCAAGAACAGGCCTGCCTGCTTGCCGGTGGTAACCCACAGTTTGGTTCCGTTCAGGCGCCAGCCGTCCCCATCGCGCTCTGCAACGGCCTTGAGGGCCGCGGCATCGGAACCGGAGGCGGCTTCGGACAGGGAGTAGGCGCCCAGGACTTCGCCCGTGGCCATACGCGGCAACCAGGTGCTCTTTTGCTCGTCCGTACCGTTCTTCAAGAGAGTCGCAGCGGCCAGGGAGTTGTGCACCGAGATAGTCACCCCCACCGAGGCGCAGGCCCTATTGATCTCTTCCAACACCAGGGACAAAGCCACATTGGACATACCCGTACCGTTGTATTCTTCGGGGATCGTCAGGCCCCAGAGACCCAACTCACCGACCTTGGCAAAGACCTCGTCGTCAATGAAGCCTTGATCATCGTGCTTGCGCGCCCGTGGCGCGAGCTCTGCCTCAGCAAAGTCCCGGGCCATGTCACGCACCATGGCTTGTTCTTCTGTGAGTGCAAAATCCATTGTTCCCGTGTTCCTCTTCGATGGGCTCAGCCCTGATAGTCGTAAAAACCCTTACCGCTCTTGCGGCCCAGGTGCCCCGCCGCAACCATGCGACGCAACAGCGGGCAGGGGCGGTACTTGTCATCACCGAGGCCCCTATGAAGCACCTCAAGAATGTCCAAACAAACATCCAGGCCAATCAAATCCGCAAGGGTCAAAGGCCCCATGGGATGAGCCATGCCCAGCTTCATCACCGTGTCGATGCCATCGCGATCTGCGACGCCTTCCATCAGGCAGAAGACCGCTTCGTTGATCATGGGCATCAGCACACGATTGGCCACAAAACCAGGATAGTCATTGGCCTCTACCGGGACCTTGCCGAGGCTTTCTGAACAGGCCAGCACGGCGCTGGTTGTCTCATCCGAAGTCTCGTGTCCGCGAATCACCTCGATCAGCTTCATCACCGGCACCGGGTTCATGAAGTGCATGCCAATGACCCGGTCAGGCCGCGAGGTACAGGCGGCCAGCTCGGTGATCGAGATACTGGAGGTATTGGTGGCCAGGATCGTGCTCGCCGGCAATGTCTTGTCCAATTCCTGCAGCACGGAACTCTTGACCTCTCTCTTTTCCACCACGGCCTCCACCACCAGCTCCTGGTCGGTGAGGTCCGCGATGGTGGTCGATGTGCGCACCCGCGCACAAATCGTGTCGGCCTCTTCAGCAGACAAGCGCTCTTTCTTGACCGAGCGGGCGAGGCTCTTAGCAATCGCCGCCTGGCCGCGCTCAAGCGCCGCCTCTGCCGCATCGACCATCAGGACTTCGCTGCCAGCGGCGGCAAAAACCTGGGCAATGCCATTACCCATGGTGCCCGCGCCGATTACACCGACCTTTCTGTAGTAGGGATTACTCATGTTCCTTTTCTCAGATGCGCTCCACGCCCAGGGAGACCGCGTTACCCCCTCCGAGACACAGGGAAGCCATGCCGGTGGTGACGTCGCGTTGCTGCAAGGCATGCAACAGGGTCACCAGAATGCGAGCGCCGGACGCGCCGATGGGGTGGCCCAGTGCCACCGCGCCGCCGTTGACGTTGATCTTGGCGGGGTCCAACTCAAGAGTCCGCTGCAGGGCGATGGCGGCCACGCTGAAGGCCTCATTGATCTCGTGCAGGTCAAAATCACCTGGCCCCATGCCGTGCTTTTGAGCGCAGCCCTGGATCGACTTTTCGGGGGCCATCATGACCCACTCGGGAGCACAGCCACCGGTTGCGTAGTGCTTGATGCGTGCCAGAGGAGTAACCCCCAACTCCTTGGCTCGCTCGGCGCTCATGACCACCAAGGCCGCAGCGCCATCATTGATGGAAGAAGCATTGCCCGCGGTGACAGACCCGGTCTTGTCGAAGGCCGGACGCAACTTGGCAAGGCCTTCAACCGAAATATCAGCCCGCGGGCCCTCGTCCTTGCTGAAGACAAGGTCATCACTCTTCCTCTTGGGAATGGTCACGGAAACCCTCTCAGCATCAAAGCGGCCATTGGCCTCCGCTTCCACAGCCTTGCGATGGCTCTCTACCGCAAAGGCATCCTGATCTTCGCGCGAGACCTGGTGCTCTTTGCCCACCAACTCTCCGGTCATGCCCATGTGGAAATCGTTGTACACATCCCAGAGACCATCCTGAATCATGGAGTCCAGGAGCTTGCCATGCCCCAAGCGAACACCCCGGCGAGCCTGAGGCAAGATGTAGGGCGCATTGGTCATGCTCTCCATGCCCCCCGCCAAGACGCAATCCACATCACCCGCACGAATGGCCTGGGCAGCCAACATGACCGCCTTCAAGCCAGAGCCGCAGACCTTGTTGATGGTCAGGGACCCGACTGTGTTGGGAACTCCAGCAGCAAGAGCCACCTGACGCGCAGGGTTCTGGCCGAGACCCGCTGTGAGCACATTGCCAAATATGCACTCCTCGATACTGGCAGCATCAATGCCAGCGCGACGGATCGCTTCAGAGGCGGCAATCGCTCCGATCTTGGGAGCGGCCAAGGGCGAGAGGGCACCCTGGAATCGACCGATGGGAGTGCGACATGCACTGGCAATAACTACTTCTTTCACTATGAAATCTCCGCGTCCGGAGGGGTTCGCTCAAGGCCCGGGGGGGAAGGTCCCCGGGACCTGTCAACGCACCCCGTGAGGGGCTGAAATAGGGCAGCATTCTAGGCTCCTGCGCACCCCGGGATAGGCCTAAAAGTGGGTAGAAAGGGGGACCAGACTGCCTCCATCTTCCTACTCCCATGGGACTCTGGGACCCTGCGCGGACGACCCCTTGATGGGGATCAGAGCAGACCGTTGATTCCGGACCCCCGGAAGGGTCTGCTGGCAGAGGAGAAACGTCCCTTGCCCACCCCCGACCCTGAAGAACTGCTGCTCGTCGAAGGCCTGAAGTCCAGGGACGATGCGTCCGTGGAGGACTTTCTTGAGCGCTACCGGTCTCTGATCTTCCATTGCATCGGTCAATTCGCCCGGGACTCGTCCCAGCGGGATGATCTCTACCAAGACCTTGTGATCCATGTACTGGAACGCTTGGACCGCGATGCATTTGACCCTCAACGAGGCTCCCTGGGCACCTGGCTCTATCGGGTGGCCTGGTGTCGCTGTGTAGATTTGCGCCGCCGTGAATCCGCAAGACGCCGGCCGCAATTGACCATGGCCGGGGATGACATGCCCGAAAAGGTCGACCAGAGCCCCAGCCCGCCGGAACTCGCCGGGAGCAAGGAATTGTCCGGAGTGGTGCGCCACGCCATGGATGATCTCCTGCCCGAGGAACGCACCCTGCTCAACCTGCGTTTCGTAGATGGCATGGCCTTGGGAGAGATCGGGCGTGCCTGCGGGATCTCCCTTGAACAGACCAAGTATCGGCTCAGGCGAGCCACAGTAGCCCTCAGGCGCCGCCTGCTGCTCGTGCACATGACGGGGAAGGCCTCACTATGACCGATTCTGGATCTTTTTCGTCTTTTGAGCCCCTTGGAAAGGACTATTCATCGGATGATGAGGGGTGGTCCCACCTCTCTTCAGGACCCGAATCCCCCTTGCCCGCCCCCCGCTCCACCCCTGAAACCGACCGGATTCCCGGTCCCCTTGCCGAGGCATCCCTCCGCGAGCGTCTGTGCCGTTGGGATGAGCTCCCGCCGAAGGAGCTGGCCCAGTTGGAGCGCGACCCTGCCACCGCCGCCGCTTTGGCACGCCTGCGGGAGTTGGAAACCCAGTTGGAGGACAACACCCCCGCGGATCCCCCCTGCCCGGTTCCAGAGGAACTCTACTCCTTCGGCCGCGGCCCCGGTGCAACGCCCCTGGATCCTAACCGCCGTTATCAGATTCGCGAGCACATCCAGCACTGCGCACCCTGCGCCAGTTGCGTCAAGACCTTGCGCCACGCACCGCCGCCGCCCCTGGTCTTCGAGCCCTTGGAGGTCACGGCCGTTGGAGGAGTACGCCGGGTCCTCAATCCGCTGCGTGAAAAACGGTGGCGACGAGAGTCCACCAGCATGCTGCGCTGGACTCCCCTGGCCGCAGCCGCCGCCCTGCTGCTGCTGATCGGCGGCAACCTGGGTTCCGATACCACGACGGGCGACTGGCCCGGCCATCCGGTCATGCGCGGCGAGGAGTCGGCCACTCTGCTGTTCCCCCGCGGCCCGGTACTAGGTGGCGCATTGGGAGCTTGGGCCTCGGACCCGACCTTTGAGCTGACATCCCTGGGACCGGACGAGTCCTATCACATCGAACTTTTCCGCACGGATGGTTCGGCGTTCGATGAAGGCCTCTTGGTCTGGCAAGGGGAAAGCTCCAACCCAACGATTCAACTGCGCCAGCCCCTGACCCCTGCGCACTACACCTGGCATGCGAGCTTGTTGCGCGATGGATTGACTCAGCGGCTTGGTTCCATGGACTTTGAAGTGCGCCAGGATCAAGGCCTGGTACGCGCACTCATGTTGCGCCGCGGAGTCGCTGCCCTTGCATACCTGCACAAGGAAGGCTACCTGACCGATGCACGCCAAGCCGCCCGAGACGAGCCTGACAGTCCCGAGCGGAACGCATATCTGCACACGCTCCCGCGGCAATGATCCCTGGACGCGCAGGCGATTGGGCAAGGCGAAGCCGCTGCCTGGCGGTATTGCTGACCGTGGGCCTCTGGAACGCTCCCGGGCTGAGTTCTCAAGAGGACCCTGGACACGAACTTCGCCAGCTTCTGGCTGAATTCAACCAATCTCTACAGACCCTACGCGCCGGCAATGATGCGATGCGTGAACAGGTGCGCACAACAGCCGCACTCCTTTGCGAGCAGTACGGGCGTTGCGATGTGCCTGGTCTGGCACGGTTCTATCTGGACCTGCCCCGGGAAGCACGTTTGCTGGGGGCACACAATGAAGAGCGCGTAGCCGCTGTGCGAGCAATTCTCAGGCAAGCGGGCCAGGAAGGAGTTGGAGACTGGCCAAGTCTTCGCGAAGACCTCATAGACCAATTGGACGACCTGGCGAGAGAAGTGGGAGGCCTGAGGGACTTCACCCCTGCGGCCCAAGCGGATGCCCTCAGAGGAACCTTGCTCTTGGGATGGGCCGAAGCCGAACCGGATACGAACCGCCGCAAGCAGCTGCTGAAACAGACCCGCACAGCAGCAGTTCAGGCCCTTGATCGCTTTGAAGCCGCCGGGCAGCGGACCCCCGCCCTGGAGCCGCGCTGGATCCTGGGCCGAGTGCACCGCGCCCTCGGTGAGGAACAACAAGCAGCGGAGGCCTTTGACCGTTGCGCACGCACAGCACAGGAGGTTGGGCAAGACCTTTGGCGTGAAAAGGCCCTTCTGGGTCTGATCGCCATGGCCCGTGATCGCGGCGAATTGCGTCGGGTGCAGGAGTTGATCGCCAAGCTCGCCGAATTCCGTACCAACGCCGAGTCCTGGCCCCTGACTCGAGAACATGCAGCTCTCCTGTTGTCCCAGGATCTGGCCAAGAAATCCATCCAGGTCCTGCGACAACACGAGCCCTCTGCCGCCAGCCACCGCATTGAATGGCAAGCGCACCTGGCCCTGGCCCACGCCCGCGCAGGAGAACACAAGGCAGCAGCCAACGCGCTGAAGGTGCTGGAGCAAACAGCCCCCGCAAACGCCCCGGTCTGCGCCCTGACCCGCGCGACCCTGCGTCTTGAAGAAAAAGACTATGCGGGCGTACTGGCTGCGCTCGAGGACTTTGCCCCCGCTACCGCCCAGGCCAAAGTTCAAGGTCTAGCCCTCAAGGGTGCGGCCCTCTTGCATGGAGGAAAGCCCGACCTCGCTGCATCCAACTTGGAAGAAGCGCGCCAGTTGGCTCTGGAATGGTCGCAGACGCACCTTGTAAGTGGCGGCAGTGTGGTGGGCGAGTGGCTTGGTGTGCAAGCCCTGGTCTGGCTGGCGGAGGCTCAACTGTCCTTGGGCGCACCGCAAACTGCGCTGGCGGTGATGGAGTCCCAAGGCGCAGTCGGCCTGCGGAACACAAGTACTGAGGTCGATCTGGCCTCCTGGGCAGCACACTTTGAACAAGGTCTGGTGTCGATCACCATTGGCGCAGACAGCGGCATCGCGCTGGCCATGGACAACGCTGGCAACGTGGAGGGTCAGTCGATTCCCCTGGGTCGAGCCACCATCTGGCGTGCAATCAGCCACTTGGAACAAGCCGCGCGCAACGGAGAAGATGCGCGAGCACGGGACCTGGGAAAAGAACTGTCCCATGCCCTGCTACCCGAGGGCCTGATCAAGAACCTGCGAGCAGAATCAAACCCTGGACGCCTGCTGTTGATTCTGCACGGACCCCTCGAGGCTCTGCCGGTGCAATTGTTGGTCATCGAGGAGGACTGGTTGGATCAGCGGGCCACACCCCTGGTACTGCCGGCTCTCCCAGCAACCAAGCCGGGAGAACGGCCGCCCATGAACCAGGCCCAGTGGTTGTTGGCAGGAGCTCCCCTGTTCAACCAACAACTGCATCCACCGCTCCCAGAAGCTGAGTTGGAGTTGCGACGAATCGGCAAGTCTCTGGGTGGTCGTCAGACTTTCTTGACGGGCTCGGCTTTTACGCAACGTGCATTGATCGATGCCCTGGACGATGGCAGGCCCCTTCATCTGGCCACGCACTTGATCAAGACCGATGCCTGTGCACACGGGGTCTTGAGTCCTGTGGGCATTCTTACCAGTGACGGGGTTATTTGCGCAGGACAGGTTTATGGGCATACGCCAAACTTGCCCTTGGCGGTGTTGAATGCCTGTGGAACCGCCCGGGGTGCGCCGGTGGATGGGGAAGGAATGATGGGCTTGGGCCGAGCGTTCTTGGCCGGGGGCACCCGCAATGTCCTGGCGACTCTCTGGCCGATTGAGGATCAAGCGGCGCGCCGGATACTCGAGAGTTTTCATGAGGACTTGCAAGCGGGCTTCCGGCCTTCGGAGGCTTTGGCCCGAGCCCAACGGGAATTGCGTGGGGAAGGAGTCGGGATTGGCGACTGGGCCGCATTCAGGCTCAGTGGTCGCGATTAGTGGGTACTAACCCAACTGAATAACGGTACCCAAGGAGGCGACGCCCGGTCCGAATAGGTCGCCGCGAGCACCTTCAGGTTCTGGACCGCCTCAGCTTCGGAGATCCTCTACTTCGCGACCAGCCTCAGGCTGCGGAGCTTCATGAGAGGGCCAGCTTGCTTCCGGTTGTGCACGCTGATCCGGTGAAGGCCGGGCTGGATGGTAACCGTGCCAACCGGTTGCTCCATGTACACGCCCCAGGAACCCGTCGACTGGATCTTCGCGCCCAGAACTGAAAGGTCCTTGCCGATGCGGATCTCGTAGTGACCGCCGTGCTCACCTTCCAGACAGGCTACAAGGGCCCGAACCTCATATGAACCGGGCTTTGCAACTTCGACCTCCCACTCGACGTAGTCGTCCTTGTTACGCCAGTAGCCAAGCGACTTGTGGATGGCTTCATACCGCACGAGTTTCCCTCGCGCAGCAGCAGTGTCGGCCATCAGCTCTGTGGTCCCTGTCGGCTTGAGAATCTGTCGGTGGATCCGACCCGCGCCAACACGCATGACTTCCTGCAGTTTCTGGAGGTGATGGGTGTAGACCTCGCGTGGATTGCAGCTCTCGGATTTGCACACAGCAGCTGCCATGCCAACGATCTCTCCCATGGCGCCGGTCGTCTTCATCACCCGCACCGCACCAAGCGCCTCGTGAGTCACACTGATGTCGCGGCCTGCCATAAAGAGATTGCCCAGGTTGCGGCTGTAGAGACATCGGTAGGGAACCCAGTATGGCTGCTTGTAGGTGAACCCCACACCCTGGGTAGCTTCTGCGATGAACTCGTTCCCTTCGTGACCTTTGGAGTATTGCGTGTTCGGGTGATGGGTGTCGATGCCCCATGTGCAAGGGACACTCCCGTCAGGGTATTCCTTGCCGCTGCGGAGGTCCTCGCCGGAGAGCACCACGTCACCCAACAGGCGTCGTGACTCGCGCTTGCCTGCGATGTAGGCCACCCAATTGAGCCGGTGTGCGGGATACCGGTTCTCGACGTTCTTGATCGCGTCCCAGGCCCCATACATCGCGCGGAAATTCATATCCCGAACCCGCTCCATGTCGTGGATCGGGTCTCGGTCGAAACCATTCTCCCAGAACCAGTTCCCCAGCGTGATGGGAGTCGCCCCCGCAGTGGGCTCCTGCTGCCCCTTGGCCCGACCGGGAAAGGGCTTGTCGCTCAGGTCCACAGCCCACGGACACCGCGGGAACGTCGCACTCTGGGTGGCAGCCTGCAGCTCCGAAGATAGAGGGTCCTCATCGTCGCAGAGGCACTTGATGTTCCAGAGGTTACTGGCGCCCATATGCCCTCGCTCTGTTTGTTCAAAGTCCGCGCCACCCAGATAGCCGACGCAGCCATCGCCCGTGCTGTCGAGGAACCAGCGACCCCGGATGGAAACCCGGTGAGCGTTGCGAACGTTCTGGCACGTCACGGACCGGATCAACCCGCTGACGGTCGCCACCCCGTTCATGCGGTATTCCATAAAGAGCGAGATGTTCGGCTCAGCCTTCACTATTCGCATCTTGCGGTCATCGTCGAAGACCACCGCCGCCTGACCGTTGGCCGAGTTCGCCTGGCGTGTCGGGACCAACTCCATGACCACATCCCCGACCCGCGCAAACGGCGGATGATTGAGTTTCCCTTGTGGCCACACACGGACCTCAGAGCTGGAATTGCCCCCCAGAACTGGCCGGTCCTGTACCAGGGCGACTCGCAAGCCAAGGCGCGCCGCCGTGACCGCCGCACTAGTACCGGCAATGCCGCCACCGATGATGACCAGATCAAACTCGCCAGCGTCTGTCGGCTCAGCCGGGATCCCGAGGCTGGACCGGCGGAAGCTCTCCAATTCCGTCATGTCTTCAGGAGGCTTCCAGCCGAGATCGGCGCTGAACACGATCGCATCGCAACGCCCTTCAAAACCGGTCAGATCATGCAGCACCACGCTGGTCTTGCCGTCGACCTCGACAAGACCACCGTCTTGCCAGTGCCATTTAGCTCCCTGGGTGCCGAAGGTGGTTCGCAAAGGCTTGCCATCGATGAGGAGCTGAAATCGCCCAGGTGCGCCGGGTGCCTTCCAGGGAGCGACCCAGTCCCTGGTGCGGACCCACACTCGCCGCTGACCAGCACTGTGGAAGTGGACGTGGGTCTTGGCGTCCTCGACCGGGACCCCCATTCCGTGTGCCAACAGGTACGGAGACCCCATCAGGTCCATGAACTGCTGGTCCAAGACCCAGCCTCCAAGGGTCTCAAAGGCCTCGGCCTCAACTAGGACAGACGTCCTGCGGGCTGGATCCTGAGTGGGAGATACCGATTGAGAATGCAACCCTGCTGTCAGGACACCAAATGCGATGACGCTGGCTAAGGCAGGGGTGCGCCCGAGGGTTGTGTGCAAGCTGTTCATCAGACTACTCCTGCATGGTATCCGAAGAGACTTCGGGATTCTGGCACCAGAGCTGCCCTGCAGCGCGAAATCGGGGAAATGGTCACTGTTGGATAGATCTGGCTTGCACCACTCCATCGCGAAGTGAGGACGTGGCCAAGCCCTGCTCAATGTGGCCAGAACCCCTCGATCGCACCCTGGGACCTTGGAAAGGGTGTGTCTCACTTTGATTCAAGTGATTCAGAGCGCTGGTCGATAGCCGGGGCGCCGCCTAGCGCGGACTCCCATGCTGCCGAATCTCCTCCTGATCCTTGCCTCGGGCCTGCAAGCCCCCGCCCCAATCGAGATCCCCACCAGCTTGACGGGACACGATGTTGTTGCGGTGGTGCAAACCAGCGCCACTCATTTCTGCGCAGAGAACCCCTTCACCGAATCCGTCGTGATTCTGATCGGTTTGCGAGATGTTGGGCCCGTAGGAGGCTTGACCCTGGCCCCTGGCGCGCGCGTGGTATATCCCTTCCCTCGTGGCGGAGCCGACCACATGTGGTTCGAGGTCTTCAGCCGCAACGCCGAAGACGTGACCCGCAGCCGCAAGCTGCACTTGACGGGAGCCGGGCAGGCAAGTGAAAACACCCTGTTCATCGAGCGCGCCAACAGCTGCCTCATCGCCTGGCGTAACGACCAGCCGCTTGAGCGCATCGACCCCTTCGCCAGCCTGACCCCCCACGTCCCCGGCCACCCGCCGGTGGATGCACCCGCTGACCTGCCCCCAGTGATCAGCGACAAGACTTTGCCTCCTGCCTGAGCGACGCTCTAAAGGATGTCAAGAGACAGATTGTTGTAAGCGGGGAGGAGCAATAGCTCCTCCCCGCTATTTCTTGGTCTGGTCCAGCGGACTGCTAGACTGGGAGCGCCCCTGCGACCCCATCGGGCACCCCCATGGAACAGCTCTCCCAATGGCCCCTGCTGCAGCTGCTGCCCCTTTGCTGGGCGGTCGGACGACTTCTGCTGGCTCTCTTGCCAGCTGGAGAACCGGGTGGTGGTCGGATCGGAGAAACCTGGTTGGTGCAAGCCACATCTTTCGGACTGGGCTGGCTGGCCTTGGAGAGCGAAGGACGCTTCCTCAGTTGGATTGGTGTGGAACTGTCACCATGGGCGCAATGGGCTCCCTGGGGATTGTTGCTGTTGCTCTGGTGGGCTTCTCTGCCGGGCAGGATAGTACCGCGCCATGCACCTGAGCGTGACCCTGTGGGACTTGCAGAAAGGTGGGTATCTCGTCTGGGTCTGGTCCTCTGCCTGCTCGCGATCTTGTTGCGCGCACGGGTTGACCAAAAAACAGGTATTCCCGGGGAAGCAGCACACGTGATGTTGGAATCTGCAGCCCTGATAAGCGTTGTGGGGACCCTCTCGGTGTTGCGCACGCGTGGTTGGGTGCGGGCTCTGGTGTTGTTGGTTGGAGGCTTTGAGATCTTGGTGCATGAACACCCCCTCGATCTGAATCAAGCGGCGGTCCTTTGCGGAACAGCGATAGGGTTGATGGGAGCCCTGGCCTGGGCGCGGCGAGGTGATCGCCGCAGCCGTGTGCTGTGTGCCCTGATTGCTTTGCTGCTCTGCGCCCAGGGCATTGTCGGGTGTTGCGCGGCCCTGGCCTTGGCTGGATCCCTTTGTGCGGGAACGGCACCGGTGCGTATCAAACAGACTCTGGCCGAGGTTGCGCCAGCCCTCGGGGTAGCGGGCTGGATCCTCATGCGTGATGTGAGTCCGCTGGGAACCACGCAAATCATGCCGATCCCCTATCTGATCCTGGTTCTGTTGGGCCTGGCCGCAATTCGAGTTGCGCGACAAAAGGACAGGACCTGGGGGCGCATGGGAGGTCATGAAGCCTCGTTGCTCTGGGCTCAACCTGTGATCCTGCTGACCTGCGCGGCGCTTCTACCCCTCTCGCCTCCCCTGGGACTGCTCTTGCTGGTGCCCGGACTGCTGGGTTTGACCGCTGGCCTGTTCGCACCCTTGGAGCGAAGTGCGCTGGCTCCTCCCTGCCCTTCGGTCAATGGAGTGCGAGTCAAATGACGAGCAAACCCATGCCAGAGGCAGCCCTGGCCAAGCACCTGACCCAAGCACCCAGATCTTCAACCTGGAGGGAATTCCTGGAGCCCTTTCTCGCTGGACTCGATTCCCCCACCGGCGACCGGATCATGATGCTGATGGAAGAGAGCCGCGGAGCTTGGGCGGTCCTGCTCGCACAGCAACCGGGAACGGCTCTGTTTGTTGGCAATGCGGTCAGCGGTACGGTTCCAGCACTGGCGATCCTGGGCTGGCAGGTAACCGTAGCGGACCCGAATCCAGAACGCTGCGCATTTGCGGAGAGGCGTGACAATGAATACGCGCCCGGGAAAGTGTCTTGGGTGCACGCCGCCCATGACCAGCTGCCCTTTGCCCCCAAGAGCTTTGATCTGGTGGTGCGTGAGGACGCGGCAGATGGACTCGACCTGACTCGGGCCCCAAGCCTGGAGAAACTCAAGAACCTGAGCCGTGGCGCGCAGGTTCATCTGGCGGACAATCGCTGGGCCTACAAACGGGCCACGGGAGAACGGGGCCGCTTTCGACGGCATTCGCCCCTCTCCTTCATGCGGCAGGCGCTGTTCCCCGCTCCGGGCCTACATACTTTGGCAGGGCATCGCCGCAACCTTGACCCTGAACTACCAACCCGCACCTTTGCCCTCTATCCCGATGGACGGGAGTTCAGTCATGTGGTCAACCTGGATGGCAAGTATCCACGACTCACCGTTGGCCCCCGAGAAAGAGCAAATCTACCCAAAGTGCTCGCCAGGAAAATCGGCCTGTTCCCCCTGCTGACCCCTAGTTTCGCCCTGATCAGCGAAGCCGAGGGCGCGACTTTCAGCGCACGGTTGTTGGCCTTTCTGGCAGAGAAAATCGGCGAAGAGGCCGGCCAACTTGACCAGTTGATTGCGACCCGTTCCAACTGCGCCATGTTGATGACCGCACCCAAGGGAGTGCACATGGAAGAGGAACAAGCTCCCATCCCAGGGAGCTGGGTGATCCACATTCCCCTTTCACCGGGCAAACATCGGGTCCTCTCGCAGCATGTACAGTTCATGCGCAGGGCGGCGATAGAATTTCCGCAATTGAAAGCGCCCGAGGTACTCTTTGAAGGCACTTTTGAGGGGGTCTACCTGTGTGTCGCCAAGCGTATAGGTGGCTGGACCGCAACCCACGCCACCGATGATGCGGGGCAGATGGCAGCACTTGCAATCGATCTAGGCCGCCTGTTGAGTGAACTTGTGGTGCGCCCCGCACAAGCATTCAGCGCAGAGGACTTCGAGCGTCTTCTGGGTCAGCGATTCGAGCGGGTCGCTCAGAAATGCAAGCGACCCGAGACCGTGGCGCGGGTGCATGCGGCCACCGAATCCCTGCGCGAAGCCCTGGTGGGAGCGCAGTTGCCCTTGATGTTCCACCATGCGGACCTGCGAGCGAAGCACCTGATCATCGACGATCAGGCCAAGGTACGCGCTACCTTGGACTTTGGATCCGCCGAGCCCGAGTTCCTGCCCCTCGTTGACCTGCTGCATCACCTCGGACATCAACGCAAACAGAAGCAGCAATGCAGCGCGCAGCAGGCCTGGCAGGAACTACGCAATCCGGCAACCCGCTCAGGACACGAGCAGCAGGCTCTTGAGGAACAAGCCCAGACCCTCAACATTGAAACTCGCTCTTCGTGGCGGGCATGGCAGAGGCCAACTGGGACTGGAGCAGGCCCGAGTGGATTCACCGTGAATTCGGATGGTAGGAGACCCATCCCGGGGAAGGGTCTTCAGTTGGTCCAGGAGATTCTGGATCGAGTGCTTCTGGTGCTTCACTCTTCATCATAGAAATGACCTCTCGATCCTTAGAGACAAACACTCGTTTCTGTAGGTGTTCAGGTAAAGAGCAAGAAGACTGTGTTGAGTAGGATGCTTGAACGAAACAAGAACCAGAAAAGTCTTCAAGCTCTTACTTGCATGGACGAAGGAAGAGACTGAAATTTCCCCAGAACCTTGAGTTAGTGTCGATAATCTCTACTCATGAAAAAAATTCTACCCATACTTGCTCTCTTCTTAGCTTCTTGTGGTTCTGATCCGGCCTGGCGAGATGCTCATTATCGCGAAGATGGGGAGTTAGGATCGTACATGGCTGCTACTTACCCTCAAGTTGTGTGTGCTGGAGTCGCGCAAAAGATGGCCTTGAATGCTGCAATTGAGCATAAGGTTCTCGGCAAGTTAGGAGATTGCAGGGACTTTGTGATCGAGGGGTCTTACCGATCTATGGAGGGGATGAAGACTGACCCCTCTAACTATGGTCATTCGCATCGAGAATGGAGATATGAAAGCACTTACCAGCTAGGACACATTGAGCCTGATTCTGTGAGCTTCTGTGTGAAAGAGTATTCGTATACCGGCGGGGCGCACGGGAATTGGAATTTCTATCCTGTGAATTTTCTATGGAGTGGTGAAGGTGTCAAGGAAACCCGTCTAGAGGCCCTCTTTGATCAATCGAAGCAGTGGCGTGAATGTCTCGATGAGCTTATCTGGGCTGGCTTTCTAGACTTGTTGTCTGAAAGGTCTGACAACGAAGAGTACTTGCGCAAGTTGCGAAAGGATGCAGAAGCTAAGAAGGATATGCACAAGGAGACCCCGTTTGTTTATTCCGCAGAGGGGGTCAGGTTCTTCTTTGATCCCTACAGGCTTTCATCGTTCTCTATGGGCGATTTCCGCATACTTGTTCCACTTAATAAGATTGAGAAGCTGTTAGATCCGAATGGGCCAATGAAACGCTACCTGGGCCCTAGGGCTCAGTTCAACCTTGGGTTGATGTATGGCAATGGAGAAGGCGTACTCAAGGACGACAAAGAAGCGGTGAAGTGGTATCGCAAAGCCGCTGATCAGGGACTTGCAGATGCTCAGTTCATGCTT
>LWDU01039677.1_pt1 | contig 43882 bp, 39 predicted proteins | sample 727161 | NCBI WGS metagenome assembly LWDU01 (sample SAMN04566230, study PRJNA314399) | hydrothermal vent metagenome | isolation source: deep sea hydrothermal plume seawater | place: Mexico: Gulf of California, Guaymas Basin | collected 2004-07-11
CATCCGCATCCGTAGCGACGACCACCATCGCAAAAAAAACGGCGAAGACCAGGGCAAAGCGGCCGGAAACCATCGACGCGTCACTCAACCCCAACACGGCCATGCCCGACATTACCGCCACCGCACCCGCGGCAAAAACCTGCACCTGCGAATCCCGCGATTCTTTGAACGCCCGCCAGGCGCGTTGAAAAACCCGCCAATAGAACCAGGCGAAAGCCAATAGCCCGGCCAACCCCATCTTCCACCACAGCGCCAAATACAAATTATCAACCGTCCCGGCCATAATCATCTCGGGCTCAAGGGTCTCCGGATCGATGCTCATAATATTGAGCATCGCCCCTTGGCCGTGGCCTAAGAGCGGACGCGCGCCGATCGCCGCCAGCGTCGTGGCATAGGAGAACAGTCGCGCCAGGATCGGCACGTCGCGCTCGTAGTCGACAAAGGTCAGCGAACGCTGGAAGGCATGGGCTCCGATCGCCGCCCCGGTAAAGCGCTGGAACAAGGCCGTCGCGCCCACCACCACCACCAGTACTCCCACCATTAGCAAAGCCGGTTTCCAAGCACTGCGCTCGGCGCGCGGAACGCTAAAATGGCGCAGCAGCGCCGAACACAAGATGCCCACCCCGACCGCCACCCACATCCCACGACCAACCGTCAGCACAAAAGCAACACCAATAGGCAACATCACCACCACCAATAAAGGACGGCCATAGCGTCCGGGGTTGTGGATAAACTGATTGGCCACCAATAAAATCGCCAACGGCAACACCATCCCCTGCAAACGCACGACCCGCACAAAGCGCGTACCCACCGACAAGTCAATCGCCCCCAAGAACTCGAGGATATATTCGCCTCCGACCACCGCGCCGCAAAGCACTAAGGCCGGCGCAAAAAGCTCGAGCACCGCTCGGCGATCGACAAAGTTGGTGACAAGGAAAAAAGCCGCATAATAAAAAGGATAGCGCACATCGCGCAGAATCTGCGAATTCGAATGGCCGTGCGCGACCCCAACCGCCACCGACAGCAAGGTCGCCGCCAGCAAGCAGAGCACCGGCAAATCAATCGCGGTCACCCTCAGGCGCAAACCCCGCTTATACACCAGGTCGATCAAGGCGAAGAGACAGGCGGCCAACAAAACGCCCTCTTGCAGACGCAAACCGCCGGGCAAGACGAGCGAGAACAGTAATTTGACCGGCAAAACGATATTGAGCACAAGGGCAACCAATAAGGTGCGCCGCGGCGAAAAAAACGTATACCCTGCCAACAACAGACCGCCGCTTAGCGCCAGCGCCAGCGCCAGCGACCACAGATTGGGGATTGCGATACAGAGGATCTGCACTACAACGACACCGGCAATAAGCCCCGGCGTGGGGCTGGCAAAGCGCTCGTGTAGTTGCATCAGACCGGTCTCCTGGCGACCAGCAGATAATTCCAGGCGTCGCTTTCGACTCGGTGCAGCCGATCCAAACCCCATGCCAACAACTGAATCAACGCGAACATCGCCCGAACAACGGGTTTTAACGGCCCTCGCTCAAAACGCCGCAGATAATAACAGAATCGCACTCCAGCCGTCACCCAGTAACCGGCCATCGGGCGCACTTCAACAGGCTGTAAACCTACGCGACGAGCTAGGTGTTCTAAGCCATAGCAGGTAAAACGGAAATAGTCGTGTGGCGCTTCGTGCAGACCCCAGATATGGGGAGCGGTTAGGATCAGGTGGCCGCCGGGTTCAAGAACTCTCGCCATCTCCGCAACCATCCGCCAAGGCTCGGGCACATGTTCGAGGACCTGTGAAGAGAAGACTGTGGCGAAAGCTTTATCGCGGAAGGGCAACTCCATACCGCTGCCCCATACGTCGGCCGGAGCATCGGCATAGCGCACTCGATCGAATTCGAGCCCGGTATAATCAGAGAAAAACTCCGCATAGGGCCGACGGCCGCAGCCCGCATCGAGCACCCGACCGCGACCATAGCGACCGGCGGCCTCCTGCACATAAGCGCGGTTGATCCGCTCTACCAGCCAGTTTGCAGCAAAGGGGCCCATTCAGGTTTAGTGCCGGTCACGCGCCGTATGCGGGTAGTAGTCGGCGATCTGTCCCTCGGCGTCGATCACATAAGAGCCCGGATAGCGAATCGTCGTTGGACATACGTGCCCAGGCACCGCTAATAGATAACTGCCGATCTCGGGTTGTGGGTCGGGCCAGCGAAAAATGCCGTGTTCTTCGTTTTGGCCGATAAACTCGGCATGCGGGTTTTGCAGCAATGTAGCCCGGCGCGGCAGCGGGCCGTCATCGCTGATCGCCTTGAGCCCCAAATCAGTGGTAATAGTCTGCTCTCCATGGTGCCGGTCGACCACCTGCGTCAAAACCAGCGCCGCCCACTTAAAAGGCATATCCGGCAACAAACCACCATAACCGGTGTCCCAATAGATGCAAGTGCCGGGCGAACCATGCATGCCTTCGGCCCGGCCATAATAAGCGAAAGTAAACGTACTGCCCCCGACAATGCGCGGCACGGCGAATCCTTCGGCCTCCAGCGCCTGCTTCAATTGATTGGCGTCGTCGATATGCCGCTGTGCCGCCGTCTGGCGTTCACCTGGGTCGGTGAGATGTTCGTGTCCATCGTAGATATGCAGGCCGCTCGGTTCCAGATGTGGATGCTCGGCGATCTGGCGATAGAGACCCTGCGCGTCGGCGAGGGACACGCCAGTCCGGTGCATGCCCGCGTCGACATCAATCATCACCCATAAGGTCTGCTGCCGCTCGGTCGCCACTTCCCCCAGAATCCGCACATGCTGCGAGGCGCTCGCGATCGCGCTGACCACCGCCTCGCCCTGTGCCAATTCGGCAAAGCGCTGCACTTTGATTTTTTGCGCCATCGGATAGGCGAGGATCGCCTCCTTGGCCCCCGCGCCGAGCGCAAGTTCGATTTCCTTCAGGGTCGCGCATTTAAAACCCGCGACGCCCGATGCGAGTTGCTTGCGAGCGACGGCTTCGGATTTGTGCGTCTTGACGTGCACGATCAAATTCTCGCCGCCACCAGCCAGCTCACTTACGACCCGGATATTATTGTCCAGCTGATCGGCAAAAATCAACATGGCCGGCGTTTCTATATCGTCCGGTTCGGCGACCTTGTACTCTCCTACTTCAATCATTCGCAACATACCTTATACTTTAGGTTTAGGCTATTATAGTTAGCAAAAAAATAGCACAAATCATCACCCCGAGCAAACACCGGCGACACTACCTATCGGCCGCGCCACCAAGGCCTTATTATTTATCCTATGCCCATCTTCTTACGCACCCATCCCCGCCTTGTATTACTCTGCCTTTATCTGGTCTTCCTGCTCTTGGTCGAGCTTGTACTCAGACTCGGCTGGGGCGACGAGCTCATTCCAGACGCTGCACCCGCCATTACCGGCCCGGCGTCCGCTTTACAACCCACCCCTTCCCCGGCGACACTTTCACTCCGGTGGAGAACCAAATAAACGCCTTCGGCATCCGCGGCCCCGAACCACAAGCCAAAAACCACCCGCGCATCTTGCTACTGGGCGACTCCTTCGTGCAGGCCGATGAGGTCGCCTACCAACAAAGTTTCACACATCTGCTCAACCTGCACTTTACCGACCATCTGGACTTCGTCTCGCACGGCATGGTCAGTTGGTCGCCAACCCCCGAATTCTCCTGGCTCCACCACAAGGGCCTCTCTCTCACCCCCGATGCTGTCGTACTCTTCCTGTGCCTCAACGACTTCTACCGCCGCCAAGTATTCCACCAAACCGACGCCGTCTACCGCGCGCAAGCCGTCTATCAGGACCGCATCCCCGTAATGTACGAACTGCCCCAACAATCGCGGTCGAGCATCTTGTTAGAAAATATCGCCATAGCTCGACTGCTATACCGCAGCTACCGCACCCTGCAATTGCAATTCGCTCCATCGAGCCGACAAACTGCCACCATTCCCAACGAAATCATCCACCTATCGCACCCCAACACCAGACCTGCGCGCCAATGTCGATTCGACCCTGCAAGTCGTACTCGATATCGCCGTCCACCTCAACAAAATGAATATCGCCCTGCACGTCACACTCGTCCCCTCGGGCTTCACCTGGCCCGACGAGATCCTCTTGGGAAAACAACACCCCCTTTACGGCTGGCCCGCCAATTTCTCGGTTGGACAGCAGGGTTTGCATCGCCACATACAAGAAGTTCTCGCGGAAAAAAGCATCCCTTTTATCGACCTGCATGCTCCCTTCGACACGAAGAAAAACCAGGAAGACATCTTGCTCTTTAACGAAGTAGACGGCCACTGGAAAGAATCTGGTCATAGGATTGTCTTCGAAACACTACGGGATTATTTCCAGACAGGTCAGGATTAAGCACAACCCCGTCCATTTTATTTTAGCATGAGGCGCCTAAAAGCACCCGACACTACCCCTTGGCCCCATCCAGCCCATTTCCTTATCTTTTCCCGCACGAATTTATGAGCCTCATACCCAACCAACTTGCAAGACAGCAAAGGAGCCTTCTCTATGCTCAAGTTAGGCTGCATGTCCCTAAGCTATAAGGACGAATTCGGCGCCGGAAAAATCGACTTAGAACAGTTTATAGAACGCGCCTATCAGCTGCGTTTAGACGGTATCGACCTACACACCCGCGCCTTCGCTTCCTTAGAGCCAGATTACCTGCGCAAAATCCGTATGCAGGCCCTCAAACGCGGCATCGCGCTTTCTTACATCGGCGTCAGCTCCAACTTCGGCAAACCCTTGGCAGAGCTCGAAAACGAAGTCGCCACCGCCAAACAGTGGATTGATGTCGCCGCCTTTATGGGCATCCCCCTCGTGCGAGTCTTCGCCGCCTGGATACCCGAAGGCGACAGCGAAGAAGATGTCTTAGCGCGGATGACGCCCTGCCTCAAAGAAGTCGCCGCCTATGGTGAAGAAAAAGGCGTCGTCGTCGGCCTGCATAACCACAACCACGGCTGCGTCACCCGCACCGGCAAAGACGTGCGTCGCATCATCAAAGAAGTCGACAACCCCTACTTCTCGCATATCTTGGATACCGGCCAATACGTCGGCTCGCCCGGCGCCTCAGGCCAACGCGGGCACGAAGACCCCGCCCTCAACTTCTATGGCAGCATCGAAGAAACCGCCCCCCTTGCCGTACACGTGCGCTGCAAGATCTACCGCATCCAAAACGGCACCGAAGAATGGCTCAACTACCCGCGTATCTTCGAAATCCTAAAAGGCGTAAACTACAATGGCTGGCTCTCAATAGTCTATGAAGGCCAAGACATTGAAGAAGAAGCCACCGCCGTACCCAAAGCCGTAAAATACCTCCGCGGCCTGATGGCCAAATACGAAGCCTAAGCTCGGCGATTATCAATCACCAATACAAAACCCCCGCCGGTCACTCAAAACTGGTGGGGGTTTTGTATTAAGCCCCACTTATCCCTTCTATTATCTACCGTTCTCCGGTTGCTAATTTTTCTCTCCCTAGTTGGTCTAAGGCGTCGGAGGGGGGTATCGCGCAGCTCGCCATAACGGGGCTGCACGATTTTATAACTCGACAACTCCGCCTTCCCGTCACCCCAGTGCGCATAAAAGTCTGCCGCTGCGCCCGCCGCTATGCCAAACAACAACAAAGCCGTCATTAGCCATCTCCGCTCTCCGCGCTCACCGCGAATCGTTTTATCATTTACCGCATCCAATAAATAGTTTAACATTAAGACATATTACATCAAAAGGATCTTAACATGTCCATACAATTATTGAAAGCCCAGGACCAAAACACCGGCGCTTTCGACAACGGGAAAATAAAGGAACGGAAACCCGTCGCCTTTCCGGGCGAAAACCCTGCGCTGCAACCTTTCTCGACGCTTTTCTACTGGGCCTACGCCTGGAGCAACCACGGCGGCCTGATCGGCGAACAAGAACAGCGCTTGGCGATTAATGCCTCCACCGACGCAGTACTCTTCGCCATCGAGGCACCGGACCCGGCTCCGTATCAGACCTATGCGGCGGCGAGACAGTAGAGTATAGAAGACGGGCAGGGTAGCGCCCTAAGTCCACTTGGGAGGAGTAAGTGTCGGGGATTTCTTGCGAGGGCCGATGATATTATCGATCACCTAGGCTTCTACTCAAGAAACAGGCGGCACTTCCCGCCGCTGTTCCGGCAAAAACCACATCTCATAGATCGGCACCAGAATACACAGCAACATCGTCAGCCCCAATAGCGCCGAATTCACCGGTGCCAACGCCCCCCAACCCGCTCCGAGATAACGCACCAACCACGGCTTGGCCACATCTAGGGCGATATAAACGAAACACGAGGAAATCACAAAGGTCTTCCAGCGGCGGCTCCAGGCGCTGAGCAAAAAAAGATGCCCGGTCGTCAAAAAGACCATGGGCATTATGAACAAATGGAAATGGGAAGTCTCGATCAGCTCCGCTTCTTCCTTGGGAAAACTCATCCCCTGCTCGCTGCCGCGATAATATTCCGCTGCACCCCGGACCGAGAGTTGCGTCTTTTGGTAGGACATGTAGATCGAGAGCGCGGCCGCCGCCAGCATAAAAACCAGGAAATAGGTCATGATCAGCCGAGTATTGAAATCCATCCGCGCGAGCTGCGAACGACCGTTAAAATACCTCATTACTGCATGGCACTCTGTCGAGGTTGGTAGAAGTGTTCGGTCAATGCCAATAGTTTGCGCATCCCGAAGTTGAGCGAGCGCACCGAGAGCGTAGCTCCGGTAATATTGACGATATCGCGATTGATACGCACGGGATCCTTGAGGCTTTTACCACGGTACTGGCGCAAAAAACGCGGTTGCCGCACTTGTCCGCCGCGGCTTTCGCGATACACCAGCACCGACGCGCCCAAGACCGTGAACCGCGAATCGATGCCAACCATAAAAGTGATCGGGCGAAATTTGCCGATCTCCTCCGAGACGATCGCATAGCCCTGGAAGGCATGCCCTTCGCCATAGGCCAGATAGACTTCGAGGCTGTCGTCGGCGAAGGAGCGTCCCAAGTCGGCGGCCAGTTGTTGCTTGACCACGACGTCGAGGTGTTGCACCTCGCGCACAAACTCCACAGCATCGGGGAAGAGCTTATCTCGTCCCTCATCCGGCGTCAGGAAAACCTGGACGTTGCCGATCTCGTCGGCAACAGCGGCGCCCGTTAGAAACGCGAACGCAATAAATGCAATGTATCTAATCATGATAACTCGTAGAAAGATAACCTCGTCGCCCATTTTGCAGTAGAGTTTATCGCAATAAAGACCAATCGCTCCGATCGATACGCGAACAAACCGATGGGTTTTTTTATGCACCCCAGCTCGGTCTCGGCTTAAAAATAGGAAGCCACCGAAAAGATCAAGCCATTGCTGCCCTCGTCCCGGTCGTAAATCTCGTAATCGAGCTTCATCACGGTCTCTTCTTCCGGGCGAAAATTCAACCCGAAGGTCAATCGCATTTCCTCCCGCGAACCCAAATCGATACTGTCATAGCGGAACGAAGCTGTACACACCGAATTCGGGAATTGGGACAACACCCCGGGCAAAAAGTGATAAGCCGCCTGGGCATAATATCCAGAGCGAGCATCTTCAACAGCCCCATCAATTGAAGCGCTGGCGAACTCACTTTTGAAATCCAACGGGCCGCAATTATAACTGATATCGGCGGCGTAGATGGCCAAGTTGTGCTCCCCTTTGTCGTCATAGGCGCCCCGGTGAAACGAGCCACCTAAGTCCAAGCCCAAAAAAGGACTGTAATTCAAACGACCGACCAGCGATTTTTCCTCGTTATTGTCGGCCTTATGGCTACCCCGCCCCGAGCGGATCCGTGCGCCGGCGGCTTCGTTGAAACCATTGACCAGATATAACTCGTAACCAAGCACAGACTCATCGCCGGGATAGACCGTACCGAAAAAACCCATGCCCGCCTCACTTAGCGTCGTTGGCACGATCTCGCGTGCGACCAGCGGTCGATTGCTCAGATCATTGAGTGGACTATCGTGGTTGAGGTTGAATTTGCCCAAGGGCGAAAGAATGATGCCGCCGCGATAACTGAACGACTCGGCAAAGCTGATGTCGAGAGTGGCGAATTCAAGTTTGATTTCCCCGTCGCTATCGCCCGAACCCTTGAGTAAGCCGCCGTGCTCAAATTCGAGTTCGGCCATCACGTGAATGCGATCGCTGACTTCACCGTGGATAAAAGGAATAAAACGATGCTGGTCAAACGTCTTCTTTTTATCATTCCAGAATAGTTCGTGATCGATATAACCGCCCAGAGAAGTTCCGCGGCCTGCCGTGCGCACATGCGGTTTGTCGGAGGGGCCATCGGCGACCGCAGGTCGCTGATCTTCTGCCGCCAACGGCAGAGCCAGTAAGCCACTAAAGAACACGGCCCGCAAAGTGTTGCAGAGCCAATGATCACAGCGCAAAATAATGCTCATTCTTTCCCATACTCCAGCTTAAGTTGTAATTGCACAACAAAAAGATATCTACACAACCGGTAGTTTCATATACCAAACAACCGATTGGCAATATATACACTCGGTGTCTATGTGTCAACTTTTTTTGATATTTCTGTTATAACTTTTTTCGCTCTATCAGCTAATTCTAAAAACACATTGACTTAGCACTTGCACTGATTATATTTGCATTGTGTTTGGTATACCAAACAACCTATTGGCACCCTAAACATCTATTTCCATTGCCAATCTTTATTTTTCACCTAATTAGCTGGATAAATAGCGTGGTACTTCGCAAAATGCCGCAGTCCGCAACGCCCAGTCTCGATCTATCGCAACTTCCCTTGAATTGCGAAGCAATAATCTCCTCAATAGCGGCAGCACCGCGTTTGGCTTCGCGTCTGCGCGAGCTCGGTTTTTTGCCCGGCCAGCCACTGCGCGTATTGCGCGCTGGTTCGGCGCTCATCGTGCAAATCGGCGAAACCCGCCTGGCTATGAGACGACGCGACGCCACCTCGATTCGCCTCGTCTCATAGCACTTCCCAAATAGCAGGTCCGTTGTGCAAACGCCGTCTCGCGTGCAAACCCTGGCGCTCATCGGCAATCCCAATACCGGCAAAACGACGCTCTTCAACGCCCTAACCGGGCTTTCCCAACAGGCCGGTAATTATCCAGGCGTTACTGTCGAGCACAAAGTCGGCACCCTGACCTTGGCCACGGGCACGACGATCGAACTCGTCGACCTGCCCGGCACCTACAGTCTCGCCGCGCATTCGCCCGACGAAATGCTCGCCGTTGACGTGCTCTTGGGCCAACAGCAAGATGCCCCGCCCATCGACGGCATCCTCGCCATCGTCGACGCCAGCAACCTACGCCGCAACCTCTATCTCGTCTCCCAATCGCGCTCAATATGACCGATGTTGCACTCAAGAGGGAAATCATCATCGATGCCGAGGCCCTATCAAAAAAGATCGGTGCCCCCGTCGTGCCGATTTGTGCGCATCGACGCGAAAACCTCGACGAATTGCGCAGTGCATTAGCCACACTCAGCAACAAAGACCCGAGCGTATCGGACGCGCCCGTAGCGCATCAGCACCGGGTCACACTGCCCGATGCCCTCTTACAAGGCATTGGCGAATTACAGGCGCTGGCCACCCACCCACTCTCCGCCGTCGAAACCCTGCGCGCACTCGTAGACGAAGACAGCTACGCGGAAAACCGCTTCTTCGCGCAAGCACCCAGAGACGCTCCAGACAAATTGGCTATCTTGCGCGCCGCCGATCCCGAATACACCCTCTCCGAACTAGAGAGCAATGCGCGCTACGCCTGGATCGACCACCTGCTCACCGACACGCTGTCCCAACCCACCAAATCTAAGCCCAACCACTCAGACCGGGCCGATAAGATTCTCACCCACCGTTTTTTCGGCGCCCTGGCTTTCTTACTGATTAACGCCCTCGTCTTCCAGGCCATCTACGCCTGGTCCGGCCCCTTGATGGACGGTGTCGACGCGCTATTCGCCGCCGTCAGCAACAGCGTTTCGGCCCTGATCCCCCCGGGGCCGCTGCAAAGCCTAATAGTCGACGGTCTAATCGCCGGCGTCGGCGGAGTACTTATCTTCCTGCCACAGATTGCCATCCTCTTCTTTTTCATCGCCCTCTTGGAAGACAGCGGCTATATGGCCCGGGCCGCACTCTTAATGGATCGCCTGCTCACCCGCATCGGTCTCTCGGGCACTTCATTCATCCCCTTGCTCTCCAGCTTCGCCTGCGCCGTACCCGGCATTATGGCCGCCCGCACCATCGAAGATCGCCGCGACCGCATCGCCACGATTCTCGTTGCGCCACTTATGAGCTGCTCTGCGCGTCTGCCGGTTTACGTGCTCTTCATCGGTGCCTTCGTACCCGATCGCACCTTGCTCGGTGGCCTGCTTGGCCTGCAAGCTTTGGCCCTACTCGCCTTCTACGGACTCGGCATGCTCATCGCCATCCCCATCGCCTGGTTGCTCAAACGGACCTTGCTCAAAGGCGATCCACCCCCCTTCCTGCTCGAATTGCCCTCCTATAAAATCCCCGATCCGCGCACCGTGCTCCTGCGAGTCTACCACAGCGGCCGCGCCTTCGTGGTACGCGCCGGCAGCATTATCCTCGCGACGACCATCGCCATGTGGGCCCTGGCTTATTTCCCCCGCGACGCCGACGTCGCCGAACGCCACGCGATCGAACGCCACGCCGCCGCACCATCTACCCTCGACGCCTTGCAGAAGCAACACGCGGCCGAATGGGTCGCACACAGTTATCTCGGCCAAACAGGTCGCATAATCGAACCCGTCGTGCGACCATTGGGCTGGGATTGGCGCATCGGCATGGCCGTAATTGCCTCCTTTCCCGCTCGCGAGATCATAGTTTCAGCCCTGGGAACCATCTACAGCCTCGGCGACGGCGAAGACGAGGAATCCACCAGCCTGCGCACCACGCTGGCCGCCGCGACCTGGCCCGATGGGCGGCCGATCTACACACTACCGGTAGCGCTCTCGATTATGGTCTTCTTCGCCCTTTGCGCACAATGCCTATCGACTCTCGTCGTCATGCAAAAAGAAACCGGCTCTTGGCGTTGGCCCCTGCTCAGCTTTTCCTATATGACCATACTCGCTTATTTCGGCGCGCTGATAACCTATCAGTTGGGCACGACCCTCGGTTTTTAGATGGATTGGCAAACACCCTTCGCCGTTGTCATCGCCCTGTGCGCCGGAGCCTATACCCTCTGGCGATGGACCCGCCCTTTCTTCAACCGCGATTCTACTGCTCGCCAAAACCAGAGCGATCTTCTGCAGATCACCTCATCAGAAGACTAGTCCCCCTTCTGGAATAGAATGGCGCCGCAAACGGCGACAAACCGCTTATCCTCGTCGTTGACGACAGCGGCGGCGGGGCGTACAACCCGCGCTTCTCAACCCAGAGCTTGGCGCAGCAGGGCTTTGATATTATTTCGGGTAAGGATGGCGAAGAAAGGCTTGAGTTGGCGATCGAAAATGTAGCGGACCTGGTGATCACAGAATCGAAAATGCCGCTGATGAACGGCCGCGAAACGGCCGCGTGCGCTCAGGCAACGAGACGAGCTGCACGATTTATACGCTGCTGCTGACGGCGACCGACGCCCCCTCAACAGGGCCAAGGGCGAACACGCCGGTATCTCGGGCTACCGGACCAAGCCCTTCGTGCCCGACAAGATCGTAGTCACCACCGCAAACTAATCGCCGAGCGACGACTGCTGCGCGAACGCCAGGCCATCCAGCACTACCTCGCAGATTCGTCGGCCACCGCAATCATGGCGGTTTTCATCAGCAACGACAGACGTTCGGACGCGGAGTCGGCACTCAACGCGGCGCACACGGGCCTGGTGATGATCGAGACTCTAGCCACCTTTAACGAGGGCCGTGAAGAAACACGCAACATCCACGTCGGTATTAACTCCGGCAATGTGATTATCGGGGCTATCGGTGCCAAGCTACGCCGCCGTGACTACACCGTCATCAGCGACTCCGTCAATATAGCCGCCCGGCTCGAAAGCGCCGCCGAACACGATACGGTGCTGATCAGCGAAAACTCCTACGACCTAATTGAAGACGAGACCGAGGCCCAGGTGCTCGGTCCAATAGAAGTGAAGGGCAAGAGCGAGCCAATCACCGCCTACCAGGTCGTCCTGTCTGTCGTAGGGTTATGCAGCAGAAACGCGGAAGGGCGTCAACCAGCCCGGCGCAAAAAACGCTTGCCCGCCAACTGATCGACCAAGCCATCCAACTCCAACCTGAGCAACGAGTCCAACAGAGCCTGCGGTGGCAGGGTGCTATCCTGGGCGAGTTCGTCGATATGCCGCGGCTCACGAGAGAGCAGGCCGTAGATACGCGCGTCCTCTGGAGGTAATTCCGGCAGGGACATTGCCTTGCTGGCCGGTGGCGCCCAACCCGCGAGCTCCTCCAATACGTCACCCACCTCCTCCACCAACTTCGCCCCGTCCTTGATCAGCCGGTGGCAGCCCGCACTCGCCCCCGACCGCACGTCACCGGGCACGGCGAAGACTTCGCGATTCTGGTCCACCGCATGCGTTACCGTGATCAGCGACCCGCTCTTTTGAGGTGCCTCGACGACGATGACCCCAAGACTCAGTCCGCTGATAATCCGGTTGCGCTGCGGAAAGGTCTGCCTATTCGGTTGGCTACCCCAGGCGAATTCGGAGACGATCACCCCGCGTTCGCGGATCTGGCGGTAAAGCCCGGTATGCGCTCGGGGATAAGGCACATCCGGCCCGCAACCCAATACCGCAATCGTCCGCCCCCCGGCTGCAAGCGCCGCCTCATGGGCGGCGGCATCAACGCCATAGGCCATTCCACTGACGATACAAACCCCGCATTGCACTAAACCACGGGCTAACTCACCCGCTATTTGCAAACCGTATTCCGAAGCTTTGCGCGGTCCGACGATCGCCACCGTTGGCCCTACCAGGTCATCCGGCCCCAATGCAAAAAGAATCGGCGGCGGTGATGAAATCTGCCCGAGTAATTCGGGATAACTCGCATCACCGGGGGCCAAGCAACGACCACCTTCCGCGTTGAGCCGCTTCCATTGCACCTCGGCCCAATCAAACTCCGCGGGCCCCGGTCGCCGCCAGGGCCCACCTTTACCGATGGCACATTCCCAGTCAGAAGCTTTTAAAACCGCCTGAACCGAGCCAAAATGGGCCAGTAAACGCCGTAGCCGTTCGTGGCCAAGCCCCTCGACCCGACTTAGGGCCAACAACGCCCTTATCTCTTCCCGCCCCTCAGGCATGGCCGAATTTCTCCCGCAAACGCCGCTCGACGCAAGGCGGCACGAACTGAGCCACGTTCCCGCCCATCTGCGAAACTTGCCGCACCACCGAAGAACTGAGATACATATACTCGGCCTTGGTCATCAGGAAAACGGTATCGAAGTCGGCCCAGAGCGAGCGGTTGGTAAGCGCCATCGAGAACTCGTGCTCGAAATCGGTCACCGCGCGCAAACCACGCACCGCGGTGCAAATACCGTGTTCTCGCGCGTAATCGACCGTTAGCCCATTATGAAAATCGACCTTTGCCCCCGGCAACCCGCTAATCGCCTCGGAGATCATCTCCATACTTTCTTCTTGCGAAAAGAGCGGCTCTTTGTTGGGATTGATCGCCACCAACAGGGTCAGTTCAGAAAAAATGCCCAACGCCCGTTCGAGAATATTCAGATGGCCCAAAGTGATGGGGTCAAAACTGCCGGGATAAATCGCTATGTCCATAGGGGACTCTCCTCAGGGCATGCCCACAACAACATCTACGACCGCATAGAGCCGGGCCTCCGCCCAACCTTGCTCATCGCCTTGAATCGGCATCAGCACCACTTCCCCCAGCACCGCGATCTCCTCGACCTGCTGCAGTTTTTGCAAGAAAGCACCGATCTGCTGATACGATCCGGTGCCCCACAACTTCTGGCGTTGATGGATGCGGGCGGGCGGCAGGGGCATGGTGATGTTTTTTTTGATCGACAGGCCGTCCAAGCCGCTCTCGTCGGCCCAACGCGCCATTTTACCAAAGAGCCGGGCGGCCTGGTCGGATGAAAGCGTCGCCAACTCGCGGACGGGCAACTCGGAGAAACGCCCATCGAAGGCGAAACGCAAAACCCTCGCGCTCGCCTTGCCCTCCTGCCACGAAGAAAGCGTGACCTGCGATGGTGTTTTTTGTAGGATTTCGCTGAATGCCCGCAACGACTGTTGCGACGCGCTGGTCCCTTCGAGGCTGTATTCTCCCGTTGCAAAACAGGTCAACGAGACTAGGCGAACCCCGGGCGGCACGCGTTCGTTAATGCGCACCGCCCAATGACAGGCGGTACTACGCCGGGGCGGAGACCGCAGGCCATCCGGTCGATCGCCATCGCCAACCGCCGGCTGAGAAAAATCGTTTACTACGAGCGGAACAGATGCCGGACGAGGACGATCTTCTTCGCGCGGCGCTACGGCCGGTGTCTCTTGTACAACCGGCATAGGCTCTTGCACAGGCGCTTCGCCCCAACCCGACGACTCGGCCGTCTCTACCGTTTCGACATCGTTTGCCCAAGAATCGCCAGCGGCGACGGGGTCGTTGACGCCATTTGCCTCTTTTTGCCAAAGCTCCTGGTTGGCGACCCTATCTTGCGAAGAAGAATCGAATATCTGCCCGAATGGATAGAGCCAATTGAGCCCGTACAACCCACCGCAGAGGACCAACGCAAAAAGTGCCGGCCCCACCCAAGGCGGCACCTGGCGACTATGGCCGTGAAGAAGCTCAACGCGGATCATCCGGCCAACCCTCGTTGCGCCAAACCCACCGCGATCGCATAAACCGAGCGCTGCTCGGGCGTAGCATCTTCGCCCAACAAATCGGGGTCGACCGCGGCCAGCGGATCCAAAATAGAACGCGGCACTCCCAACTTCCCGGCCAACTCCTCGCTCCAAGTCATATCGCCAACTCCCGCCCCCCAGATGCGCTGAATATCGCCCCCTGCATCCTGCAGGAGCTTGCGGGCGGTGCCTTCGAGCACTTCGACCACCTCGTCCTCCTCTTCCCAGGTACAACTGCCGACTGCCAGCGGTTCACCCTCTTCGACCAGCATCAACCAGGCCTCGCCCGCATCGGCGTAGAGCAAGAGCTCCGATTCCTCCCCCGGCAACAACTCCGCGCATTCGCCCGCGTTGTAGAGGGCAAATGGCGCCAAATCGACGTCCAAACGGGCAAAACCAGCCTCATCGCCCAAATCGAGATAGCAATCGAGCGCGCTATATCTGGCCGCCACTACAAACCCCCAGTCCTGGGTCAGTACGAAATCTTGGCTGAACTCACCAGCTTGCTCCGCCAAGATCTGTTCGGATTCCCACAGGAGGTGCTCATAGTTGTCCTTATCGGCGTCGGCGACCAACGGACGGCGCTTGATCAAGGCAAGACGCCGATCGAGCGAGATGCAGGTGTTGCCATAATCAAAGCCGCATTCATCAGCGATCTCTTTAAGCGTTGAGACCAAGTCTTGGCGCTGCTCGCCATCGGCCAATGCCGCCAGATCGAAAGGGCGTTCCAATTCGCTTTCGACCAACGCCAGCGGCCAGACCCCGCCCCGCCCCGATCCCAGCGTCGCAATGCGTACCACCCGCCCGCTGACATGGATTCCGGTAGCGCTTTTTTTGCCGAATCCGAACAATGCCCAACCCCTCCTGCAAATGCGGAATAGCGCTTCCTACTCGATTTTGAGCAAGGGACGCAGTTTTTCTAAGGTCCGAAGGCCGATGCCCTTGATTTGCAACATTGTTCTACGCGTTCAAAAGGGCCGTGCTTGCCGCGGAAGTCGACGATCAAAGCCGCGGTTTTTGTGCCGACCCCGGGCAACTCGATCAACTCGACGGCCGTAGCATAATTGAGCGAAATCGGCCCTTGCCGCTCAATTGCGACCTCGAGCAGCGACGGCGGTTCGACCGCACGCGGTATAACGCGAAAATCCTCCGAGACCGCCGGCCAGAACCAATCACCCACCGCCACCAGCGACCCCACGAACAGGGCGGCGGTAAGGCTGAGCAAAGCCTGTTGCTCCTGTCGGTTGAACAGGGAAAATACCTCCCCAAGCCGCACCAGGCAACATCCTTTACCGCAAGAAGAACGTGCCCGAGAGCCTTAGTTCCCTCGTCTTGCGCGTCTTGTCGGTCAATTTGTTGTTGTTGTTCTCGATCCGGATCAGCCCTGAGCCGCGAAAATTCTCGCTAAAGCTGTAGCTCATCGAGAGTTCCGTCTTCCAACGGTCGGTTTCAGTAATCGGGGTGCGCGTCTCGTCGGCGGTGGCATTAGCACGGGTCGCCCCCTCGATGCCAAATTCGAAATTGAGCGTGACATCGCTTTTGAGCTTGCCGAAGAGAGGCAGACTTCGGGGCTTTAGGTTATAAGTGACCTTAAAGGTCGTCGAAGAGCGTTCATTGCTGCTGGTACCGCGCAGGGGCCTCGGGCCAAAGGCACTGCTGTCCGACTCGGCCGAAGCCAGTTCGAAATCCCGACTCTCGGAAGTCGATACTACGCGCTCAATGGTCGTCGTCGGCCCCCAACGCCAGCGGCCGTTCCACGAGAGGCGAAACTCGGTCGAAGCCCCTTCGGTGATCAAATCGCGGTCGGACAGGCTGCCCTCGCCCTCGCTGCTCGTCGAAGTCTCGAAGTTCATATTCACCTGCGCACTATTGTTCACCTTCTTTAAATAGGGCAGTCGATCCGCCCGCCCCCAGTTGAGATTGAGACGCGGGAAACGGCGCTCGCGCTGCAGCCGCAACCGGTCCTGCGAAGAGCCGCTGCGCTGCGTGGTCTGTTCGTTGGAGTTGACCTTGAGGCTCATCCCGAAGGGCAGGCGCAAACCCGAACTGGCCTCGAGCGAGGAGGTCTGCGAGGAATTGTCCTGGGTCGTCAACCCCTGGGTCGCCCGCCGCACCTTCAGCGAGTCGGCAATACCCAATTGAAAAAGGATCGGTGGCCGAGCTATTAGATTGAAATTGCGCGCGTTGGTATTGCGACGCCAGTTGACGTTGATCGGCTCGATAACATTGCCAGTCCAACCGACCAAACGACGGAGGATAAACGGGCTATTGCGCTTCTGCGGCTCAGCCTCGGCCTCCCCTGTGGCCGCCTCTAGCGCGGGCGGGCGCTCAGCCTCGTCCGTTTCGCTCACTTTTTTCTTTTTCGCCTTGCGGCCCTGGGCAGAAGATTTGCCCAAGCGCTTGAGCAGCTGAGGTAACTTAAAATTAAAACGCATCGACAGATCGTTCTTGGTATCGATATCAAACGTCTTGAACGGCGCGCCCGTCGTCGAGTCGATCGGCGCCGAACCACGGCGTTGGGCCGGGTCGTTCTGTTCCACGTAATTGGCTTTAAAAGTATAATTTTGGTCCAACCATTGCACCAAGCGCAGCGAGAAACTGACATCGGCCGTCTGCTTGCGGCCGACCTCGCGACCGAAACTGCGCATATCGGGAACGAATTTTTTGCGCAGGTCGCGGTCTATCTTGAGGTTGTAATCGGCCGAGAGTCCCTGGAACGGGTTGAGTTTGGAGGCATAGGTCTCGTTGAGCCCGAAGTCCTCCTGCTCGGTCGGCGTGGCGTCGCCGCGGTGTAAAAGCCGCGAGACCCGGCGACTGCCGTTCATGGTGTAGGTCAGGCTCGATGGCAACGGCCGGAAGCGCAACTCGACCAACCCCTTGGGCACAAACTCCGGCAGCCAACGCGGCATGCGATAATTAAAACTCATCGTCTGCGCCTCGCGTTCGTTGAGCAGGCGCACGGGGTCAGAACTGTTCTCACGCGAGTGCGAAAGACGCAGGTTCATCTGGTCTAAGGTCCAGCGCAAAAGAAAGTTCTTGCCCTGCCGACGGCTGATCGATACGTCGTAGAATTCTTTAGTACTGACCGACTGCTGCTCCCGCTTCTCCTCGGAAGTCAATTCGACATCAGAACCGGGGCCAAAACGCGGTAGACTCACCACGCGGTTCAGGTTAACCTTAACCGGCACCGAAAAACCCCAACTGCCCGGCAGTAATTTCTGCATATTGGAGGAGGCCGACATCCCGGCTTCACGATCGGTGCTATTGCCGCCCGACCCGGCGAAGGTGCGGAAATCCTCCTGGCGCCAAAGTACGTTGCCGTCGATGTTCATAAAGTCGGCCAGCTTGGTGTTGAACTTGGCGTATGCGGCCAACCCCGGATCGTTACGCGCCTCGTCAAGCCGCAATTCGTCAAGAAAGACTCGGCCGCTGTAGCGACGATTGTCCGCCCGGTTTCGCAAACCGATGCTCAACTGCTTGATCGACTGCATCGAGGGATTGCCCCTCACTCGGTATATCGCTGGCTCGCCGCCACGGCGGCCCGAACTGACAAAAACCTGGTCCAGGGAAAAGCGATCGACCGAAGGGTCATAACCCTCGGCCCTGAGCCGTTGCAATTCGTCTTGGGAAAGGTGAGTCTTCCCTTCAATCGGCGCCCCCCGTGGGTCACGCACCTGATAGGTATAGTAGAACTCGCCTGTCGTCGTATCCACTCGCCCCGACTGTGCGAGCGCTTTGAGTTTGGAAATCACCAACAGATCGACATCTACCTGATTGCCCTTCCAGCCCGCACGCCCCCCTTCCCAACCCGGGAATATCGGGCTGATGACCTCGTAATAGTTGGTCGAATCCGCCCCAAAGCGCATAAATAGCACCATGTCGCTCGAATCACCATGTACATATTCGATCGTTTCGCTCGAATCGCCATATGCGTACATGCGCAAACGCTGGTAGCTGGTATAATTAGCAGCCCGGTTCAGGATCTTGGTCGCCGACATCTGATGGCCCGGCTCTAACCCATCGTAGGCCAATACCAACGACTGCTCGCGCTCCCGGGTGCGCGACTGCACATTGCGCCGCAGCTTAACCCCCGGCGGCGGCCGGTAGCTCAAGCTCTTGTCCGTGCCGATCACCGTGACATCAAGCGCCTCCTCCTCACCGACTATATAGCGCTCGTCAAGCCGCGTGACGTCGTCCTCCTGCCACTCGTTGCCGACCACTTCAATCAGCGCAATTTCGGCCAACGCCGTAGCTTCCGAGTCGGCGAAGGGACCGTGTGAGAGCATCAGCCGCGCGTATTCGATGCGACTGGAATCAGGCAGGCCAGCCCGCAGGACATGGTCGCCGAAGAGCGGCACTCGGATCTGACGCCAACCCTGGCTATGCGTGCCGGGTACCTCGTAGCGATTCGAGGCAAGATCGATCTGGTAGTGGTAATAATTATTGCGCTGATCGAGCACCCCATTGTTGTTCAGATCCTCGGAATCGGGCCGATCGCCGCTCTCGAGGTCCACCTTATTGCGCTGGGTGCCGTTAATGCGGCTGTAGTCGTTCTTATTGCGCTGCGGGTCGTACTTCCAGTTGTCCCCTTCCGGATCGTCGGCCGAATGATTCGGGCGTAAGGGGGTCGACTCGCCATAGAAGGCGTTGAAGGCCTGCTTGCGCTGGTCGAGCGACGCGGTGGTGTCAAAACTGGCGTCCTGGAGTAGCAGATAGAAATTCAACTCGGCCTCGTCGTCGCGGCCGTCGACGCCCAAGTCCTCCTCTTTGGAGACTAGGCCATCGCCCGTTGAACGACCGGGAAAGGGTTCATCCTCGGTGTCGAGCCGACCATTGGCGACATAATCTTCGTTAATCTGGTCGCCGAGGTTCACATGCAGAATCCCCTCCTCGCCCCGCACCCAAATTTCGAGGAACTTAGACTGCGAGAAATCGTTGACCGCCGAGAGTGCCGCAACGATTCCGCCCCAGGACTCGGCGGCCCGCGCATTGGGAGCCAATTCAAGGGCCAGGATATCAGCACGGCGGTTCTGAGCTTCTAGCTGTTCTTCCTGATTCGGCCAGATATCGGTACGCTGCACCCCGTCAAAGGGATTGTACCATATAAAGCGCCCGCGCTCGTTCTCGCCATAGCGCGAATCCTCCAACACGCTCGACGGCGACCAGCGCGTGCGGCCGATCGCCAGCGAAGTGGGCCTTTCGCTGCCCTCAAAATCATCGATATACCCCTTGCCCTTGGTATTGAGATTCGGACGACTCTGGGCTATTTCGGCGTCGAGCACCACCTCCGAGGGCACCGCCGTCTTGATCAAGGGCAACATATCGACGATTCGGGTTAGGATCGGCGACTCGCGGCGAGCGCGCAAATCGAAGTTCCAGATCACTGTGCGCTTCGGTTCATTGCCGATGCGCACGCGGCGCTCGCTCGAGCGCTCGTTATTGTAGATCATGGTGCTGCCCATACGCCCGTCCCCGCCCCAAAACTCATATTCGGTGCGCAGCCCCAATAGCGTCTTCTGTTGGCTACCCAACCCGAAGACATCTTCCGACTCAAAGGTGATCTCCAAATCGGCGCCGGGGTCGGCCACTTCCTGGGCGACATTACCGACAAAGGTCACATTGCCGACAAAATCGACATTGTAGTCCGAACCCCGCGTCAACCCGCGGCCATTTAAACGGACCTCCACAGTCTCGGCCCGCACTCCACCAAATGCTCCTCCTAGCCGGATACGCTGTTCGGAGGAAGCTGCTCGGACCAGAATCGTATAACGGCTGGCTTCGATCTTGTCGCGCTGCTGCTGGTTGTCATAAATCTCGGGAATCGTCTTTTCGATCAGCCCGCGGTATTTTGGCGCCCGCGCGTCAAAGGGCCGTTGGTCAGGGAAGATCAGGTGGCCGCGATAATCGTCGAGACCGATATAATCGGCGTCGATAACGCGGTCGGAGGGGCTGCCGGGATCCTTGCCGCGTTCGTCCAAACCCAACAATTGCAAGAAGGCGCGCCCGTTCTGCGAGAGCTGGTCTTCCTGGCCGGGCACCTCTTTGACGATATCGACCAGCAATGTCTTCGGATCGAATTTGCGCCCGGAGGAAAAACCCGTCGCGATGCGGTAAACGTTTTTCCATTCCAGGTTCCAGGTCGGAAAACCCGGCCGGGCGTTGCGGGCCTTGATCAGCTTCAGTTGCAGCGAATCGGATGCGGTGCTGGCATTGAGCCGGGCCGTCTCACTTTGCAACGGACCATCAAAGCCCGGATCCAGCGCTTTGAAATGCACCGCCATCGCGTGGGTTTCGTTCACTACGCGATTGAGGATGATATAACCGGCCTCGGCAACGACGGTATAGTCATCGTCCGGATCTAACCGGTGCCAGGTCCCCTCCTCGAAACAGCCGCTGTTCTGCAATCTGCCGCCGGCCGCATCGAAACACTGGATCTCACTGGTACCCAAAGTGTCGGAAGCGTCAACCCAGGCGATACCAGGTTTGGCAAAAAGCTCGGCGTCATTGTTGGTATTGAAATCGTTGATATAGACTTCGAGGCGGTTTATATCGATAAAGTTCTCGGGACCAAACTGGGCCCCTTTGAGCAATTGGCGAAAATCGGGCAGGTTCGCGCGGTAGAACTCGTGCAAAAAGAAATAGGTATTGGGAACATACTGGTGGTCCTTGATCTCCAAGGTGTCGACCGCGGCCCCACCCTTGAAGCTCTGGCGGTTGCTCTTGCTCTTCTCATGACTTGCAACGGTAGTAAAAGCGAAAGGTCCGAGATGGCCTTTAGCGCGGATGCCGAAGAGGCCCTTGTTCTGTTGCCTAAAACCGACAAAACGCGTATTGGGCAATTCCAAGGTGGTATTACCGCCCTGGATCTCCTGGAAAATTGCATCGTCTTCGCCATGGTAGTCGAGCTTGATCTGATTGGCCAGTTGATCGCCCAAATTAGAGCCGAAAGCCGAGCCGATACTTTCGGTATCTTGGTTGATCCGCACATTGATCAACTCGCCGACCTTGCCCTCTACAGTGAACTTCGACTCCTGGTCTATGGCCAACGCGGGGAATTTTGAAGGCCGCCCGATAGACGTCTGCACCTGGCCATCGGTCCACTCGCTCTTGCCGGAAATAATGATCGTGCGCGAACCATTGAGGCTGAGGCTGGGTCCCTCCTCGCCGATAAAACGCCGCAGTGGCTTCGGTGCAGAAAAGGGCACGGTCCACTCGAAACGGCCGCCCTTACGGCGACGGCGCTGCTCCAGCGCGGTGCTGCGGAAATCGCGGCGTATCTGCTTGCGCCAAATCTGCCGCTGCTCACTCCCGTATTCGAGATTCAGATAATCGTCCATCTCCACGGTGACCGTCGGCCCCTCCGAAAACCCGCTGACGCGGCGACCGTAGTGGATCATACCTAGCGAATCCACCTCGACCTTGTACTCGATTAAACCACGGCTGCGGTCGGGCAAAAGGGGTCTGCCGGCTATGAGGGCGGTCTGCTGACTCTCGGCGAAACGCTCGGAGAGCGGACCGTACATAGGCTCGTAGTGCAAACCGGGCTCAGCATAAACCGCCGCGGCGAGCAAGGAAAAGCACAGCCACGCGCAGTGACTCGCGCTATAAGACATAGCAGAACACCTGGATGAAATTGCGGAGAAACCTCTCGGAATTCATTCGCATTGACGTCTATATTATTATACTAGGGATGTAAAAATTGCGCAGTAGCATTCGCGCACCAGTTCGTGCATTGCGCCGTGCTGCTGTAGACGTTAACTAAACGCGATAGGCCATCTCCAAAATCCAGGGGAAGAAAGGAAGGTCGCCCAGTCGATTGGACAACGCATGAAACATAGCACGAGGCGGCGATTATTTCAAGGAAGGTCCTGCAAAAAACGTGCGCGGCACACACGGCGAAGCAAAGTTTTTTCAATCGTGCCCCAAGTAGTTATATTTAAGCAGGCTAGCCCCATACCGGTGCGCGGATTATCACCGCTTATAAAGCTCGACGCCCTGGGTATAATACGCCACAGTCCCGTATCCTTTTCAATACACTCTTTCCATTCGTGCCAGACTATTGACGACCCTTTCCCGCTATATACTAAAGGAACACGGCCTGCCCTTTGTCTTGGGCTTTTCGCTGATCCTCTTCATCTTACTGCTCGACGTCGTCCTACAGACGATGGACCAAGTGCTAAGCAAAGGCTTGGCCCCTTTGGCCGCTGGCCAGTTACTGCTGTTCAACCTGGCCTGGATCATCGCGCTCGCAGTGCCGATGGCCGTGCTCATCGCCGTACTGATGGCCTTCGCCCGGCTGGCCGCCGACGGCGAAATCATCGCCGCCAAAGCCTGTGGCGTGAGCTTCTTCCTGCTGTTGCGCCCAGTCCTTGCGGCCGCGGCCCTGCTCACCCTGCTGATGATCGTCTTTAACGATCAAGTCCTGCCCGACTGGAACCACCAGGCCCGCATCCTCGCCTCCAGCTTACAACGCACGAAAGCCGCTTTAGTTCTAAAGGAGAAAGAAGGGGTCTTCATCCCAAACCTCGGCGATTACCACCTGCTGATCCGCCAGATCGACCCCGTAAGCAATGACCTGATGGGCATAACGCTCTACGACACTTCGCGGCCCGGCCCACCCGTGATATTGCACGCACCCCAAGGCCGGGCGGCCCTCTTCGGCGACGGTTCTTATGTGCGTATCGAGTTGCAGGATAGCCAGCTCCAGCGCATCGAATCCGGCCCGGAGGAACGCTTTCTCTATGGCTCTTTTGCCCGCCAGGTGTTACACATCAAAGACCCGCGCCGCCGCTACCAACGCCGCAACTCCTCTTTTCGCAGCGACCGCGAAATGGACATCAGTGCCATGCGGCACTCTGTCGCCGAACGCCGCAACGAACAGCGACTCGCCTACGGCCGGCTCGACTCAACTGTCGCGCAATACTTTGCACTCGAACAAGAGCAGGGGCAAAAACAATTCCCACAAGAGATAGAACGCTCGGCACGCTACTTGGCCGATACGACCGACAGCACCACCACAACAGATATTCCCTATGCCCGCTACCCCGAAAATCCCACTCCCTTTAGCCTCGAATCCGAGGCGAAGCGGACAGTGGAAGAAGTGCGCAAACAATGGCGCCTTATCGACAATCGCGAAGCCCGGATCAACGAATTCGAAGTCGAGATCCACAAAAAGTTCTCCATCCCCGCCGCCTGCCTCGTCTTTGTGCTCGTCGGTGCCCCGCTCGGCGCGCTGATCCGTCGTCGAGGCGCAGCCGTCTCGATCGGCATCAGCCTGGCCTTCTTTTGGATCTACTGGATGTTCCTGATCGGCGGCGAGGAATTAGCCGACCGGGGGTATATTACACCAACCCTGGCGATGTGGGCACCGAATCTGGTCTTCGCCATCGTCGGCTGGCGCCTGTTGCGGCTCGTCGCCTACGACCGCGCCAGCAACAGAGCCTAGAATGCGCACCCTCGACCTCTATCTGACCCGCCGCTTCCTTCTTTGCCTCGGACTCGCCGTCGTCAGTCTACTGCTTATCGCAGTGGTCATCGACCTTACCGAGAATATCGACACCTTTATCGATTTCGAGGCCCGCCCCGGGCAAATCCTGCTTTATTATGCCTACCGGATGCCCTATTGGCTTATTCTGACCCTGCCGATCGCCGCACTACTCGGTTCGCTCTTCGCCTTGACCAGTTTGTCCCGGCAAAACGAAATCACCGCCATGAAGGCAACCGGCATCAGCCTCTACCGCGTACTCACCCCCATCCTGCTCTGCGCTTTTGCCGTCTCGGTCTTGGCCTTCTTCTTTACCGACCGGGTCGTGCCGACGGCTACTTACCGCTATAACCAAATCAGCGATGAAATCAAATCCTACCACCGCAACGACGGTTCCCGCCGCCAGGTCCTGCTCCAGGATGCCGGCGAGCAGTTGGTCTACGCCCGCAGTTACGACGCCCTGCATCAACGGGCGGACGAAGTCTCATGGGAACGCTTGGCCGACAATGTCCCGATGGAACGAATCGTCGCACGCCGTATGGAATGGCGGAAGAATACCTGGCACCTACTTAGCGGCCGCCATTTCAGTTTTGCCGCGGACGGAACCATCGCGACTTCCTCCTTCGACACCCTCGCCCTACCGAGCCTCTCGCTCAGGCCCATCGATTTCACCCGCCAGCAGAAAGCTCCCGAAGAAATGAACTACGCCGAACTGGCCAGCCACATCGAAAGAGCCGCCCTCAACGGCGAAGACGCCACCCGCCTACAGGTCGACCTGCACCTCAAGATAGCCTTCCCGCTGACTAGTTTTATCATCATCGCACTGGGCGCCACCCTCGGCGCCAATGCACGACGCACCGGACTGGCTAATAGCTTCGGGCTCGGGGTCTTGCTCTGCTTCGCCTACTACAGCTGTGTCAAAGCCGGCCAAGCCCTGGGCTGGAACCAGTTTCTCGACCCCTGGCTGGGCGCCTGGCTCGCCAATTTGATTTTCGCCGGACTGGCCCTAACGCTGCTTTGGCGAGCCCATAAATAGGGAGGGCCGCCCGCCTCGCGGCGAACGGCCCTTGGGAGATCGCACCGGGACTAAGGTTAACTAATACCCTGTTCGAGGTGGTAGATCTTGAGCTTGAGGGCGGCCGAACGGCCTTTCCAATCTTCTAAAAGTAACGCCGCCCGATGCCCGGCTTCGCCTTCGAGTTGTTCACTCAACCCGACCAGTAACTGGGCCAAGCGGGCAACCTTGTCTTCGGAGGCGCGAAAGGTCAACCGCTCCAAGTGACCGATCAAATCAGCACCCAACGACGAATCGGTGCGCTGCACCGTCTGCTGCAGAAAACGAGCGTGACGCCGGGCGAAAGACTCGTCTTCGCCGCTCTTGCTGAGCAAGTGGCGCATCAGTTCGGTGGAGGGGGTGTCCTGCAGAATCTGGGCGGCGATCCGCGCCATCCGCTGCCAAACGCGGGCCTGCTCGGCCTCGGCCAGCACGCGCGGCGAAGTCTGCCTCGCTTCGACAAAAAGTTCAAATAAAGGCAATTGCGGCAACCCTGCCAGCAAGGTCCGCAGCAAATGCTCACCGGTCTGCAAATCGAGCAACAAATCGACAACATAACGCACTAAGGAAGGGTGGATGGCGCGCAACTTGCCCAAGAGCACTTCTTCGATATCGACCGGCAACCCCGCCGCTACCGCGGCAGTGATCGGCGCCAAGGTCTGACGGCTAATCGGCACGCCCAAGGCCGCCTCGCGAGCTACGGCATACTGCTCATGCGCCAGCAATTCGGCGGTCTCGTCGCACTGGCGCAATGCCCAAACCAAAGCCGCAGTGACTTCCTGGACCTGTTCCTTGCGGGTCAAGCCCACCATCCGGCGCATCGCCTTGGACGAAGCCAGCCAGGAACGGTGATAACCCAGCATCTGTATGGCCACCAACCGGCGATCATCCGTCAAATCTTCGGCAATTTCCAGTAGCCGTTCCAAACCGGACTGACTCGGCACCAACAACCGCAATTCCTCAATGGCGCGCGCCTGTTCGCTCGGCCGCGCACTCGCCGCAGCCTGTAACAATTCGCCCAAATCCGGGCCAGCCGGCGACACCGGCACCGCAGGCGCCGACTCTTCGCGTATATGGCGTATATCCAGAACCATTCTCTTCAACCTCTCAGCAATAATAGCACTACTTGGATCAATCCTTGGAGCGAACCTGTAGCATAAAGGATTGCAGAAACATTTCGACCTGCTCAAACGCGGCACGCGCCGTACCCAAACTGGCCGTATCCGGATTTTCCAGATAGGTGCGGATCAGTTGCAGGGGTTCGGCGACCTCGTCGTTCAACTGGGCAAAAAGTTCTTCCTGAATTTGTATGTGGGCCTGGGTAATTTGATGATGCATACCCCGATCCTGTATGATGACCAACATCGCCAGACCTTCCCCATACGGACGGGGCAGCACCTGCACTTCGAACCCACTGTTTTCCAAGGGAAAAGTCGTCGATGCCCCGGCGGCACATAGCAAAACCAGATCACAGCCGGTGCGCGCTACAAAGGCGGCGGCATCGAGTTCCTCGAGGGGCAGTTCCAAGAGACGGCCAATCTCCGCGTTGGCCGCAAGCTGCGTTCCTTCGGGACTAAATAGCGCCATCCCGAAAGGCAGCAACTCAGCCGATGCGATATCGACGGGTTCGGCCTCTTTCTCTTCCACCGCGGGCTCGGGCAGCGGCAATAACTTATCCACATACTCGATTTCGGGGTCGAGTGCTTCAAGGTCGAGCATAAAACCGCGCCGCCCAGAACTCTTTAACAAACCGGCTTCCACCAGCGCTTCGAGCCCTTCGAGCAACTCGTCACGGCGGAGCCCCGTTCGGGCGGCAAGACCTTGTGCATCTTCGTCTAAAAAAGGATTGCGCAAGAACGCACTTAGCAGTTCCCGCTGATTTTCTGTCAGTGGCGGACCAGGCAGAGCCAATAATTGCTCTGCTTGCGCCACGGCATAACTATCCGGGCCCATAGAGACTTCGCCTCAAGGGGAGGAGGTACGAGAAGTGTGGGGGGAACTCGGGGGGAAGATACTGATTTTATACGAGCTTAAAGGTAGAACCTGTCCTGCAATAACGCAAGGGGAAAAATAGGTAAAAAATACTTGGCCCCAATTTTGCATCTTTAGGAGATGAATGAGATACAACAAATGCAATATATTTAGTAATTACATATTTAATAAATGCTTACGCAATAAAAGCAAATGCGGCTCGCCGAAGATTTGGACATTTTCTTCCCCTTCGACCAGCACTTTGCGGAAAGAATTACCATGACCGAAGTAGATAAAAGAGCGCAAGTTCAGGAAGAAGAAGAGCTATCGCCACGCGAAAAGGCCGCCATTCTTATGATTGCCCTCGGCGAGGAAGCCGCCGGCGAGATTATGAAATACATGGTTGACTTTGAGATCGAGGAGATTACGAAGATCAAGCCATCCAGGGCCAGGTACTAGAAGAATTCGAGCAGCACCTCATAGCTGGTGAGTGGGTTTCGCAAGGTGGGGTCGATTTTGCCCGTCAAGCCCTCGAACGCGCCGTCGGCCCCCGCAGGGCCCAGGAAATACTCGACCGAATCAATACCAATACCAACTCCGGCTTCTACATGCTCAAAAACGTGGCACCGGAGCAAATCGCGCCCTTTATTAGCCACGAACACCCACAGACCATCGCCCTGATCCTCTCACAACTGGAAGCGGTGCAAGCCGCCGGCATTATTTCCCAGCTACCCGAAGCCGTGCAGGCCGAAGTCTCCTATCGCATCGCCACCCTCGACAATATCACGCCTTCGGTGCTCAAACAGATCGAAGAAAGCCTGGAAAACAACCTTGGAGATATCCTCGGCGGCCACAAGGACGTGGGCGGACCAAAAATTGTCGCCGACATGCTCAACCTGACCGGTTCGAGCATCGAAAAGAGCGTACTCGGAAAACTCGATGCACAAGACCCGGAAGTCGCCGAGACGGTGCGCAATATGATGTTCGTCTTCGACGATCTCGACTCACTGAGCGACCGCGAAATTCAGGTCCTCTTGCGCGAGGTCGAGCAGAAGGACCTGGTCGTCGCGCTCAAAACCGCCAGCTACGAGGTCAAAGACAAGATCCTCAGCAATATGTCCGACCGGGTGCGCGAATATATAGAAGAGGAAATGGAATTTCTCGGACCGATGCGCCTCTCCGAAGTCGAAGAGATCCAATTACGCATCGTGCAGAAAGTGCGGCAACTCGAAGAGCAAGGGCAGGTCAATATCGTGCGCGGCTCCAACGATGACACTTTTGTATAGAAGGCATTTTGTCCTGTCGTTCTGCGGGCAAAGCGCAAGCGACAGCTTGAGCGATCTTAGGTGTCGAGTTCGATCTCGACGCTAAAGGGGTCGGTCTCGTCGGCGAACCGCACGCTCAGGACCTGATCGCCGTCAATAACAAGCCGCGCCTTGCGATGCACCCGCACTCCATCCCCGGCTGGCGGGATAAATACCAGGTCAAATTCGACCTCAAGTCCTGCGGGAAGCGCTTCTCCCGAGACGACCGCGCGCGCGCCAACGGGCACCTCAGTGCGCACGATACGCGGAGCTTGTGCGTCGACCTCGTTGAGATAGGCCACTTCGAGTACATAGTCTGTGTGATTAATAATGGAGACAATGCCGTCGGCAGCAATGGCCGGCATTTCTCCGTCTGGTTCGAGCGGCTTTTGCACTTGCTCGCCACCACAGCCGACAAAAGCAATAGCCAACAGTAATGCAACTTTCACGGCGCAGTCGCCCCGGCAAGCGCCTGCGCGATCCAGGCAAGTTCCTCGTCGCACACCGTGCGCATATCCAATAGGAGCCGGTCCTGAGCGATCCGACCGACAACCCCCTCGTGCCGCAGACGCCGGGCCAACGACTCAACACCGGTTGAGCCCGGATCGACGGCTACGGCCCTACTCGGTATCTCCGCCAAGGGCAGGGCCCCGCTACCGGCCTGGGCCAACGATTCGACAAGCTCTAAGCCCAGCGCGTCTCGCACGTCATCTGCCACGAGGCCGAGTAGTTTTTGCGCCCGCTCCTCTACTACCACAATCTCCGTCCCCATCATCGCCAGCGTCGGCAGCGTCTCGGCGAGTTTCCCCGGCGACAAGCGATAGAGTCGCAACGTCGCCTCAAGCGCAGCATAGACAAGCTTGTCGCAACGCAACGCGCGCATCAGCGGATTCTTGTGCACGCGCTCAACATAATCCCGGTGACCAGCGATAATACCGGCTTGCGGTCCTCCGAGCACTTTATCACCGCTGAAACTGACCAGATCGACCCCAGCCTCACGACTGGCGACAACCTCCGGTTCAGGCGGCAAGCCCCACTGCTCAAGATCCACGAGGACCCCACCACCTAAATCGTAAATCAACGGCACATCCGCCCGTCGACTCAAGGCGGCCAAATCCCCCAACGACACTTCCGCCGTAAAACCCTGGACTTTGTAATTGCTCGGGTGCACCACTAAAATGGCCCCAGTGTCAGGACCTACCGCTGCTTCGTAATCTCGCAGGTGCGTGCGATTGGTCGTGCCGACCTCGCGCATCGGGCATGCGAAACGAGCCGCCGATTTCGACTTGCTGCCCGCGCGAGATCACCACTTCCCGCCCCCGCGCCAAGGTATCCAGCATTAGCAATACCGCCGCCGCATTATTATTGACCACCGCGGCCGCTTGCGCACCCGCGGCCGCGCAAATCAGCTCTTCGACATGGTGCACCCGCTCACCGCGCCGACCCGATTCCAAATCAAACTCCAGATTGCAATAGCCCATCGCCACCTGCTCAAGAGCCTCCCGTGCAGCCGCGGGCAAAGGTGCTCGCCCCAGACCCGTATGCAATATCACACCGGTCGCATTAACGACGCGGCGCAAGTTCGGTGAAGTCTCGAGTTCAATACAACGACGCACCTTGCGCTCCGCTTCAACAAGTAATTGTGCCCGCTGCAATAGCTCCGCCGACTCCCGCACCTGATCGCGCAACGCTTCGATCACTCGACGCACCCGCTCAACGACATAACCGTGGTTATAATCCTGTAAGAGGTCATCGACCTGCTTGAGAACCTGATCTACCGAAGGCATTTGGCTCATCACTTTATTCATAGGGCGAAGTATAGAGTCTATGTAAATACCCAGCAAGTTCTCTTTGCGTTATAATCATAATAATACTATACTTACGGGACCCCTGCCCCCCTTATTAACCACATTCAAAACCACATGTCGCGCCCGATCTATATCTTGGCGACGATCTTGTTCTGTGCCTTTTCGCTGCAAGCCGCAGAACGCAGGGGCCCGCTCGTCCATACCGTAAAGAAAGGCGATACCCTCTCTGGCATAGCCAAAGATTATCGCGTTCCACTCGCACAAATCTATCGCTGGAACAATCTCCGCAACGAGCAAATTCGCGGTGGTCAGCACCTCAATATCTGGCTGCCGACACAAAGAAGCGATTGGTACCGCGTTCGCCCGGGCGACAACCTATCGCAAATAGCCACGTATTTCTCTATCCCCGTCCGTCGACTAAAAAGCCTCAACAAACTAAACAATAACACGATCCGCCCAGGCCAAAAACTTCGCCTGCATGCTGAAGAAGATCCGGCGACACCTGAAAAGCAAACCACGCAAACTGCGCAAAAAGCACATACGGTCCGGGTAGGCGAAAACCTATCGCAAATAGCCGCCACATACCGCCTGCCCGTAGCCCAACTCAAAATCCTCAACAAGCTCAAGGGCAATATCATTCAGCCCGGGCAAAAACTAATCGTCAAAACCCAAGCCCGCCCAGCGACCAAGGCACATCACCAAGAAGCCAGGCCAGCCAGAACGACGAACAGCAATGCACCACCAACCTCAACAGAAGAACTGCAAAAATATACCGTCCGCCCCGGCGACACCCTTTCGCAAATCGCCCTGCGCTTTGACGTCGGCCTCAGTCTATTGCGTCAACTCAACCACCTGACAAACGACACGATACAGCCCGGGCAAAAACTGCGCCTGCGCCCTTCGCCGCTCGAAGAAGCTGTACACGTGGTAAAAGCGGGTGAAACCCTCTCCGCCATCGCCTTGCGCTATCGCGTCAAGATAGCCGAACTACACCGCCTCAACGGTCTGGCCAACGATCGTATTGTCGTCGGTCAAAAACTGCGCCTCAAAGAGGCATCCGACGCGACACACATCGTCGAACGCGGTGACGCACTATGGGAAATCGCGCGCGCCTACGGCACCAATGTCGACCAGCTAAAAGAGCTCAACGGCCTAAGCTCGAATCGCATTTATCCCGGCCAAGAGCTCAAACTCAGCGGTGCCCCAGCGGCGCGCTTGGCCGCCTATACCGTGCAGTCGGGCGACTATCTCGGCCAAATCGCCAGACTGCACCAGATGAGCGTGGCCGAAATTACCCGGATTAATAACCTGCAAGGTTCCGTAATCCACCCCGGCGACAAGCTCAAAGTCCGCCCGATGCGTTGGCTGGAACTCTCCGAAATCGATTGGGATGCCCTGCAGGTTTCCCGCACTGGAATGCGCAACATTCCACTCGGCAACGGGCCCTATTACAACACCCGCCCCCGCAACCCGCGCCAATTAAGTAAAACCTACTACGAAGGCCATCCACACTCACCGCACCGGACCTACCGCCAGGCCGCGCGTTTGTGGAGCGATTTCGAACGCAAGGTAGAAAGCCTCGGCCGCCTTAGCGACCAACTGGAAGGCTGGCATGTTGTGCTTGACCCGGGCCACGGCGGCCTCGACCCAGGCGCCGTCGTGCCGACGCTCGACGGCAATGGCAAGGAACTCTTCGTCGTCGAGGATGAATATGTCTTTGATATCGCGTTGCGCGTATATGTACTGCTGCGCTTGCACGGAGCCCAAGCCACAATGACGCTGCTCAGCCCCAACCACCTAATCCGCCACAACGAGCGGCCGACACTGACCTTCGTCAACGAAAAAAACGAAGTCTATAACTCGGCCGCCCACAACAGGACCGACAAACGCAGCGACTGGCCGCGCGGCGGCAACCTCTCGACCCGGGTGCAGATCGCCCGAAGCGCTTTCGCCAACGCGAGCCCGGGCCGCCGCGTATTTCTCTCCTTCCACGCCGATATTGATCCCAAAGCTCCGGAGGTCCCGTTGGTCCTCTTTTACCAGAGCAGCAATGGCAAGCGGCTCGACAGGGCCTCGCGCCAATTCGCCCGTGCCCTATTGCCTGCCCTCGGCGCCGGCGCTCGCGTCCGTGGCCAAGGCTTGGGCGTGCTGCGCAACAATCCAGCCGATGTCAAAGTTCTTATCGAACTGCGCAATATGGCTTATCGCGACCACGTGTGGGCCTTGCGTTTTGAGCAATTGCGCCACCGCGACGCCGAAAAAGTGGTGCGCGGCCTGCTCGACTACACCGGACACTCCGCGCTCAGCGCTCGCCGATAGGTATATTTAGAACACAAAAAAGCCCCGGGATACACTCCCGGGGCTTTTTGTCTATTCGTCTCGGCGCTTAATAAGGACTCTCTTCAATCAACCGCTTAGCGGCCCTTCTCACGACTTCGGGTTCGAGGCCTGCCAACTCGCACCACGGATCAATCCTCTGGCTTTCGACAAAGGCCATTTCCGGTGTGCCATCTGGGGTCTCCTCGACCTCATCCATCTTAGATATTTCGCGTAAAGTACTGAGAATCATGGCGTTTGCGAGGCGTCTATAAGCCATCGCGATGCGTTCTGATTGCGCAACATTCTGATCCGTTCTCATAGCACTTCCTGCGGGTTTAAGGGTCTTTAGATACGCAGTTAGTCACTGACAGTAAGCTACAAAGTTGCAGGGTGCAAAGTTGTCGATACGCTTCCCTTCCTTCCTATATGGTCAGGCAAAAGATATTAGTTGTCAGACAAACAATCTCAAAGATCTATGCAATCCATAATACGCTGTGTAATGTACGAATTTTTGCTTGAAGTTTTCAAAAAAAATTAACTACAATACAAAAAAAAAACCAGGACGCTCAACGCCATGGGCTCAATATGGTCCTAACCTATTCCCCTTTATACAGTTGGAGCTTCTTCCCTCCGCACCGGCCGTCCCTCGGACGAGGCCCGATAGAGCCGATAAATCCACTCGAGGGTCGCCAAAGCCTCCGTACCCGCTGAATATGGCGTAGCCGAACCTTCTATGCCGCGCAAAAAATCAGCCCATTCAAGTTCCCATGAGCGATCCTCTTGCGGATAGTCGAAACGCTCGATCTCTGGAGCCCCTCCCTCGGGGTTTCGCCGCCCGATAATGGCGTGTTCGGGGCCATAAGAACGCCCCAAGCCCTCGGCAGTAGCATAACCATCCCGGCCAAAGACCTCAAAACTGAAGAGATTCTTCCACTGAGTCCAACTTACGTGCAACGAAGCAATCTGTCCCTCATCCGTGCGGAAAAGCCCAAAAGCATTGTCCTCAAGCGGTTTCATATCCCAAAAATGGGTCTCTGTATACCCCTTTACCTCGGCAAAATCGCCGAGCAACCACTTGGCCAGATCAATCAGATGCGCACCCTGATCCAAAAGCTCCCCACCACCGGCTTTTTCGGGAATGGCCCGCCACTCGCGATCATAACCGGGCCGCCCGCCATGGCCATAACGCCCGCGAATGCTCATCAACGGGCCAATCTCGCCGGCCGCGCACACCTCATAGACCTTCTGTATACCTGGGTGATAACGGTGATTATAACCCGCTTTTAGCACCCGCCCGTTTTGCTGCGCGGCCTCAACGGCCAACTTAGCCTCCACCGGATTACGCCCCATCGGCTTTTCGCACAATACGTGTTTGCCGGCACAAAGCGCGGCCGTGCTTATTTTAGCCAGCGCATCGTGCGTAGTCGCCACTGCCACTATATCCAGATCGGCCGCGACTAATTCTTGCCACGAAGCGGCCACCTGCCCCCCATTTTCGGCGGCGACTTCGGCGGCGACCTCTTGCTGCACATCATGGACCAACACAACCTGCGTATCCGGGTGCGCCGTGGCAATTCCCGCGCGTTTCCGCCCGATAAAACCGGCTCCAACAATTCCGACCTTAAGCACTTAACAGTCCTCCTGTTTTAGTCGCCGCACGGTAAAAGCCTCCGTGGCCATCACCGCTTCGATATCAAAATCCTCCCACGGATCCCAAACCGCAGCCAACAATCGCCCGGATAACCCATCAGAACGCGCGGAAGCCAAATAAACCACCAACGCTGCCGGCCGTTCAGGATCCGTACCACCCTCTTGCACTAGCCGCTGGTCAATCTCGATCTCTTGCTCACCGACGGCTGTACCCGCCTCTAATCGCTCGTCGAGCATCCGGGTATGAACCGCACCCGGGGCAATTGAGTTTATATCGATATTATGCTTAGCGACCTCTCCGGCGACATTTTCGCTAAAACGCACCACCGCCGCCTTAGAGGCGCTATACGCACTAAAAAAAGGCCGCGGACCCACCGCGCCACCGCCCGAAAGATTGATGATCTTGCCATATCCCTGCGCAATCATCGTCGGCAACACTTTGCGGGTAGCATAGAAACACCCGCCGAGATTGACCTGCATCACCTGCATCCACGCTTCCGGATCGACCTCTTCCACCCGGCCCATTGGCCCCTGAATGCCGGCGTTGTTGACCAACACCTCAACCCCTCCCCACGCCACGAGCATTTTTTCAATCGCCGCGTCCACCTGCTCGCGCTGGCTTACATCCGCCTGTAATTTCAAGACCTCGACACCGGTCTGCTCTACCAGCGCCGCCGTTTCATCGAGTTCCGTTTCCGTTCGTGCCAAAAGCGCGACTTTCGCCCCCTCCCGTGCAAGGGATAAGGCAATTCCCCGACCGATGCCCCGCCCCCCTCCGGTGACCAAACACCGCCTGCCTGTAAGCTCCATAGATTGCTCTCCTTTACCAAGGTCCCAATATAGACCGCAGGCCTTATTTTCGATAGCAAATCCCAGAATCTCCCTCCCCCGAATCTGCATCTTACTATCGTTGACCTGTACTATAATTTACCCTACATTTACCTCTCGTATCCTGGAAAGATGATTCATGTCCCTCCCGCATATCGAATCCGATCCCATAACCATCTGTCGTCAGATCAACGAGCGCTCACCGACCGGTGGCCTCTTTGCAGGCGACCGTGCCAATCTGCACCCAGACAGCAATCTGCCCTGGCGCATTTCGCCCGAGCCCTTCTGGCTCTCTCCCGAGCAATTTCGCTATTTAGAGCAACTCGGCGACGTGCTGCACCAATTCTATAAATCTTCAAACCAACTCTACCACCAAAGCGTCAAAAGCATCGAGCCCAACTGGATCCACGAGTATCTCGACCGCGGCAAACCCGGTGAAGTACTCGAAATGGGGCTGTGGAACCGCATCAAATCTCAGTTGCCGATGGTCATCCGTCCGGATCTGCTGCTCACCGAAGACGGCTTCAAGCTCGTCGAGCTCGACTCGGTCCCCGGCGGCATGGGGTTCACCGCCCAGGTCTCCGAGCTCTACGCCGAACTCGGCTACGATATTATCGGCGGGGCCCGCGGCCTAATCGACTCCTTTTATACCGCGGCCAGTTCAACCAGCAAGGTCGAAGATCCGAATTGCGCACTCTTCGTCTCAGACGAATCAGAGTCTTATCGCCGCGAGATGCAATGGCTGGTCGAACACATCCGCGCGAGGTTCGCTTCGACGAAAATGGCCTCTTTCTGCAAGGCGAGGGCGAAAGCGAGCCCTGGCGTGTCGATGTCGCCTATCGCTTTTTTGAGCTTTTCGACCTCAAGAATATCCCCAAGTCCGAACTCTTCACTTATTTCGCCAAAAAGAACGCCCTGCGGCTGACGCCACCGCCAAAGGCCTATCTCGAAGAAAAACTGTGGCTGGCGCTCTACCACCACCCGCAGCTCAAGGAATACTGGCGCCGTACACTGGGCAAAGAGTCCTGCGCCGCCTTGGGCAACCTGATCCCACATTCTTGGATTGTGGATTCTCGGCCCTTGCCGCCACACGCGATTATTCCCGGCTTCGATATCGGTGGCCAACCCGTCAACGACTGGCAGGCGCTCAAGAAGCTGACTAAAAAGCAGCGCGAGTTAGTGCTTAAACCCTCGGGTTTTTCCGATATCGCCTACGAGAGCAAGGGCGTCTCCATCGGCCACGATATGCCCGAAGAAGAATGGGCCACCCGCGTGCAGCAAGCACTCGACCGCTTCGAACACCAGCCCTATATATTGCAAGAGTTCCACAAGGCCGCGCGCCGTACGGTGCGCTACTACGACTTCGACAAGGATCAAATCGTGCCGATGCGCGGTCGGGTAATGCTGCGCCCCTACTACTATATTATAGACGACAAACCGCAACTGTGCGGCATCCAGGCCCTGGTCTTCCCGGCCGACAAAAAAATACTGCACGGCATGGTCGACAGCGCCATTATGCCCTGCGCCGTATCCGCCGAAAAATCGGGTCTCTAATAGATACTATGAGCATTACTACAAAGCTTTCCATCGACGAAAAACTCGCGCACCTCGAAGACATCCTGCGTCCGATGGGTCAGGCCCTCATCGGTTATTCGGGTGGGGTCGACAGCGCGATGCTAGCCGTCGCGGCGCAACGCATCCTGGGCGATGGGGTCGTCTGCGTCACCGCCGATTCGGAGAGTTATGCCAGCGGCGAGCTAGAGAAAGCCATCGAGATCACCACGGCCTTCGGCATCCGCCACGAGGTCGTCAAAACACGCGAGCTCGACAACCCTGACTACGCCAAAAATGCGCCCAACCGCTGCTATTACTGCAAGCAGGAGCTTTTTGTACACATGGGCCAGCTCGCCGAAGATATGAACATCGACTATATCCTCTACGGGCAAAACGCCGACGATGTCGGCGATTTTCGCCCCGGCGCCACCGCGGCCAAGGAGCACGGCGTACGTGCACCCCTGGCCGAAGCCGGTATAAACAAGGCTGACGTGCGCACCCTGGCCAAGCGCTGGGGCCTGTCGGTTTGGGATCGCCCGGCAATGGCCTGTCTCTCCTCGCGTTTTCCCTATGGCACCGCCGTTACGGCCGAGGGCCTAAAACAAATAGACCAAGCCGAGCACTTCCTGCACGACGAATGCCATTTCGCGCAAGTGCGCTGCCGCCATCACGAAACACTCGCGCGCATCGAACTGCCCGCCAACAACCTCGAACAACTGCTCGCTGATGCCGACCAGTGCCAACGGTTAGTTCAGCGCTTCAGCGCAATCGGCTACCTGCAAATCACCGCCGACCTGCGCGGCTTCCGCTCCGGCAGTATGAACGAAGCCCTGCTCTCGATTGACGCCGCAGACACACCGCTCTTCGAACGCGTCGACCCGATACTCGCCGCCCACGGCTTCCGCTCCGCCGCCTACGAGCAACGCGACCAGATGCTGGTGCTGCGCCTGCCCGCACCAGCGATCGCGCAACTTATCACACCAGAACTACGCGACGGGTTAGTCGCCGCCCTCGCGCCTCTTGGCCTGCGCTATATCGCCTTAGACTTGGATCCATTGCGCATATGAAGCGAGAGATCATCATGTTCGGTTCGCAGGTTTTGCGTAAACCCTGTCTGCCGGTCAAGGAAGTCGACGACGATATCCGCGCCCTGGTCGGCGATCTCTTCGACTCAATGAGAGCCGCCGAGGGCGTAGGGCTCGCTGCACCGCAAATTGGCGTGCTCAAACGCGTCTGTATCATCGACGTCTCCCACCAACAACCCGAATACCCGCCCGTAGCCCTGATCAATCCCGTGCTCACCGACTACAAAGGTGAGCAGGTTGGCGAGGAGGGCTGCCTAAGCTTTCCCGACCTCTACGGCGACGTCAAACGCCACGCCTGGGTCGAGGTCGAAGCCACCGATATCAACGGCCAATCCTTTAAGACCGCCGGCGAGGGTTTCTACGCCCGCGCCCTGCAACACGAGATCAACCATCTCGACGGCAAGCTCTTTATCGACCTAATCAGCCCGCTTAAACGCCAATTAATGCGCGGGGCGCTCAAAAGGCTCAAAAAAGAGGGCGAGGCCTGGGACCACGAAAACGCTTGAGCCATTGACAGTATCGTAGCCGGTCCTTAGTTTCTTTCGAGTATATTAATGGGGGCGTAGTTCAGCTGGTTAGAACGTCGGCTTGTCACGCCGAAGGTCGCGGGTTCGAGTCCCGTCGTTCCCGCCATTAACGCAACTTCTTGACGGGTCAAGAAGTTGCGTTTTTTTGTGCTCGTAAGTCATTGAATAACATTGCTTTCTCTCCTTAAAATATATTATATCAGACGCGTTAATGGGGCGCTTGAAGTATAGAAATACATATCAAAGTATATAAAATGGACATACGAAAAATGCCGAATTTCGCTCCCGTACCGCACCCGCAAAAATAACCCGCAAACCGGAGCCAAAAATCTACGAGCTGGCCATATCAACGGCCTCTCTGTGCCTTTAGTCGCTATTGGAGAAATCCATCTGCTCAGGGCTCCCTGATCAGAACAAGCCTATTGAGCCCGATGGGGCCGTTGATCACTTGCTTTTTTCCGGACGGCCAGCGCACTTCAATGCGATCAATTCCCGTGGCTTCGCCGAGTCCAAAATAGAGCGGATACAGGCTCTGGGAGAGATAACCCGACTGACCATTTTGAACTTTATTATAACCCTGCCCCTCGGCGCTTACAATCACTGTCGCTCCCAATCCGCTGCGGTTGGACGTACTGCCGATCAACTCAATTTCGACATAGCTCAAGGTTTTTTTTCTCGCGCTCAAATCGCTGATTAGCACCATCGGGCTGGAATTAAATTCATTGGTGACAATATCCAGATCTCCATCCCGGTCTATATCGACAACCGCAGCTGAGCGCGAACCAAGCGCCGCCCACACCTCAACCCGCTCGCGGCGCTTGCCAGGAAACAGTTCGCCACTCTGGCTGGCACAATGCGGATGCCGTAGATCCTCGCCGACACAATCGAGTACAAACCAGGGCATCGCCGTTTTACCGCCTGCACGCGGCTCTATCCCTAAAATAAATTCACTATCGCGAAATCCGCGTCCGCGATTGTTCAACAGCAGAGAGTTGACGCCGTAGCGGTAGGGGTAATTCATACTCGCGGTGATAAAGACGTCCTCGTAGCCGTCGGCGTTGAAGTCGCCCGTACTCAACCCCCAAGGCCAGTAGTTTTCGGCGCCGATATGATCTGAAATCTCCACAAAACTCCCTTCCCCCTCGCTACGAAAAAAGGCGTTGCCAAAAATGCTATTGCCCCCGCTCCTCAGAAATTCTTCGCTAGGATGCATAGAAGATTTGAGCTTTTCTTTTTCCGGGCCGATATCCTCGCTCATATCCGAATGCATATCTGTAACATAGATGTCCTGGCGGCCGTCGTTGTCAAAATCGAATACTTGAATACCCATCGATCCCCAGGGCGTGCGCGGAAAGACCTCACGACTTTTGTCGACAAAATATTCGCCCCGGACATTCTCGTAATATTGGTCATGGCCCTGCATATTCAAGACGTAGAGATCGGGCCAGCCGTCGCCATTGGCATCTAGGGGGCTGGCGGCCCCCGACCAACCCACATCCTCCAGACCAACGGCCACACTCACATCGACAAAGCGATTTCCGCCGCTATTCCGGTAGAGGATGCTTTGCTCGGCGCGCTCCGGCATCAGATGGCCGGAGAAGGCATCCGTAAATCCGACATAATAATGCCCCGTGCCAACGGAGATGGCCGCCTGCTCGTCGGTCGTGTAGACCCCCACATTGGCGAGAAACATATCCAGCAAACCGTCCCGATCGTAATCGAAAAAAACGGCGGAGGAGGAATGGCCGCGATAATCGAGGCCGGACTCGGCCGAAACGTCCTTAAAACGGCCACCGCCCAGATTCTCAAATAGGCTATTGCCCTCCCGCACCGCACTAATGTATAGGTCGGGGTCGCCGTCGTTGTCGATATCGGCAAACGAGGCGCTGACGCTGATCCGGTCCTGCAATGCCAGGGCCGCCGGAGTGATATTTTCGAAGCGGCCCGCGCCCATATTGCGCCACAATTGATTACCACCCACCTGCGTGACGAAGAACAGATCGAATAGCCCATCCCCATCGACATCGGCGACGGCTAGGCCATTGCCGTGGTCGTAGTGGACCGGTTTATGGGCCTTGCCCGAATCGTCCACCACCCGATTGCGGAAATCGATGCCACTAGCTGCAGCCTGGTCGACAAAGCCGAAGTCGTAATACACCTCAAAATCGCCAAGGGTCGCCAACTGGGCCTGGCGTCGGCTCTCCAGCCACGGCGGCGCCAGGACACTGGGTGGAACCGCCAAGCGCTCGGGAGGCTGCGTCCAAGCCTGGGCCGCGAGCAAAAGCACGAATGTGATACCGCTTATATTTTTCCGCAGCGCGGTATTTTTTAAGTGTTGTGCGAACATATTTTCTGGTGTTTTATACCCTGGTGTAAGTATGCTTCACAATATAGGAATATGAACGAGACTACCAAAAAAAAACGACTGTCAGCGACCCTGGCCCCTTACTCACAGTGGGTATCGCTGCTGCTGCTCTCGTCTTTGGCACATGCGGATCCTCTCCCGCCCCGCTTCGTCGATATCGCCGCCGATCTCGGTCTGCGCAAAACCCACACCGGCGGCGACCCGCAAAAACAGTATATCGTCGAGGCCAAGGGCGGCGGGGCGACCGTGCTGGACTTCGACGGCGACGGCGACTTTGATATCTACTGGGTCAATGGCGCCGCCCTCGACACGCCGCGCCAAGGCGGCGGCAACGCCCTCTACCGCAACGACGGATCCGGCTTCACCGATGTCGCCGCTCCCACCGGCGCCGAGGGGCGGGGTTGGGGCATGGGAGCCGTCAGCGCCGACTACGACAACGACGGCGACGCGGACCTCTACATAACCAGCTTGCAGGAAAACATACTCTATCGCAACGACACTGGCGCGAATCCGCGCTTCCTCGATGTCGCCGCCCAGGCTGGTGTAGCCATACCCAACTGGAGCACGGGCGCGGCGCTGGCCGATTGTGATTTGGACGGCGACCTGGATCTCTACGTCGCCAATTATCTGGATTTCGACCGCGAAGAACATCCACCACTGGGAGCGCACTGGCAAGGAGTCGAGGTCTTCGTCGGTCCTAGAAGTCTAACCGCGGCCCAAGATGTCTTTTATCGCAATGAGGGCGACGGCACATTCTCCAATGCTACATTCGACGCCCGCTTGTCCCACCCCTCGCCAGGGTATGGCTTAGGCGTCCTCTTCGCCGATTACGACCTCGACGGCTATCCCGACCTCTTCGTCGCCAACGACTCCAGCCCGAACTTCCTCTATCGAAATAGAGGTGACGGCCGCTTTACCGATCTATCCATCCCGGCCAATATCGCCTACAGCGCCGCGGGCAAAATCCAAGCGGGCATGGGCGTGGCCTGGGGCGACTACGACAGCGACGGCGACCCGGACATTTTAGTCAGCCATTTCGAAGGCGAGTACAATACGCTATACCGCAACGATGGCAACGGCCGATTTGCCGATATCACTGCAAGCGCCAACCTCGTCGAGCCCAGTTTGCCCTATGTCGGCTTCGGAGCAAATTTTTTCGATTACGACAACGACGCGGATCTGGACCTGTTTGTAGCCAATGGCCACGTCTATCCCCAGATCGATCAAGCCGGCAGCGGCAGCAGCTATGCCCAGGTCGATCATTTATTCGCGAACGACAACGACGGAACATTCCACTTGCGGCCAAACACCGACCTCGCAGATACAGCGCGGGTAAGTCGCGGATCCTGCACAATCGACTACGACAACGACGGGGATATCGACCTCTTCGTCGCCCACCTCAATCGCCGTCCCTCGCTATTGCGCAACGATGGCGGCAATCGAAAAAACTGGTTGGGCATCGCGCTCGTCGGCAAGACCAGTAACAAAGACGGCATCGGGGCAAGGGTGCGGCTTGTCGCCGGAGAGCGGGCGCAATTTAGGGACGCGATTCGCGGCAGCAGCTTCCTCAGCAGCGAGGACCCGCGCTTGCACTTCGGCCTGGGATCTAACCAGCACATCGACACCCTAGAAATACGCTGGCCCACCGGTAGCATGCAACGTCTGATTAATCTGCCAGCCAATCAGTATCTACTAATAGAAGAAGAGTAAGCCATTGAACATGGACCGGCGATATCCGCGCAAAAAATATAGGGCGATGGGGCTGTTTCCCCTGTTGTATTTTCTCGTATTAAGCATCTTACCCACCATCGCGCAAGAGCATTCGGACCCTCTCACCATCACGCACGTGCGCGGAAATATCTATATGTTGCAAGGCCCCGGTGGCAATATCGCGCTCTCGTTGGGCGACGACGGGACCCTTCTAGTAGACAGCAAATTCGCCGACGTGGCCGACCAGATCCGCACCGTCATCGACTCCTTGAACGGCGGTGAAATCGGCTATATCCTCAACACCCATTTTCACGGCGACCATGTTGGCGGCAACAAGGCCCTGGGCCAAGGGGCACCGATCATCGCCCACCGCAATGTCCGCCGACGCCTGCTGACCCGTCCCAGTATAGACCAGCGCTACGTGCCCCCGACCCCCGAGTCGGACTGGCCGACGCTTACCTTTGACCGCACCCTCTCGATCTATTTCAACGGCGAAGAGATCAGGGCGGTCCACTTTGACAACGGACACACCGACGGCGATATCGCCGTCTTCTTCACCGACTCCAATGTCATACACTTGGGGGATCTCTTTTTTAATCAGCTCTTCCCCTTTGTCGACTTGGACTATGGAGGGGACGTCGAAAACCTCGCACGGCACATCGACCAACTCGCCGACAGCTTACCGGCTGACAGCAAAATTATTCCCGGCCATGGCCCACTCGCCACGCTCGACGATCTACAGACCTATCGGCGCATGTTGCAACAGACACTGAGCACCGTGCGCGAAGGCATCGCCGCCGGCAAAAGCATCGACCAGATCCAGAGCGAGGGATTGGCCGAGCAATGGACACAGTGGGCCTGGCCCTATGTGCCGGCTCGCCGCTGGTTGGGAATCGTCTATTGGAGCCTAGCCGCACCGCGCCAATAGCGATCGCCGCGCTACTCGATCTCCAGGCGAATCGCGTCGTACATGATGCAACCGGGACCGGAGCCGCGCTCGCCCTTTTCCTCGCCCTCTGTATACGGATGAGCCAGGGCATGCCGTAGGGAAATCACATTCTCGCCGCGACTTAGCCATTCAGCGTCGAAGTTTATCTCCCGCACGCTATAACGCGTCGACTGCCTGGCGCTGCGATAACTGTCCCCGCCCGTGCTCTCCACCTCGACGAGGCCCACCTGTCTATCATTGACCCACACCTGCAATTCGGCCGCGCGATCATTGGCACCGAACCCGCGTGCGTTGTGCCCTCTCGCAACGGCAATGCCCAAAGTCAGTATCGCCTTGCCTTTCGGTTTTCCGTCTAGATCGAAGACGATATTCCAGGCATTGTTTTGGCTATACCAGTTCCAGTGCGCAAAGTTCCAATCCTCAC
>LWDU01040195.1_pt2 | contig 43827 bp, 38 predicted proteins | sample 727161 | NCBI WGS metagenome assembly LWDU01 (sample SAMN04566230, study PRJNA314399) | hydrothermal vent metagenome | isolation source: deep sea hydrothermal plume seawater | place: Mexico: Gulf of California, Guaymas Basin | collected 2004-07-11
TTTGCTTCGATAATCCCCCAGCCAGTTTTTTGTAATCCGGGATCTATGCCGAGAATCTTCATGTTCTTATTAAATCACAAAAAGAACATAAAGTGAACATGCTTTCTTGCGATTATTACAGGTGTATCTTGCGCGCTATATATCCAGCAGAAAATAAGTAGTGCAGCGGTATCGCAAACAGCAATAAATAGGCAATTATAGCAATTTTATCGGGATTCAAATTGATTATAACGCCTCTATATTGACCCGTAAAAATACAGAAAAAGTGCAGTAAGCAAGAGACGACACCACTGGCCAGCAGAATCAAAACAGCATATCTAAACCACTTTGTGGAATTTGAAGGTTGTCTGCTTATAACAATACCGCAAAAATAGCCTGTTAAGCCAAGATACGCTGTAACTGAGATCACAGTGTATATACTGAGTGAATCCCCTGTCAGGTAACCTGCGTAAAGCAAAAACAATGCTTGAAACGCAACGTAAAGCGCTGGAAATATGAAAAGCGCAGAAACCTGCTTGGCCAATTTTTGCATTACCCCGCAGCCATCAATTTTTCCATGATCTCATCGCTGACTTCGAAGTTAGTTGTAACGGTTTGTACGTCGTCATTATCTTCCAGCAAATCGATCAATTTGATAAGCGTTTGTGCTTGTTCTTCGGAGATTTCCGCCATTGTATTTGGGCGCCAGATCAGGCCAGAGCGAATGGCTTCGCCCATAGTGCTCTCCAGATTTTCTACAACGGCGGCAAATTCATCAGGGTCCGTTGTGATAACGTGTTCTTCATCATCTGTTTCACAATCCGCTGCACCTGCTTCAACAGCAGCTTCGAACATTTTTTCAGAGTCAGCTTTGTCCAGTGGGTAAGCTATCTCGCCCACACGATCAAACATGAAGCTGACACAGCCTGTTTCGCCGAGGTTGCCGCCACATTTGGAGAAGTAGGAACGTACATCACCAGCCGTACGGTTTTTGTTATCTGTCAGTGTATCCACGATAATCGCAACACCGCCTGGGCCATAACCCTCGTAACGCATTTCAACGTAATCTTCGCCTTCTGTGCTGCCTACACCTTTTTGAACAGCGCGTTCGATACCGTCTTTAGGCATAGATTGACCGCGGGCAGTAGCAATGGCAAGGCGCAAGCGCGGGTTCATATCAGGATCACCACCGCCGAGCTTCGCTGCGACGGTAATTTCGCGCCCGAGTTTAGAAAAAATCTTTGCGCGTTTTTTGTCCTGAGCACCTTTACGGTGCTGAATATTTTTGAATTTGGAATGGCCAGCCATAGTCCTTAACCTCTAAAAATTTGATATTGGCCTATAAATGCCTAAATTCTGGGAAAAATTCAAGGGGGTGTCTAATATTTAAAAAATGGCGTTAATATGCTATGTTACTAATATTGTTAAGTTTTTATCAATAACCAGCGTATATACTTTTCTTAAGGGTAAAGCTCAAATTATATTAAAAAGCTTATTTTATATACAGATAGGTCGTCATAATGGCGTATGAACTACACAAAATAAGTGTCCTCGTTGTAGAGGATAATCAGCCTATGCTGGACATTACCAAGTCACTTTTGCTGACTTTTGGTATTGGTCATGTGGTCGGCGCACAAAACGGTGAGCAAGGCTATGATCGTTTCTGTGAGTATAATAACGACATTATTATTGCTGACTGGATGATGAAGCCTATGGACGGTATTTCTTTTACACGTCTTGTGCGCAATGACCCTAAAAGCCCAAACCCTTACGTCCCTATTATTCTGATGACAGGCTTTAGCGAGCGCCGCCGTGTGATCCAAGCACGCGATGCCGGTGTTACAGAGTTTCTGGTAAAGCCTTTTAACGCAAAAGATTTATATCGCCGATTGGTTCAGGTCATTGAAAGGCCTAGGCAATTTGTGCGGGCACCTGATTTCTTTGGCCCTGACCGTCGCCGTAAGTCCGTTGGTAAAACGATTGCCAATTACGAAGGACCTTTCAGACGCGATGCTGACATGAAAAATCCCGAGATTTTGAAAATGATGCGCCAGCAGCAAATGGCTGCTCATGATACACTCGACCGTATTCGTAAGCGCGAAGGACTTAATAAAGGTGACAAGTTCGATCTTTCACCTCAAGATGATCGTTAGGTTTTGACATGATATCCGATCCTGACCATTACAAACAGAAGCCGCGCCGTAAGGCGGAATATATTAAGCCTCCGAATCTGCTGAAGGCTAAAGTTGGCTCGGCTAAGGCGCAGGCACTTCTCGAAAATAACAGTGTAGATTTTCAGCCGTTAGCAGAATTGTACTTAAACTCACTATTTAGTGGCATCGAACGTACGCGCAAAGATTTGAAAAACGGCGAAACTGAATTCCAGATCGCATCGATGCTTTACCCTGCTATGCAGTTAAAAGCCAATGGCGGTATGTTTCATTACCCGCTAGTCACAACAATAGCTGACCGTTTGGTGCAGTTTCTTGAGGTCATTGAGCTGGTCGATGATAACGCGATCGAGATTGTATTGGCATTTCATACGACGCTGCGCGCAGTTATTATGGGTAAAATTCAGGGTGATGGTGGCACACATGGTGCCGATTTGATAGCAGCCCTTGATCAAGCGTGTATGCGATTCTTCGAACGTTACCCTGATCATAAGGTCGGCGGTCAGCCGGACCATAGTAGTAGTTTCTAGAAATCAGGCATTCTATTCGTTAGGCGAGGTCCTATGATCACCTGACCATAATTTTTGGTCAGACCGTTACTGTCTGTTTCTATCAAGCATCCGCAAACTGTCCCCTCGCCGTCTGCTGGTTGCATTGGCCCACTGGAAACTTTCTTGGTAAAGCGCGTAACAGGCACTTCCTTCTGCATACCTATGACAGAGTTGTAATCACCGCACATTCCGGCATCCGCCTGAAACGCAGTGCCGCCATCCAGTATTTGCCCATCCGCAGTCGGCAAATGTGTGTGCGTACCAACAACAGCCGTAACCTGACCATCAAGCATATGAGCTAGTGCCATTTTTTCGCTGGTTGTTTCGCCATGGAAATCTACAAAGATAGCATGAACGGTTTTACCGAGAGGGTTTCTGCTCGCAAGCTCACGCGCCTGAGCAAACGGATCATCCATGGGATCCATAAAAAGACGCGCCATATAGTTAGCGACCAGTATCTTTGCACCGTTGCGTGCTTCAACAACGACGTGTCCATTACCTGGGGTGCCTTCAGGAAAGTTTGCAGGACGAAGCAAACGTGGTTCACGCGTAATATAAAGCATGGTCTCATTCTGATCCCATACATGGTTGCCTGTAGTGATACAGTCCGCACCTAACTCGAAGAGCTCTTTACAGATTTTTTCAGTAAGGCCACGGCCATGCGCTGCGTTCTCGGCATTGATGATAATCGCATCGGGCTTCAGTTTCTCTTTCAATGTAGGTAGATGCTTCTTAACAGCCTCACGCCCTGAGCGCCCCATGATATCGCCGAGAAATAAAATACGCATAAATAATCTAACTATCTGATTGTGAATTTACCAAGAACAGTCTGGCACGCTGCTACAAAACTGTCCATACGGGCTTCCTTGCGAAGTGCTTTTGCGCGAGCGCCTTGATCGCGTGCCGCCTCAAAATGTTCTCCTGCCTTTGAACCCGCCTCTGTGGATCTAGAGCGGTATTCGTGTGCAGGCACGGCTCTTTCACTAGGTGGGAAGCAGTGTGAGAGTTGTGCTCGCGTACCGAATACTCTTGCATCACTTGCGTAATTGCCACCTGCGTCATTATGAATAGAAGCTGCTTTTTCAAGAGCCGCTGCAAGTTCACGTTTAGTGGCCGCTAATTCACGACGTTGCGCACCAGGCGCTGTTTCGATTTCACCTAAAGAATTTAAAGCCATAATATCCCTCTCCAAATTAAAGAAAGCGTTATACTACCAAACAACTGGCAATACAAATTTAGATGAAAGATTCAACTTTCTGCGGCGTGACGATCCAGTCCATGATCTCGTCATGATCTTCGTATGGCAGATTGAAAATGACAGCCTGCTTGGCATAGGCGAGACCAACGACAATAGGTTTTTTCTGATTCTGGCGTAGTTCGGCAATAGTCGCATCGTAATATCCGCCGCCATAACCTAGGCGCCTGCCCTTGCGATCAAATGCCAGTAAAGGTGTTACTATAATATCTGGTACGACGGGCGTTGCCCCTTCTGTAATAGGTTCGGCAATACCGTATTTATTGTCTCGCAGTGCTTCGCCGTCATGCCATGTATAGAACTCGAGTATGCGGCTGCCCTCTTTTACAACGGGTAAGGCACATTTGACACCATTTTGCTGCAACTCATCCATTAAAGCAGCAGTGCTGAACTCCCTGCCCTTAGGATAATAAAGCGCAACAATCATGTCTTTTGTAGGCTTAAACGTTTCCATGAACAGCTCACATGCTGACTCTATGCATTCTGAAGGGTCACTGGGGTCTATCCGATCCCTGTGACGAATAGCTTCTGTACGCATGGTGTCTTTGGTGAGTTCTTCAGTCATGGCGAGTATTCTATCAGAAAAAGCCGCGAGAGCCGTGTACTATATCTATCCGCTTCTGGCCCCATTGACCAGGTGGGTGCCGTATAAAAACGCGAAGCGGCAAAACACTAAGCGTATCCAGTGACAGCTCCCTAAATGCGAAAGCATCGGCCCGAGGGATTAGGTTGTATCACGTACTCCGCAGCCTCTTGGTAGATACCATCATATAGGCTAGAATGCAGCAAAATAAAGAGAATCAGGGGAAAATTATGGATACGAAAGACTATATTGAACGCGAAAACAAATATCTGGCTCAGAATTATCACCCGCTACCTGTGGTTTTGACTAAAGCGGAAGGTGTCTGGGTATGGGATAATGACGGTAATAAGTACCTGGATTTCCTAAGTGCCTATAGTGCCGTAAGCGCAGGACACCTGAATGCACGTATCAAAAAAGCCATGATTGACCAGCTTGAAGACATGGATGTACCTTCCCGCGCTTTTTATACGGATAAGCTTGGCGCTTTTGCAGAAAAGCTGTGCCAGGTGACAGGCATGGATAAAATGCTGCCGATGAATACGGGCGCTGAAGCTGTGGAAACAGCAATTAAAGCAGCGCGACGTTGGGGTTATGAAGTTAAGGGTATTGCCGAAGATCAGGCGAAAATTCTGGTTGTAGATGGTAACTTCCACGGTCGCACAACCACAATCGTAGGCTTTTCATCTGACCCTGCTTATAAGAAAAATTTTGGTCCTTATGATGGTGGTTTTGACATCATTCCTTATGGTGATGCGGATGCACTGGAACAGGCTATTACACCTGACACGTGCGCCTTTATGTTCGAAACTATGCAAGGTGAAGGTGGCATCATTATCCCGCCTAAAGGGTATTTGAAGAAAGTTCAGGAAATCTGCCGTAAGCATAACGTATTGTTGATCCTTGATGAAATTCAATGCGGTATGGCGCGCACAGGTAAAGATTTCGCGTTCCAGCATGAGATTGATAAGCCAGATGGTTTGATCCTTGGTAAAGCTCTCGGCGGTGGCATCTATCCAGTCTCTGCATTCTTGGCACGTAAGGATGTCATGGATATTTTTGTCCCTGGCACGCATGGCTCTACATTTGGCGGCAATCCAATTGCGGCAGCTATTGGCTTAGAAGCTTTGAACATCATGGAAGATGACAAGCTAGCTGAACGCAGTGCAGAGCTCGGCGCTTATCTGAAAGATCAACTCGAAGACATTAATACGGACTGTATTACAGAGATCCGCGGTGCAGGTCTTTGGATTGGCGTGGATATAGATCCTGATGTAGTCAGTGCGCGCGAAGTCTGCGAACGTTTACAGCATAAGGGCTTGCTTTGTAAGGAGACGCACGAAACTGTTGTGCGCTTCGCCCCGCCTCTGACAATTACAAAAGAGGATATTGACTGGGCTATTTCTCAGGTCCGTGAAGTGCTATCGGACATAGCAGATCGCCATGAGGCAGCTTAAATAAGGAAACTATAATGCAATTTATAATTATCGGCCGTGATGCTAATGACATTGATGCTTTGACGCGCCGTACGGGCGCCAGAGATGCGCATCTTAAGAATATCGAAGATAATGCTGCCAATATGATAATGGGCGCAGCGACAGTCGATGACGAAGACAAGATGAACGGCTCTGTTATGTTTGTCGAGTTTCCGACGCGTGAAGATCTTGATAACTGGCTTGCCGCTGAGCCTTATATAACGGATAAGGTATGGGATGATGTGCAGGTAATTCCCTGTAAAATTCCGCCGTTTTTTTACAACAAAATAAAAAGCTAGAACGTAATTCGTTTGCTAAAATAAAAACCTGAGTCCCCTCCCGGAATCTCAGGTTTAATTTAGCGCAATAAATAATTGTTTTTATTGTCTAAGCGGCTTTCGCCAATCTTGAAGCAACACTTTCAATACGGCCCGCAAGATTTTCAATTGATTGAACAATTGTACGTTCTTCTTCCGGCTTAAGGCCAGCATACACAGTTTGTGCAGGCATTTGGCCGCCATGTTGCATATTGTCACGTAATTCTTTGATTTGATCTGCAAGAACCAGAGCTGTCAGAACCAGCAAATGATTCTCGTTGCTAGCTGCACCTGCGCTTGAAATATCTTTTGCGCAGCTGTCTACATATTGACCAACTTCAATGACGCGGCCTTCTTGACCGTCATCACAAGCGATGCCGTAGTTTTTACCGTTAATGTTAAGATTAACTTCGGCCATGATTATCCCTCTCTCAGAACTGTTTCAACGCGTTCGATAGCAACATCCAGTTTCTTTGCGAGGAATGCAGGATCAATCTGCTGGGCACCGCCAAACAGATCATGCTGTGAAGACGCAATATCTACTTTACGAGTAGTGACAGCGCGCTCTTGCTTTTCACAGGCTGTCTCAAGGTGTCCAAGAGATTGGTCCAGCTTAGTAAGGGCTTCTAAAATATTCGTCATAAAAATCCTCCCGCGATCAAAAACGAATGCGAAGTTAGGGTTGATAGCAAATCAAACGCATTTTGGTCAATACAACGGGGTGTAAATAACCGAGTTAATCACAGAAATATTTCAGGTAAATGGAACTAATTAGATTCTATATATAAATGCCCTAGTTTTTGTTGACCTGAACGGCTCGAAAAGGCATTGTACTGTGGATTTTCACTATATCTGCACAGGAAAGACACATGCAAAACGCAGCCGTTAAAAAAGACAACGCACAAATCGCCAAAATTGATTACAAGAACATGGCAAATGCCATTCGCGCCCTATCTATGGATGCCGTGGAAAAAGCTAACTCAGGTCACCCCGGTATGCCTATGGGTATGGCCGATGTGGCGACTGTGCTATTCAGCAAATACCTGAAATTTGATCCGCGTAACCCTTTGTGGCCTGATCGCGATCGTTTCATTCTATCTGCTGGTCACGGCTCAATGCTGCAATACAGCCTTTTGTATTTAACAGGCTACGAGAAAATGACACTGGACGAGATCAAGAATTTCCGCCAGTTGCATAGCATGACACCAGGTCACCCTGAAGTGATGCCGGAAGTTGGTATCGAAACTACGACAGGCCCTCTTGGCCAAGGTATATCGACAGCCGTTGGTTTTGCGCTTGCAGAAAGTATTATGCACGCTCGCTTTGGTGACCTCACAGATCACTACACATATGTGATTGCCAGTGACGGCGACCTGATGGAAGGTATCAGTCACGAAGCCTGTGCATTTGCGGGTCACTTGAAATTAGGCAAGCTGATCGTTCTGTATGATGATAACGGTATCTCAATTGACGGCCCTACATCCCTGTCATACTCAGACAACGTGCCAATGCGCTTCGAAGCCTATGGCTGGGACGTCCAAACTGTTGACGGTCATGATACTAAAGCAATTGATCAGGCAATCGATAAGGCGCGTATGAGTGACAAGCCGAGCATTATCTGCTGTAAAACTCATATTGGTTACGGCGCGCCCACGAAGCAGGATAAGTCTTCTTCACACGGCTCACCACTGGGTGCTGAAGAAATTAAAGGCACACGTGAAAATCTTGATTGGCCACACGAACCATTCGAAATTCCTGACGAAGTTCTGGCTGCGTGGCGTATGGTTGGCGAGCGTAACCAAAGCGAATTTGAAGAGTGGCAGAACGTATTGTCACAAAACCGCTACCGTTCAGAATACGAAAAAGTTCTGGAAGGTGATGTCAGCGATGTTGTCGGTCCGTTGGTGCGCGAAATGAAAGCATCATTTGCAGAGGAAAAGCCAAAGCTGGCAACACGTCAGTCTTCAGGTAAAGTGCTGGAAATTCTTGTTCCTGCACTGCCGTTCCTGATCGGTGGTTCTGCTGACCTTACAGGTTCTAACAACACACAAATCAAAGGTCCTGAAATCATCAACAAAAACGATTTCAGCGGTCAGTACATTTACTACGGTGTGCGTGAACACGGTATGGCCGCTGTGATGAATGGTATGGCTCTGCACAAAGGCCCTATTCCTTACTCAGGTACATTCTTACAGTTCAGCGATTATAGCCGCCCTGCCCTGCGTTTGGCCGCTCTGATGAAACAGCGCGTAATTCACGTTATGACACACGACTCTATCGGTCTGGGTGAAGATGGCCCAACGCACCAGCCTGTCGAACACTTGGCTGCCCTGCGCGCTATTCCAAACCTGTACACATTACGTCCTGCGGATGCGATTGAAACAGCCGAGTGCTGGGAAATTGCTCTGACGAAAATGGACGCGCCTTCAGTACTGGCACTGACTCGTCAAGGCTTGCCAACAGTGCGCGCGGCTGATGAAGAAAATATGAGTGCTAAAGGTGCCTACATCCTGTCACACAGTGATGGTGAACCTGACGTAACGATCTTCGCTTCTGGTTCGGAAGTTGAGATTGCTCTGGCTACAAAAGAACAGTTGGTAAAAGACAAGCTGAATGTTCGCGTTGTGTCTGTACCTTGTATGGATCTGTTCTTTGAGCAAGACGCAGAATACATCGAAAGTCTGACTTGCAACGATTCAGTGAAAATTGCGATCGAAGCTGCTGTTCGTCAGGGCTGGGATCGTATCATCGGTGCTCACGGCTTGTTTGTTGGCATGCAAGGCTTCGGTGACTCTGCCCCTGCCAATGTCTTGTACAAGCACTTCGGCATTACTGCGGACGATGCAGCTAAAGCTGTGCGCGAACGTATTAAAAACAAGAAGAAATAATCTAGATTTTATTGTGCAAGAGTGCTAACAATAGCGCTCTTCACTCTAAATTACATCGTTGGCGCGGTGGCAGAGTGGCTATGCAGCGGATTGCAAATCCGTGTACACCGGTTCGACTCCGGTCCGTGCCTCCATTTATTCTCTTACAAAATTGTTAGTTCATATAACTTCTTGACCTCGCATATTTCGAGGTTTACCGTCTTTGAATAAAAATAAAAAAATGTTCATAGTCGGGAGGTTATCTATGAAACGTTACTTTACACGCCTAGCAACAGGCGTCATGGCCGCATCTATTGTCTCTACTGCTGCATTGGCACAAGATACAGATGCACAAACACAGATTATTACAGACAGCACGCCTATTGTAATAGATAACGCCGCATCGCAAGCGCTGAGTGATGCATGTCTATTCTACCGTAACTTGCTTGGTGTTATTGACCAAAGACATTTTGACGGCCCGACTACGACATCACATGAAGATATGGCCTATGCAGCTTTGCAAAATATGCTGTCCGATACATATGCTGAGCACTTCTTTGATACAACAACGCGCACATTTGATGAGAGCGTGATCACTTATAACAATGCCGACGAAACAGACATTGATACTCTGACACTTGGCAACGCAATTCTGGATATTGAAAGACCTGCTGCTGGTTCATTGTCGTCTTACGAAGACCAATGCCATTACATGCAGAACGCAGCAGTCACAATTAGTGGCGCGGTCGGTACTGAAATTTTTTCGCTTTATGAATCTGCAGTGAATGGCGCCATTCATGAATCCCGCGATCCTCACACAAGCTACTTGCCGCCTGTTGACACTCAGGCTATGCGGACATCGACAAATGGTAGCTTCGGCGGTTTGGGCGTTGAAGTATCAAAAAGCCCGGAAGGCGTTTTGATTAACACGCCTATGGAAGGCACACCTGCAGAAGAAGCAGGTTTACAAGCCGGTGACATTATTATCAGTGCTGACGGACAACCACTGCAAGCCCTTACGCTAGAAGAAGCTGTAGACCTTATGCGCGGCCCCGTGGGGTCTGATATCACTGTGACTATTCAGCGCGGGGATGATGAGCCGTTTGATGTAACGATTACCCGTGGCACTATCCGCATGACGGCAGCTGATGTTGAAGCACTAGAAACAGCGCCGACAATCATGCATGTCGATGTAGAAACATTTAACAGGCAAACAATCGCAAACATTATAGATGGCTTCAATGATGTATACGGTTATGCCCGTACTGCTGGTGAACCCATTGCCTCGCTAATTCTTGATTTTCGCAATAACCCTGGTGGACTGCTAACACAGGCTGAGCGTATCTCGGACCTTTTTGTGAGTGCCATAGACCCGTCAAATCCAGGTCCACTCGTGGCGACAGGTAAAGACGCTACTCAGGGCATTGTGTTCGAGGATAGCTTTACTGGCCCTCAAGCTATCTTGGATAATCTGGATATCGTAATCCTGACAAATCGTGGGTCAGCATCGGCATCGGAAATTGTCGCAGGTACCATGCAGGATGCAGGATTTGAGGTTATTGGTAACAGAACCTTTGGCAAAGGATCCGTACAGACTGTTATGTCTGTAACACGTTCAGGCTCACTTCCATGGATACTTGATAGAACGCCATATGGCTCTGTTAAAATTACGACAGAAGCCTTCTTCCCTGGCCGCTCAGGATTGAGTAATCAAGGCAGCGGGATTATTCCGAATGTTGATGTTCAATATAATGACATCCGTGATGAATTTGATCGTGACGGTATGCGTGAAGAAGATTTGCCTAATACTCTCCACGTGGGCCCCTTAAGTCGTGCAGGACAAACCTCAGACTTCATCTGCTCATTAAAAGCTGAATTTACAGGCGCACTGGATGATCAGCAAATGGCGTTGATTCCGGATGAGTATGAGGCAACATTGCGCATTAGAAATGAACAGACAGACCAAATCGAAAACCAAACGTTCTTTGATATTGATCTGCATTGTGCGGTAATGCGTTTGCAGGGTGTAGATGATACACAATATGCGACAATTACGCCTACGAATCCTACTCCTAATCCGCATCCTTAAACATCGGGTCTGTATTTCTTGACGTAATGCAGCATACGGCGCTATATAACGCCGTATGCCGATTAGAGTCCCTGATAATCTGCCCGCAAGAGCAGTCCTTGAAAAAGAGCGTGTAAGTCTGATTAGTGAAACCCGTGCGGTGACACAGGATATCAGGCCACTGAAAGTGCTTCTGCTAAATCTTATGCCGGATAAAATCAGCACAGAAACGCAGTTGCTTCGTGCTCTAGGCACGACACCTCTACAAGTTGATCCTGTATTCATCCGAACGGCTAGCTATAAAGGATCTAACACCCCTACCGATCATTTGGATGCGTTCTATAAAACATGGGAAGATGTAAAGCATCAACGTTTTGACGCCCTGATCGTTACGGGCGCGCCAGTAGAACAAATGGCATTCGAAAACGTGCTCTATTGGTCTGAGTTACAGGAAATATTTGATTGGTCACGTACCAATGTATATAGCAGTTTCTTTATATGCTGGGGCGCACAGGCCGCGCTTTATCATTTCCACGGAGTAAATAAACAGGATGCTGACTCAAAACATTTTGGCATATACCCGCACTCGATCAACGATCTATACGATCCTCTTGTTGCAGGATTTGATGATATCTCTCATATCCCTGTTTCTCGTCACACAGAAATTTTCAAAGCTGATGTGGAAGATAAAACCAACCTCAAAATCCACCTTGATTCTGATGTAACCGGTGTTTGTCTGCTTAGTGATAAAGAAAAACGCCAAGTTTACATGTTCAATCATCTGGAATATGACGCAGAGACGCTAAAAAATGAATATATGCGTGACGTGAATCAAGGTCTGGAAATTGATGTGCCGCATAACTATTTCCCCGACGATAACCCGCAGAATAAGCCGCCCGTGACATGGCGCGCCCACCGCACGATGCTTTTTAGCAACTGGCTGAATCTGGTGTATCAAGGTACGCCTTATAATTTGGAAGAATTATCCGAAATTTCTATTTGACAATTTATCTTGAAAACGGCATAAAAAGGCCTCGTTCCTCGGTAGCTCAGCGGTAGAGCAATCGACTGTTAATCGATCGGTCGCTGGTTCGAATCCGGCCCGGGGAGCCATCTCTTCTTTTTCCAAAATATTGAAGATATGTAGCAGCACTTCTAACGAAGTGCTTTCTACATTTTGGGTGTTCGTAAGATCTTAATGACATGCTACCCTCACTCAGGTTTTCAACCGACAACAGGAGCAACAAATGTCATCATCTCAAATTTCCGAGCTAAACAATCAGCGCCCAATACCGCAGGAGGCTTTTGATTGGTATGATGAATATGCACATGGTTTGATCGATCGCAGAACCTTTATGACGCGCCTTGCAGGCTTAGCTGCGTTAGGCTTTAGTATGAATATGCTGGTCGGCGCTCTTATGCCTAATTACGCATTCGCTGAGCAAGTGTCATTTAATGATCCTGAAATCAAAGCTAATTACATTAAGTACCAGTCGCCAAAGGGGCATGGTGAATGCCAAGGTTATATTGTCGTGCCAGCTAATGTTGAAAAGGCTCCCGCCGTACTGGTTATTCATGAAAACCGTGGCTTAAACCCATATATAAAAGACGTGGCGAGAAGATTGGCGAAAGCAGGATTTCTAGCGTTTGCTCCAGATGCCTTGTACCCCATCGGAGGCTACCCTGGAAATGACGATGAGGGGCGCGCAATGCAAGCCAGCATGGACAAAGCTAAAATTGAAGAAGATTTCATTGCCGCAGCTGAACTCATTAAAAATCATGACCACAGCACAGGTAAACTCGGCGCCGTAGGGTTTTGCTTTGGCGGTTACATCACGAATATGCTGGCAGCGACGATGCCTGATCAGCTAGATGCTGCTGTCCCCTTTTACGGCACTCCATCGGCTGAGGACCTTCGCCACAATGTGAAGGGCCCTATTCTACTGCAATTCGCCGAACTGGATGAGCGCGTCAACGCGACATGGCCTGATTATGAAGCGCAGTTAAAAGAAAACGGCGCAGATTATCAGGCGTATATCTATAAAGACGCCAATCATGGTTTCCACAACGATTCCACCAGCCGTTATGATCCTGAAGATGCAGAATTGGCATGGACCAGAACGATAGATTTCTTCTATAAGCACTTAAAATAAGTGCGCTGAGTATTTTGCAGAGCAGCACAACTTATCACGCGCTTCGCTATAAGATATATGCGAATCCTGTAATATAGGTGGGATGTTGTCTTTCTTAAAATCCCTGCTATCAAGCAGTACAAATAATACGCGCATACAGGCACAACAACTTCTTCGTGACAATAGCGAGGATGACGCATACACAGTGCCGACCAGAGTTTTGTATCCTTTCCAATGGAACTGGGATTCCTGCTTTACGTCCTTAGGCTGGGTAACATTTGATGAGGATCGTGCATGGGCAGAGATTGCATCACTTTTAAAGGGGCAGTGCCGCTCAGGTAAGATACCACACATCATTTTTCACAAAGATAGTGAGAGCTATTTTCCAGGGCCGGATATCTGGCAATATGATAACCCTGAAATGAAAACATCCGGCATAAGCCAGCCTCCGGTATTGGCTACGACAGTACGTATGGCTTATGAGCGCTGTAAAAATAAAGAACAGGCGCTTAGTTTCATAAACTCTATAATGCCGAAAATACTCGCATACCATCGCTGGTGGCACGAACGGCGTGACCCCCACAGTACAGGTCTGGTCGCAACATATCACCCTTGGGAAACAGGTAGAGATAATAGCGTTGAATGGGATGAGCCCCTTAAGGCCGTGCCATTAGATGATCTCCAGCCCTATGTGCGCAAAGATTTGGCAACAATAAACCCCGCATACCGCCCTACAAACGAAGACTATGATTACTATGTGGCCCTGCTACAATTATTCAAAACCCATAAATATGATCAGATTAAGCTGTACGAAATATCTCCGTTTAAGGTAGCCGACATCGGCATAAACAGTATCTTGGCACGCGCGAATTCCGACCTCTTATACATGATGACGCTATGTGATAGTTCTGAAGAAGATAGGCAGACAGTCCTAAACTGGCTGGACATGCAAGCAAAAGCATTCGAGCGTTTTTGGAATAGTGATCGCGGCGTCTATCAATCTATAAACCTTATAACAGGTGAAAAACTGGATTTTGTGACATCAGGTAGTTTCTTATCTCTATGGTCAGGACTAATACCTTTTGAGAATGCATCTATTATGGCATCAACACTGGAAAATATGCGTCATGCAACAAAAGTGCTGGTGCCAAGCCTGAGTGCAGATGATGCTAAATACGATAGATATCGATATTGGCGCGGGCCTGTCTGGGCAATTATAAACTTCATGATTTATGACGGTCTTAAAATTTATGATCAGAAACTATTAGCCGACCAAATATTTAACGCTACACGCACGGCGATCAAAACTTATGGGTTTAAAGAATATTATGACCCAGTGAGTGGTGAAGGTCTGGGCGGCGATAACTTCTCGTGGACCGCCGCTATGTGGTTATACTGGCTGGATAAAAAGTAGTTATTAGGGTTACAGAACATTTAATCTCAGGTATTATCTCATACTATGTCTAACGATACTCCCAAATATAAATTGATTTTGATTCTGCTGGCTGTGGTGAATGCCCTGCCGATAATAGGAGTCTTGGGCGGTATCTGGTCCATGCATCAGGTTGGATTTTTCTATTGGAGTGAATCTCTCCTGCTCGCTTTTTTTGCCTTAAGTGCCTACGCACGGTACTTGCTAATTTTTATGGCGATTTCTGCACTAGTAGCAGCCCTTGTCTATATAACAGAACCGTTCTTTTTGAACTTTTATAAAATGACGGCCTTATACTGGGCAATCTACAGTATATGTGTGCTGATCTATATTGAGGTTACGCGCTCCACATACGGTGTGACAATTAGAAAGCTACCCACAAAACATAAGCTGGGTGTCTATGCTGCGTTCTTGCTGGTATCTATCTGCTTTACAGTCTTTCTGACATCGTTCTTGTACCCATATCTTGGCGATGTGCCTTTGGTGGAGTTTGATTATTACCGTGTGTTGATTGTGGCCTCCATCATTGTGCCGTCTATTTCTATGGCCATGTTGAAGATGATCAGCATGATTGGAGAAAAGCACTTTATCGACTTCTTGCTCGGCACATACCACACGCCCGTCGAAAGCGAGAGCATTGTTGTATTCCTCGATATGGTGGGATCATCCGCTATGGCGGAAAAGTTAAGCCCGCAAAAGAGCATGGATTTGATCGCGCGCTTTATCTACGACTGTAGTTATCTGTTCCGTATCCATGGTGGTGACATTCTAAACTACACAGGGGATGGTCTGGTAGCCACTTGGCCTTCGACCGACTCTCATCAGGCGTTGTCGGCGATGTATGCCTTGCGTAAACATTTTGCAACTCGTGATGTGAAGAAAGCCTACTGGAAACGTTTCGGGCGCGTGCCTGATTTCCGTGTGGGTGTACATGTCGGCCCTGTTGTTATCAGCCAAATCGGTGAAGAGAAGCTCTTCCTTGGTCTTTACGGCGATACTGTGAATACGGCTGCGCGCCTTGAACAAATGAATAAAGAGCTAGGTACAAAAATTCTAGTGTCCGAGCCTGTTATTGTGAATGCCGGCCAGACCTGGAAGACCATTCTCAAACCGCTTGGCGAAAAAGAAATCCGCGGCCGTAAAGGTCATGTAAGGGTTTACACTATTTTAAGCGAGGTTTAGAGCCTGACTTCTTCTTAGGCTTGTCCTGCACACCATCATTATCATTAGATGGGATATGCGTACGGTATGCCGATGGCGACGGATGCTCACCATTATAGACAAAGCTTGCTTGCGGACGGTGCGGCGGATCAAAGAATGCCCAGCTGTCCTTATCGACAGGTTTAAAATCGAGAACCAGAATTTCTTCATCTTCTACACTAGGAGACTCACGATCAAGGAAAGCTGAGTTCACTTTCTCCCACATGTCATAAGCGGCAGCATAACCACAACGGCGCGCCATTTCGTCAGTGAAAGTGCCATCACATACTTCAGTATAAAGTTCGCCGACTGTCATACGGCGCGCTTTATTTAGTGTGGTTGTATAGGTATGACCAGTCTCAAGGCCTTCCTTACCATCCATCTTGCTACCCATATCAGCCAACATCTCGCGGAAGCGGATTGGCTTGCCTTCGGTAATCTTCTGCGGACAGTAATCGGCAGGAAGTACGAGGCCAGTCAGAGGCTCATCCTTTTTGAAATACGCAAGACGCGGACACACAAGCCCATCAAAATGTAGTGACGGAATTTTAAAGCTCTGATCAAGTGCATCAACACGGCGCGAATTTGCAATCGGCATAAGCTTGCCAATGCGCATGATATCACGCTTCTTGGCAGGGAACTTAACCCCTGCATTATCTTCGTAGGCACGCTGGGCCATTTCAAAATAGTCGCTATAACTAACATTCTCGTCAGATGGTGCTTTGTTTACATTCACCTTATCAGGGTAGTACATACGCCCTGTCTGCATACCTTTTAAAACCACAGGTGTCCCTGTTCTGATTTTGGCTTTCTCATCCTTAGTCAAAGACTTGTTGACGAGAGAATAAGGTGTATGACGTAAATCTTGTAACGGTTCTCGTAAATGAGTGTCAGGTACTTCTACAACGATATGGCTTTCGGCTGGAATTTTGTGTTTGATCCAGTCACGTGCCAAACCTGTTTCCTCGTCGTAACCGGTCGCCGTCGCAAAGTTACCTTCTTTGCCGACAGTCTTCTTGACCTTCTCTAGCTGGCGACGGTAATCCGCGAGGAATACCTGCCCCTCTTCGGAGCGCAGGAATACTTCAGCTTCACCTGCGACATAATTAGAGAATACGCGCGCAAGTGACCCCTTGTATTCAATAGGCTGGTTGACTTCGAGAGCTAGCAGAGCCTTTTCAAGCACAGGAATAGCTTCCCAACGCATATTTGACGGGTCTTCATTTGGCGGGCCTGCTAGGTACAGGTCACGCAGCATCTTATAACGGAACTGCCAAAGTGGATCGAGCTCATCCAGACGATCCATATCGGCATGTTTCATGAGAATAGCTGTCGCAGATGGTTCTGAACGCATGCGATAGAACTGGATGCGCCATTCGCCCTTCTCGAATTTTTGCTGAACGGCATGAGGCTGGTGTGAGTAGTTCTGCTTGATATATTCAATGCTAAGCTCACGCCCCTGTTCCCGACCTGTGGCATCAATCACGCGGAAATCACGGCTTAGATTACCAAGCAGCAAACGGCCTTTTTTGGCATATTTCTGGTCAAAAATACCGTTGCAGAATTCACTACGTTTATCATTACGCTCGTTTTCATCGTCCGTCAGAATGCGGCGCATACTGGTCCAGCGGAAATCCTCAATTAGACGGGCAACTGTCTGCAACTGCTCCGTATCCATTTCTTCAAGGTTGACGCGCATAAGCTTGTCGTAGCTCTTCGGATCTTCTTTCTCGCCGATAACGACACGGCGCACAGCACCCGGTGCATAAATATTACCGTCATCTTCACGGAACTGTTCAAAGATATGAACATACGGGCTACCTTTCTCACGCAGGCGGCTACGAACCTTTTTAAAGTTGTCCCAGTAGTTCTGGATCACATCGCGCAGCTCTTCATCACTCTGGCAGTCTTGCCAGTTATCGACGGGCTGCGGTTGAATTACAAGACGATGCATAAACTCGTCGATGGCGTTCTGATATTTAAAGATATCAGTCGCGCTTTCGAAAATCATTTGCGTCACGCCTTTTGTCTGCGTTTTGACAGGCAAGCGCTTGGCTTTGACAATTTCTTCGCGCGCATCATATTCCATAACATCAAGATCGCCGAAACCGTTAAATACAGCTTCCTCCTCCATCATGGCATTTGGCTCTGGCTCTTTCTGGCGCAGTTCCCAGTTCAGAATTTCAACTGCATCACGAATGGCTTCCAAAATATCGCCATTATGCTCTTCGGCAATGTAGCTGTAATTTTGATCAATCGTATCCAGATCCCAGTTACGTGCTGATTCAGTATGAAGAACATTCTCGATCGGCATCACGCCAGGCCATTTACGAATACCATCTACGCGGATCAATGAGTCAGGATCGCGTCCCTGCTCGCGCAGCATACGAACAAAATTACGTTGTGTCGGATCACGCTGTGACAAATCTTCACGAGCCATTTGCAGAAGTGTCTTACCCTTATATGTGTAACGCTGCAGGTCTACACCATCGAGACGCATTGTAATTGCACGGCGAAGCTGACCTTGCTGGTCATCAAATCCAAGAAACGCCATAGCGTCAGCCATAGGCTGGTTAGGATAGCTGTTACGCATAATGGCATAGATAGGTTTATGATCTTCGGTCAGATCATTGGCAGGTAAAAACTCACGCAAGAAATCTTCATCGCCCTGCATCTCCACAAGCTTCACAACATCTGGCGCCAGTTCACGACAGTAATTGTACATCGAGAATGAAGCCTTCGAGTCATAAGCTGGTGATTTGTGACCCTTACGAGCATCATAGATGGAACCATCAGGCATTCTGACGCCTTCCCGTAAACGGCGCTTTTTATTCTCGTAGCGCGTGTTGTTCTCCATCAGAAGTTCAAGCTTCGCAGATGGCACTTTCTCACCACTGCGCTGATCATCACGCTCACCAATCAGTAAACCGTCTTCGCCTTGAGGACCGAATAGATGCGTATCCATACCAATAAGAAAACCATCAACCGCCATATTCTTAGGCAGCTCTTTATTACTGATTGTCGCTTTTGAATGCGTAAAGAAGATGTTTGATGGATGGTAACCCGCACGCACAAGGTTCGCGCGTAATACAGCAATATCGTACCATTTGATACGGTAACCACTGACGAGCAAACGCGGCATGGTGAATTTCCAACGCTCTTCTGTGACATCGTCGGCCTCATAGGCATCCTCAGATGCTTTGCCATCCGTATAGAACAGATTCTCTATGTTCTCGTAATACGGGCTTGATGGGTCACTATCGGCTCGGTACGCAATGCGGTTCTGCCCTGGGTGGATACGAACATCAAAAGTAATGCGGCCATCTTCAGGTTTCATAGGTCTGAAGACTGTGGAGCGCACTAATGAACCATCAGGCTGCTCGAGCATGGTCGTCTTAGGAATCTTGACAACCTTCTTCTCGGGCCCGATGCAAATTTCACCCTTATCATTCAGGCTTAACATTCCTGCTGGGTCGGTGACAATGTTGCCATCAGCATCAAATTCTGTTGCTCGAGTTTCATCGAACAATGGCATATGGAATGTTTTGATATCTTTATTAACCGGATAGAGCGTTTCACCATTCTTGCGGTAGCTGGCAATCGGGCGCTCTTTATCTTCTTCAACACAGAACTTCATGGCAGCTAGCGGTGAGTCCTCAAAACGCTTAGCCATCTTTGCCATGGCTTGAGGGTGTTTCATACGACTATCATCGTTAAGCTCTGTGAACGAAGTACGTGTTACCGCTAGTGCCTGCGGCCCTGGAACATAACGATCAGGGCGCTTAACTTCGATTTCCAGTTCATCATCAAAGTTACCGGCAATATCCCCACGCGCATCACCGTAACCCATAATCTGCGCAAAGCTTGTATTCAATGAGTATGCCTCAAAGTCGAAATGGAGCTGCGTGACAATACCACGTGTGACGAGGTGCCATACATCTTTCTTATTTGCTACTTTTAACTCGTTCATACTCATGATCAGCTCGGTTTCAAATCTTTTGCAGACGTGTTGCTCCAAATAGGTGTTGAGCGCAGGCCGCTGCTTGCAGGGCCTCTGTCAACGATACTTGGCGCAATCTTTGCCGTACGTCCCTGTGGACGGAAATTAGCCGGATTACTAACGCGATCCCAATCCATACGCGTTGTCTTGCGCTGGTAAACGCCATCACTGTCACTGCGCGTCATCAAGCCATCTGTACGGTTCATACCTTCACGACGCAGAAGCGTAACGCGGCGCAGATCAAGCCAGCCACCAAAATATTGGGCATATTTACGCTGTAATCTAACAAGTACATAAGATGGGTTGATTTGCGCAATCTTTTTAAATTTGCTGGATGGCTCTTTAGCATCACGATCGACACGCATGACATTAAAGTCATCAGGTTCGTAATCGGAATGCGGTAAGCCCATCTCTCTAACTAGCGGACGGTAACGCGAGTGATAGTTATCGCGGCTTGGGTTGTGGTGAATTTCGTGTGTTTCAGACGGCGCTTGCGTCATCATCGTTTTCAGATCTTCACGGAAACCATGTCCATGATAGTGAATAGGAACGCCGGATACATGGATATTACCCATAGGATCAAGCTGTGGTGTCCAGCCCTGTTTGCGGAACGCATTCATAATACGATCACGATCCCCTTTAGGGTTGTAGATCTTAAAGCCGTTCATATACGCGCCGATATGCGTCACGTTACGATTACGGCAAAGCTCGTTGATCATGGCTTCCTGATCAGCTTCATTGCCGACAATTGCGGACTGTGTCGTGACTGTTACAAAATCCTCAGCATTAATTTTATAGCCTGTGTTACGAACACTCTCATCTACATCAAGTAGTGAGAAGAAATCTTTGAATTTCTGCAGTGTCGAGAAACGCTCTTCAGCATTACCCTGCGTACCAGTGATAAAGATCATCAGACGGCTTGGGTTGATACGGAAGCTCTTCGCCATCTGTGAAGTACGTGTGGCACGGATAGAAGACGCTCCATAATCGCTTTCCACATCAGATAACCGTTTACGTCGTTATCAAATACAACAGAGCCATGCTTCATCAGGCTCTTGAGCATATAGTACTTAGTGCTCTTGATATGCTCACGCTCTCTTGGTGGCAGAATTTCTCGGTATGCGCTCAGCGTGTTCTCTTGCGCTTTCTTAAGCTTAGCCTCGTGGGCAATTTCATAGGCGTCTTGTTCAGCTGCCTCAATGCGTTCCTGCTTTTCAAGGTTAGAAAGATCTTCGTTTTCCTTGATTTCTTTTACCAGCTTGCTCTTGGTACGTCTAATGTCAGCATCTGTCACATCAACTTCGTTGAAACTGGCCATGTAGATATCCAGAACGTCCTGTGGGATAAGCGGATCAGGCTTTCTCATTTCCTCGAAAGGATCGATATAAACTTCACGAAGGAAAAGATTCTTACATGACAAACGTAGCTCAGCGTTACGGCCAACAGCAGTCAGATCACGGCCACTATTATGGGCAACGTTAAGGCCAATTGTATATTCGGCATCATTCGTACTGATAGGCGTCATCAGAACACCTTTATCGGACGCCACTATATCAAGAATGTCTTGCAGATTGGTTTCAACTTCTTCGGATGTCGGCGCATGGCCATCGTAATTTACAGCCGTGGGGTCATGCAGAGTGACAGTCAGATCGCGATCAACTTTCTCTGGTGTCACGCCATCCATTGCCCCGAGAGCCCGCGTTCCCTTCTTCAGGAAGTCGATACCCTTCTGCGTAAAGGCATTACCATCACCATATGTCAGTACAGAGCCCTTGTAGTAATCATCTCCGTAACAGCCTGTCACAATATAAGGTGTACAACGTGCGGAGTGGCTTACTCCATTCGGACAAGGCTGGACCCATAGACGCGCAGTGCCTGTTTCGTCTTTAATGCAAATCGGTGTTTCGTCTTTGAGGACCTTGATTTTCGGACGTAATGTGCGTGGTACCTTAAGGAAGTCCATCTTCTTATCAAGGAAGTACTTAACTTCTGCCGTAGCATAAACAGTCTTTTCCTTCATCTTGCCGGCTTTGGCATAGTAAGCCATGCCGTCGCAGTGATCGTAGTGATCATGTGTAAACGAGAAGCTTTTGATATCATCCCAAAACGGAATGTAATCTGGAATAGCGCCATCAAAGTTTGAGTTTGTACCACCAGATGCAAACGGGAAATCCACGGCGTGAGCAACCGAACTTACTGTACCGTCTTTGCGGAGGCCGCGATGGAAGAACACTTCGGCAAGACCGATCTGATCGCCATATTGCTCGATACGCTTTTCTTGACCTGTACCGTGCAAAGATAAGTACAAGAACTCGCCGCCTTGCTTCAATGCTGGTGGCGTTGGTAGTTGCGAAATCTGATCCAGCAGATCAAATGACGCGAAGTGGTCCATGTAGCGTGGGTATTCGTCGCGTGCAACGTCCTTACCAGAACGTTGTGCTGCCCCCATAAGTTTCAAAACATTCTCAGGGTTAGAAATATCGACTTTCTCACCACTAAATGTTGCTTCGTTTAGTTTATAGGAGTTATCCGATAGCTTCTTAAATTTAAAGTATAAGAGCTTATCAAGCTTTGCGGCGTTTACACCATCAATCTCCTGACGCGGAGAGATATAATAACGCACAGAGACATCACCGTTTTTATGCGTTTTGAATTCTGGTCCTGTATCAAATACCAAACCCGGTTGCGGGTCTGTAGCGACAAGGTTGCAACTTTCCGAGAAATCCTTATCAGGCTCAATCGTGTTGATTGTCGCACCCAGCAAAGTTTTAAGGCCAGCCTCATCAAGTCCTGAGAATGTGAAGTCTTTGCCCTTCCCTGCCTTGCGCACAAAAAGCGGCGCCAAGGTAAAGGCAAAGCCACCTTCCTTGTGAAGGCCGCGAATAGTAAGGTTCTCACCAATGGCTTCTTCAATATAGCAATCGGCAAGAATTTTGGCGGTGTCAGACACATCGCCTTTGTTACGCAAATGCGTGTTAAGACGGTTCATGCCTTCGAGGACACGATTAACGCGCTTGATAACCTCGGGATCGTTGGCATCGTCTTCGCCGCGTTTATATACACGCGCTGACTGTACCCAAAGCTCGTCAATTTCAACATTATTCTTAGAGCGCCCTGCTGACGTTTTGAGTGTAAAAAGGCTTTGCTGCTTACTCTCACCATAGGGAAGGTGACGCCAGTATTTGATTTTAATGTCCGCAGGCTTACCATTTTGATCGATAGTACCTGTGGTTTGTAGGCTAGCAATCAGGCCGCTGTCGGGGTCTGTAGAGGCACCGGTAAGGCGCACGTCTTTAGCGCTACCATCCTGAGTTTTAGCTCTGGATGCCAGACCGATCCGTTGTATCAAGTCTGCTGCATTAATGCGCATAAAGTGTTTTCTCCCTGTTTCTCTCTAGCTCAACTCTTCTCTTCATCAGTCCTTCTAAACGGGACCTTTTTGTTCGAGGCCAATGCGGCGCCCTTCATATTTCTTACGGCGCGACCCTGAATCAAGCCCATGTAGTTCTTGCCAGGCTGCCTCATAATCGGGGCCGAGGCCTTTGAGGTCATCTTGGTTAAAGAACCCGACCGCTTTCTGGAGCATTTCTTCACGGACTTCGTGACGCAGCTGCATCACGGCCTCAAATTTAGCCGGATCATCTCGTGTAAAGGCCATGAGTGCCGGATCAACATTTTTCCAAGCAATGATTTCTTCTTTACGTGTTTGACCAGTACGACCGTTTTTGTAGAACTCGTAATTCATGTTGGCGGGGTCATTGTACATATCCAAAATTTGGATAAGGCGTGCCATAGAAACATAATGTTCACGCGCTGGCGCTATTTCGCCACCATCATTCATGAGACGCTTAACCTCGTTACCCAAAGACAAGATCATGTCGGCCAAGTCCATCTTGACCATAGAGTTTTTACCTTTTGGATCACTTTCAAAGATCTCCATGCGATAATTACCGCCTTCAAACGGACGCTCGACCAGACCTGTGGCAATCATGACACCACGTACAGCTAGCTGTACTTCATCATGGTGAGTTGTCCAGCCTTTGCGCAAAGCCATCATCTGAGGATTACGATCTAGCCATTCAGTCATAAGCGCTAAACGTGCTTTAGGTGAAAATCTCTGTGGTCCGTCCGCAGCGACAAAGTCGCGAAACTTCTCGGCAGCTTTGGCAATGTTGATGAAGTTCACACTCGTTACAATGTTACGGCCTCTTCGTACCTTACTGAAGGCACCATCTTTTGAGAGTGCCGTAACTTCGGTATCGATATTGCCCATATTTGCAGAGATCACGGCGCTAAAGAAACCGTCTTTATCGTCCACAGGATCAGCGTCAGCATAAGCTTCTTTTAGCCATGTGACATCGTTCTTCTTCATGTACTTCTGTGCGCGTGGGCCACCTTTTGGCTCAGCCACATAAAACATGGAAACAGGCGCATTTTCCGGTAGACGGAATGACTCCATGGCTCCCATTGCAAATGGAAGCGCTGCCTGTTCCCATATAGAAAGATCTTTGAACAAGTTGTCATCAAACAGTTCTGCAGGACGTGTGAAATAACCGCCTTCAGTGCTACGACGTTTTACAACTTTATCCGGCAGGAAAGCGTTATCAACGACATCGCCGAAACGTTTGCTTAGATCTGACTTCTTTGCAGCCGCTGTGTAGCGCGGATTTTTATAGGCGCCGCGTGGCTCGTAATCAAATAAAGTTTTCAGAATTTGCTTAGGGTCAGTTTTGGGCTTCTTAATGGGATCAATATGCGATTCAATAAAGGTAGAAAGATTAGGGTCGCGCTTGTAATCAGCCATGTCCATGCATTTTTCAGCAAGATATGGAAGCATGATTTCCTTGAGTTCGTCCATACGCGCTAATTCTTCGTCGGAACGATGCGTGTAAGTCTCGTGAAGCTTTTTCTTATCCAGCTTGTCAAAGCCAATAGGCTGCGCCTTATCATCACGTAGCCATTCATCAATCTGGAATTCTGCAATTAGAGTTGCAACGGCAAGATCAGTATGGAACCCACGCTCAACCACATCAACGATGTGACGGGCACGTTCCCACGCACGATCAGTAAGATTGATATGTATGCCATGGCGATCTGTAACTGCGTACTCTTTACCAGGCCCGACTACATCACGAACATCATCAAGATAGCCAAGCTGGATTACATCTGCTGTCATATCCTCGATATTGGCGTAGCGTGAGTAAGTACGGGCGCCGTCCTGAATGTGCCCTGTCGCATCAACAACACGCGGCATCCACCAGCATTCAAAAGTCCAGTCTTGGAAGGACGCCCCTTGGCTCATCGCGTTATTAGCGCGTTGCGTACGTGGTACATTTTCAAATTCAATAGGAACAACAATGCCGTCATCACGGAATGTATCTTCAGACGTATTGGCAGCGCGGAAATCTTCTTCACGGTTTGGGAAGATCACACGGCTAATCATCTCTGTAGAAGCCACGTTTGCCTTGAGGTTCTGAGTTGTCAGAAAAGGCTTGCCAAAACGGGCAGCCATGTTTGCGCGAATTTTATCTTTGTAATCTTCGGCCAGATCATAAGCCAGCGGCCCGTTAGACATTGAGCTGGGGCGGAAGCGGTACTTAACACCGTAGCTAACCTCGTTTGCAGCAACATAGGCAAATTTAGTAGCGGAGCGTAGTCTTTTAGTATAATCAGAGCCTTCTTCAGGTTCCGGATCATAAAAGATAGGTAGGTTAACCCAATCGAATGGATGGATTTGTTTGCCATTCCCCGGCAGCATTTTTTCAATACGCTTTATCGCGGGCGAAGTCATATTATGCCTCACTGTTCCCAGATATGATTCCCTGTTAAAATTTTTTCTTAGTAATAGAGTAATGTCAGTAAATATGCAAACTTTTGCATGGCTCTATTGCAAGAAATACACAGCTCATATCAATTCAAATGTAAATTAGTGCCTCTTATATACCTGAAAATTCTGTAAAATACACTCTTGTAATTACAATATGTTTTAGGCTAAATATGCGGATGCGTTTTTCACGCCGTTCCATTATTGACCCCTTAGAACTGCAAGAGCTGATTTCTACAGGTGTTGAGGTGCGTCTAATTGATGCCTCATGGGGTTCTCAGCCTGTTTATCCTTATAAGCATATTCATAACGCCGTTACGTTTGACATAGATGCTGTGGCAGATGTAAATAATCCCCTGCCCCATATGCTGCCTGATGAGAATACATTCGCAGATTCCGTCGGTATAATGGGGATCAACAACCAAGATACAATTGTAGTGTATGATCAGCATGGCATTCATCTTGCTGCCTCACGCGTATGGTGGATGTTTCGCTTCTTTGGTCACAAGGAAGTTTATGTGCTCAATGGCGGCTTGCCGTATTGGGAGCATCTTGGGCTACCTGTAAACGATTTGCCCGTTGTATTTGATAAATCAGAATACAAAGCATTGCTACGCAGTGATTTGGTCGCCGATGGCAAAGAAGTGCTTCAGGCTTTAGATAATGAAAAAATAGATGTTATAGACGTAAGGTCCGCAGATAGATTTTTAGGTATGGCTCCAGAGCCTAGAGTCGGTATGCGCAGCGGACATATGCCAAACTCAAAGAACCAATTCTTTGTAGATCTCATGGACCAATCCACGCTTGGACTTAAATCTGAAGAAGAGCTTGAGCAGATTTTATCACCTTACAAAAACACATCCCGCCTAATAGCAAGTTGCGGTAGCGGCGTAACGGCCTGCGTCTTTGCACTGGGTATGTATGACATTTATGAGAAGGATGTAGCTGTTTATGACGGCTCTTGGTCTGAATGGGGACAAGAATCATCTGATTTTCCTGTTGCTCTTTAATGCAAGAAAAGATAACACCTCATCCCACTTTTGCACTCATTTGTAAAAGTAATGTATGCACATAAGTAAATAACTAGTGTATTCTGTAGTTTAAAAGATAAGTTTATATATATTAAGTAGTATAAAGCTATTATTATTTACTTTATAGGGTTGATCGTTTAATGATATATATACTAATAATTACTTAATTATTTTAGAAAGTTTCGGAAATGGTACATTTTTTTACGAATTTTACGTTTTTTGCTTGTAAATGGTTCTGGTTTTGGTTATAAAGAAGGTACACACCCTCTATTACCGCCGTTTGTCCGGAGCACCTTAAAGGTCTCCGGACCTTTTTTTGTGCAGATCGCACACTGGACATTTCGAAAATTTCAGGCATCATTTGTTTATGACTGATCAAGACAAACCATATCTCATTCCTGTTGACGGCAAATTTGTATTCGAAATCGATCCTGGTATGCGGGTGCGATTTAATGCGGATGGCTGGGTTGAAGAAATAGGCCGCGGCGGTGCAGAAGATCCTCTTGGTGTTAAACTGCAAGGTAAACCTGCCAGCAAACGTGATGATCTACTTGCGCGTCGTTATTACGATCTGTACACGCGCGCTATGATTATTGAGGTATTCCCTGATACGCCGAATGATCGCTGTAAAGCAGATGGCTTGATCATGTTTAAAGACCTTGATCCCAAATCATATATTTATGGCCGCGTGCAGAAGATCATCGAGATTTCAAATCACCTCGGCGTAAAAGTAGCCCCTCTGTAAAATTTATATAAAATTTTATGGTTTTCACTTTTAGGTAAGTATATTTCTATAAAATTATAGTACATTATAAGTACCAAGGGGCTGGTATATGTATAAAATATGTATAACATCACTACTTTTGGTTTGCGGTGCAGCAAATATTACCATGGCGCAAGTATCCATGGATCTGGCTTCTAGTGAAGGCGGATCACTTAGACTCGGTTATGACGCCACTACTTGCGATACTTCATATGAAGGCTTCATAAGATATAACAGTAATTCAGGGACTGGCGGCGTAATTCAGGTATGCCATGACGATACGTGGTCAGATTGGGGAGGCTAGTATTCTTTATAAAAGAGCACAAAAACATAACTTAAAAAATTTAATAGGGTTTAGCTTATGCCTCAGCGTAATCCTTGTGCTTACAATTCTTTGTCCTTCTGCTAGCCGTGCGCAGGTCTCATTTGATGCTTCCGCAGGCGGTTCTATTCGACCTGGGTACGACAATCAGGCTTGTACCTCAGCAATAGAGGGGGCAATTCGTTATAATAGCAGTTCAACTTGTGCAGAGTTTTGTGATGGCTCTGACTGGACGTGCCCGTCAGGCGGTGCCGGTGGATGCCTGGTAACGTGGGACGCGCTCACCGATGAATTTAATACAGCCCAATCGGCTACAATAGAGAGTGATATACAGCTAGTAACTACCGCTAGCTGCTCGCCGGATGTAAGTATCTCCGGTACAGGATCGCCCGAATTCAGAATATGTTCTGATTCTACGTGCTCATCCGTTGCTCATGCCTATGGCACATCAACGGTCTCTATCGAAAATGGTGAGTTCTTACAAGCACGCCTCACCTCCTCCGCCTCGCCCGGTGGTATAAACTCGGCTTTGATTACCATTGGCAGTACGGCAACTTCATGGGACGTAGAAACTGCCAATGTTCCGGAATATATATCAAACAGCATTACTACCGCAAATTGGCCTGCAAGCGAAATTACATCAGTGAATAGACCGGCAGGTACAGTTGAAAATGATTTGATGATTACAACGATGGTCATTGATCAGAACGCTATTAATATTCAGGGCCCGGCTGGATGGACAGAGCTTAGAGATGTCAATACTGACAACCAACGTATGGCGATTTACTATAAAGTTGCTGGTGGTTCTGAACCTGCCGCATATGATTTTGACTTTAATGACGATGAATATCGTATTGCAACAATAATTACTATTCGTAACGTTGATACGGCAAACCCCATTAGTACTAATTCGACAAACACAGGAAACAGTGATCAGCCTGTGGCCGCTTCAATTACAACAACTACGGATAATAACTTGCTAGTTGCTATAACGCATTACGTTTATGGTGGAAGTCACACGCCTCCCGCGAGCTATGATGAGCGAGTAGATAGAACAAATGGCTCCTTCTTGAGTCACTCCGTGGCAACTATATTGCAGCCTGCAAGTGGGGTAAGCGGCACAGCTTCATTTCAGCATTCTGATAATGGAGACCATTGGCGTACTGAACATATAGCTGTACAGCCACCGTAAATGAAATAATGGCACGCCCGGCAGGACTCGAACCTGCAACCCCCTGCTTAGAAGGCAGGTGCTCTATCCGGTTGAGCTACGGGCGCATAGGAAGTCATGTTTTAACCTTAATTATTCTTTCGGTGCAACATATTTAAAGTTATCGCTGTAGTTACGGGGGGTAACTATACGCTCATGCGCATTCGATAACGTGAAAGCCCATCCCTTTTCCTGCGCAAAGGCAATAGCTTCATCTTGAGTTTCAAACTTTAGCTGCACTTGGTTCAGGGTATCCTCAGAGCTGGTCCAGCCCATCAGCGCCTCTGGCTTGCGTGCAGAGTTTGTTTCATATTCCAATACCCACTTGGCAATCTTGCCACGGCCTGACTGCATAGTAGATTTGGACGGTCTGTAAATTCGTACTTTCATGGGCAATATCCTACCAACGGTAAATCTTGCGAGCAAGTGCGCTGAACACAAGTGCTAAAACTATAAACGGCAAAAAGTGGAAAATCATGTTATGGCCAATGCGATCAGACATACAGCTCATGCGGATAGCTGCCCAGGCCAGAGAGCCAGAAGACAGGACACACATAAAGCTCATCCAATAAGGTTTCGTAGTAGCTCCTTTTCTGACAAGGATTAGCAGCAGAACCATAGGAATAAAGCCCATCAGCAAGGTGTCGCTAAAGCAGTGATGCCAGTCTATCTTGGGGGTATCAAGCCCGTTGCAGATAATTGTACAGCCAATCAAGGTCGCAAAAGCAGCAAACAGCGCGGTCGGGATTGCCAAAAGCCATGGTCTCTCACCCATATCAGGCACGGAAAGCCATCCAGCTGCATAAGCCGATGTAAGGCCGATGCCTAATGTGAGAAGCATTTCATAAAGAAATAACGTCTCGCCCAACTTCTCACTGATATCCATACGAATACCAAGGAAATGCAGTACACCCGCCATATAAACAAGCGCTATTAGAACCCATGGCAGAACGCGTAAAGCAGGATGCGCCAGCTTATTAACAGGTGTTAAGTCGTCAGAAAGACTATCGATAAGGTTATCGATACCCTGCTCCTTCTTATCTGTCTTTTTCTTAGTCATGTTATTCAAGAATACCCTTCAATTTTACACTGGTGCGATGGGCCGATACTTTAACCGCTGACTCATTCATACCCATGGTATTGGCAACTTCTTTGGCTGTATAACCCTCCAGCTTGATCATTGTAAAAATGGCGCGCTGCTTCTCCGGAAGCTCGTTTAAAGAACTCTCTATATCCTTTAATTCGCCTGCATTGCTAGGATTAGTTACATGATCCGCAATAAATTCTGCATCATCGGTTGATGTTTGCTTGTGTTTGCGGTCTCCATAGTGCTTACGCAGAAAGTCCGTGCGCCTAAAGCTGATAATAGAAGTCAGCCAAGGTTTAAAAGGTCTGTCCGCGCTGTATGTATGCAAAGAACGGTGCACTGAAAGCAGTACTTCCTGTGTTACATCATCCACCCAATCCGGGTTAGCAAGCGAAGCGCGTAAAAAGTTTTGGATGTAAGGCAGTACGGAATGCAGAAGCTGATTATAAGAAGACTTATCACCTGACTGTGCTTTCGCCGCCAGATCCTGCCATTCTTTTTCTTCTGAAAATTGCATAGAAACCCCTGCCTCTGAGGAGACTGAAATGGTCGGAGTGGAGGGATTCGAACCCCCGGCCCTCTGCTCCCAAAGCAGATGCGCTACCAGGCTGCGCTACACTCCGACTAAGTCAGGCCATGTTTGTACATAAAAAATTCTCTCGTTGCAAGAGATTTAGAGAGAAATTATAGCGCATTATCGAATACATAATGGTGCACAACATCTCCGGGCTTAATCCCGAGTTTACGCGACATCCCACCATTCAATTCCAGCACGTTTAAAACGGGTCCGTTAGACGAAATAGATGTCTCGTCATGAGGAATAGCATTCTCATGAATATGATGAATTGTGCCATCCGCTTTTACAAAAAGCATATCCAGCGGAATAAGTGTATTCTTCATCCAGAAATGACGCTCTTTCTCCAGCGCAAATGAAAACAGCATACCCGCCATGTCCGGCATGTATTCACGGTTCATCAGGCCTTTAATAACTAATTGCGGCGTATCAGCAATTTCAACATAGAATGTATGTGTCGTTTTACCATTATCGCTCATAATTATAAGTGGCTCAGTGTAAGGCGCTGCAGGTAATGTCTGATCTTTTTCTTGCGCACAAGCAGCAGGAATAAAGAGCAACATCGTCATAAAAGCTAAAAGAATCTGTTTCATAACAAAAAATTACTCCTAAAGAAGAAGGCTGGCAACTAAAGCCCTGTAACAAAGTGCATAATATACTGATCAACACCATTTTGGTGCATATCATTATGGCCTGAGTTTTCTAGCGTCTTGATATGTTTTTCGGCTTTTGCGGCATCGAACAAACGTTGTCCCATTTCTGGCGGTACAAGTGTATCTTTGGCGCCGCGTACAATAAAAATAGGCGCTTGGATATCAGCAATTTTATCAATGCTTTCATAGCGGTCGCGCATCACTAAATTTAGCGGTAGCCAGAAATATGTACGCTTGGCGAGATCAATAAAGCTTGTATAGGGTGATTCAAGTATAACGCCCCGTACATCTTTATAATATTTAGATGCCAGCTCCACGCTGACGCCAGTGCCAAGAGATTCGCCATAGATGATGATATCGGATTGCTCGTAACCGTTCTCTAAAAGCCATGAAATAGCCGCGCGTCCATCAAGATACAGCCCCTGCTCTGTTGGTTTACCTTTGTTACCGGCATAACCGCGATATGCAGGCAGAAACGCGCCGTAGCCTGCATCAAGGAAACTGCGCACTTTTAAGGCACTAATGCCCATATGACTAGCATTACCATGGAATAGCACGATGATGGGTTTACCAGTTTCAGGTGCTTTGTACCAAGCAGCTAGTTCAAGCCCATCTTCTGTATTAAATGATACAACATCCATATCCTGCGCGTTAAATACGGCACGGCTCTGCATAACTTTCGAAGGAAAATACATAAAAGTCCTTTGGATAAGAAATAAAGAGGTGCAAACGGCAACATAAACAACAGCAGCCCAGAAAAGAAATTCTAACACTTTGTTTTTAACCTTCTTGGCCATTACGTTTCCAAACCTGCCCTGTACATTCTGGCGTAGAGCTTATTCACCTTCATAAGCTCTTCATGGTTGCCCTGCTCGGCAATCTTACCCTGATCCAGAACGATAATCTGATCTGCTCCTTGAACTGTTGAGAGCCTATGCGCAATGACCAGAACCGTACGTCCTTTTTGTAATTCAGCAAGCGAGCTTTGGATAGCTTTCTCGGATTCGTTATCGAGCGCTGACGTGGCCTCATCCAGTAAAAGAATAGGCGCATTGCGCAAGATGGCTCGTGCAATGGCAATACGTTGGCGCTGACCACCTGATAGCTTTGTGCCATGCTCACCAAGAATTGTGTCATAGCCTTGAGGCATATCATTTATGAAGTCGTGAGCCGCTGCGGCTTTGGCTGCAAGTATGATCTCCTGCTCACTAGCATCAGGCTTGCCGTAAGCAATATTAGCCCGCGCAGTGTCATCAAAAATTGTGACATCTTGCGATACAAGGGCGATGTGCTTGCGCAGGCTTTCAAGTGTGAAGTCACGCAGGTTTTTACCATCAATAGTTATTTGTCCGGAAACAGGATCATAGAAACGGGGCACCATATTCAGCGCGGTTGTTTTGCCGCTACCAGACGCGCCCACCAAGGCTGTCACTTTCCCCGCAGGCAAATCAAACGACACATCATCAAGCGCATTGCGCTCATCATCGCTATAACCAAAAACAACATTTTCAAATGTAATACTGGGGTTCTCTGAATGAAGTAGCACTGCCCCATCGACGTCTTTGATCTCAGGCGTTCTATCGAGCATATCCAGAATACGCTCGCCCGCGCCAAGCCCCATTTGCATGGAGTTGTTAAGCTTGGCAAGCTTCTTCAGAGGCTCATAAGACAGTGAAAACGCAGCAATGAAAGACATTAGCTCACCGGCTGTCAGTGTTTCATTGATAACCTGAGAGCCACCATAAATGACCAATCCCATAATGGCAAAACCGATCAAGGTTTCGTTAAACGGAGTTGAAAGTGTACCAACGCGCACGCCCTTCAGCATCAGCTTTCGCACACGCTCAATAACGACGCCGGAGCGGTCGCGCTCAAAATCTTCCATGCCGTAGGCTTTAACTTGACGAATGCCTTGGAAAATTTGGGAAAGCGTATCTGCAAGATCGCCAACTTCTGCTTGAATACTCTTAGATAGCTTGCGCAAGCGTTTCCCTAGATAGCCTACGAACAGAGCGGCAGGCATAAATACGCCCAAGGCAAAACAAGCTAACTGCCAATCCTGATAAAACATCAGGGCAACCAGCAAAATAAGTGTAAGTAAGCTCTTGCCAATGCCGGTTATACCTTCGGCAACAGTATTACGAACCATATTCACGTCATTGATGACGCGACTCAGTAACTGTCCGCTTGGGTATTCCTGAAAGAATTTAATGTCGAGGCGCAGGAAATGCCCGAAAAGATCACGTTGGATGTCGGATACAATCTGCAGCCCGATTTTGTTCATCAACACAGTATGGATATAGGTAGAAATACCGTTGAGAATGAATACGCCAGCAACTGCCAGCGCCATAGGTATCACAAGGCTCTCTTTTTTTGCGACTAGCACATTATCTAGTACAGGCTCTATAAGCTTTGCAAAGCCTGCCGTCATAGCGGCTGCAATTAACATGAAGAATAGCGCAACAAAAAGCGTTTTGTAGTAAGGCATTAAATACTTGCCTGTTAGCCGCTTAAGGAGTGCCCAAGTCGAGGTATTCATAGCGGGTAAAGCTGTTAAGTCGTTTTTTTGCATAGGTTTTTTGTGCTATTCTTAATATGAAGCGTTCTTTATAGCACAAGAGTAATCATGGCAAAACAAAACAGTAAGACTAAGAAATCAGTCAAATCATCAAAAACACATTTTGTCCCTCCGATAGGCTTGGCATTAGGTAGTGGCATGGCACGAGGCTTTGCGCATATTGGCGTTTTGAAAGGTTTGGAAAAGCACGGAATTGAACCCACAATCGTTTGTGGCACCTCAATTGGTGCTGTTGTTGGAGGTACCTACCTTGCAGGTAAGCTTGATATTCTAGAAGATTGGGCACTTAACCTGAACCGCCGCCGTGTTTTCTCTTACATGGATTTTCGCGCACGCAGCGCAAGCTTGATTGGCGGTAAGAAGCTGGACAAACTGCTTCGCGAGCACTTCTCTGATATGATGATCGAAGACTTGCCGCATCCGTTCGTCGCTATTGCTGCCGATATTGTTACAGGCCATGAAGTTTGGCTCCGTAAAGGTGAACTGGTTTCTGCCATTAAAGCTTCATTTGCCCTGCCGGGTGTATTTCCTACGGTTGATTACAACCACCGCTCGCTTATTGATGGCGCATTGGTAAACCCTGTACCTGTATCCGCGTGTTTAGCGCTCGGCTCGCGCGTTACAATTGCTGTAGATTTGAACGCAGACTTGATCGGTAAAGCCGCAAAACCTGGGCAGTCCTACCAGACAGTTGCCGGATTCGATATTTTTGATGACGCTCAAGTTTCTAAGACAGACCAAAAAAGATTTGCGACAGGACTAGGTAAGCGCTTGTTTGGACGTGATGTTAACCACCCTAGTCTCTTCGGTGTAATGGTTTCATCACTTAATATTATTCAGGATCGCCTGACGCGATCACGCTTGGCAGGTGACCCGCCTGACGTGCATATCAAGCCACGGATTGGTCACATAGGCCTGCTGGAGTTCGAAAAAGCGGAAGAAATGATCAAAGAAGGTGAAGCTGCCGTGGAGCGCGCACTGCCTGAATTGCAAGCGGCCATGGAAGTGCTGCTCCCGCGCATTCAAAAAGACGAATATATCGAAGAGAAAGAAAAGAAGAAGTAAGCGTCCCTTAGCCGGCACGCTTCTTATGCTTGCGGTCAGGCAGAGCCTTACCCCACTTCATCTTATCAACTAGATAGGTTGGACGAATATTGTGGTACTGCAGCACCAGAATATTCAAGGCACGATCAACTTCGTAAGGTGTAGAACAGCCTTTGAATGACCCGTAATGGATACCATTCTTAACCATACAAGTATCAATCTCGACGCCTGCCGCACCAATAATATCATGCGCCATAGTATCTCCGACCATAACTGTCTGGCCGGGATATATATCCTGTTTCTGTAAACGCTGAATACAATGTTGAAAGATAGGCTTGTGTGGTTTGCCGATATAATGAACAACACCACCAAAATCTTGGTAACGGCGTGCAATCATGCCAGGGCCAAATGTGTGGTTGTTACCAATGAGAATACGACTATCGGGGTTAGCACATACAGCTTTGATTTGCTTGCGAATAGCCTTCTTCAATAGAGGCTCATAATAATCTACAAGTGTTTTCTCTGGCGCTTCAGAACCACTGATCAAAAGAAAATCAGCGTCTTCAACCTGGTCGACCAGCTCGATGTTATCAAGGCCGTCAATAATAGAAGTATCGCCGCCACGACTCATAAGGAAGCAGCGCTCACCAAGGTTCTTAAAAACACCCTCGTCTTGGTTCTTCAAACCCTGCCAAGTCATTTCACCCGATGTAATGATTTCGTCATACATTGTCGGGCCAATACCCAGCTTTTTCATGCGCTCCTTATTATCGTCAGCGCGCTTGCCAGAATTAGACAGGATAATGATGTATTTCTTCCGCTGCTTAAGCTCTTTTAGACAGTCTAGAACGCCGTCATACACTTTCTCACCGTTATGGAGAACGCCCCACTGATCGATAATAAATGCATTATAGCTGTCTGAAATATCAGAGATGCCTTGACAGAATTTAGTTTTAGACATGTGCGGATAACCCCTTGAATCTATTGCTATCGTCTAGGATAGACGAAAAGTGTCAACAAAAGATTATCACCTGATATAATATTTAAATCAACAGCTTAGGCTGCTTTTTTCTGTAAACTCTCCGCAATTGAGTCCTTGCCCGAGATCTTACACAGCAGTTCATACAGGCGCCCAATGTCACTTGTTATGAATGTTGCGCCCAGCAAATCACCATGGTCATTGGCGACGGCCTGCTCATAGACTTCTTCGTACTGGCGAACATATCTTTGAACATAGCTGCGGAATTCCGTATCGCTAGAGAATTTATCGCGCAGCTTATCCATAGGCATTTCTTCACCCAGAGACGCAAGACGCTGTGTAAAGGCAGAAATATCGCCTTTTTGGTATGACTTCCAGACCTTCTCAGAAATCTCGCCATCCTTAACGCGCGTAATGTCGACGGACAGAGAGTGCAAGCTTTCAATGATAAACTTGGCAGATGACATGAACGCGTTACGTTGCGCACGCCACTCTTCCTTGCGGATTTTCTCTGTGTGGTAAGCCGCATCCTGTACAGCCTTAAACAGAGCATTAGATTGTTTGCTAAAGGCCTGTGTTGCTTCGTCAGCAGCTTTAATAGCCGCAGAGGAAACTGTAACCAGGCGTTCAGACTCTTCAGACAGGCCACTGCGTGATTTTTCAATACCGCTCGCTGTCTCTCTCGCCGCTTCACGGATTTCATCCAGACGATCTTCAAGGCTTACGAGAGACTTGCTGATATCTTCGGCTGACTCACGTGATGCTTCAGCCACAATATTGGATTGCTTCTTAAGCTCGGCTGTATAGTTCTGGTTAACACGAAGAGCTGCGTTCATTTGCTCATTAACTTCGCGTGCCTTCATTTCGAAGCTATCACCACTCTTACGCAGTTCAAACAATGTCTCTTTAGAAGCATTCAGTAGGTGATCCGCATCTTGCTTCAGCTTGAGCATCATCTCATCAGTCATCGTAACGACTTTAGCTGCCGCAATGTTAAGCGTATCGCCCTCCTCGCGAGCTTTCTCACCAACGAGACCAAATCTTGCAACCGCGTGCTCGGTGACATCGTCAATGTGCTGAACAGACTTACCGAGGTCTTCACCAACATCCGCAATACGTGTAATTGCCTGACCAACAGATTCAGACAGCTCGTGGAACTGCTCGTTGATAACTTGCTGAATGTTCTCAATTTTTAGCAAAGCCTGGTCAGTAACCAAGTGAATTTCCGATGACTGATCACGCAATGAATCTTCAATGTCTGCCATGCGCTCGCTAGCTGATGTAGCTGCACGCTCAATATCCAGAACGCGTGCCTGCATATCCTCGCTGGAGTTCTTGAGGATGATAGCAGCTTTATCGGCACCTTCACTAAGTGACTCCAGACGATCATCAAATATAATGCCAACCTCGCGTAGACGCTTAAGGTTGCTTTCAGTGCTTTCATTAAAGCCTTCATGCAACGCTTCGAACTTAGCCTGAACCTCAGTCGCTGTATCCATTGCGCCGCTAAAGATAGGTTCAAACCCGCCAGCTGTTTCTTCTAAGCTCTCCATAACATTGCGGATGGCACCAGTTGCCTTCTCGGAACGCATATCAATAACCTCAGAAGAGTTCTCAATACGCTCACTCAATCGTACCATTTCTTCAATTAGATCTTTTGTGGAGGCTTCAATCTCGTTGCAACGACCGCCAATCTGGCCTTCCAGTCGCGCCACATCGTCGACGGCATTATCAGAAAGCGCAGTTAGAACCTTAGCTTGCTTCTCAAGAGCATGCTGCACGTCATCAATCTTCTTCAGTGACTCAACAACAGATTGGTCAAGTTCAGTCTTCTTCTCGCCCATTTGCTCGTTAATTGTACGGGCATGACCGGCGATCTGGCCCGAATGTCAGTGGCTGTTTCATGAGCCTTATCACTGGCATCACGTAGATCAGACACACGGCGGCCAAGAGTTTCTTCAATCTGTGCATGACGGTTATCTGCCTCGGCAATAGCGCTCTTCATTTCACGCAGAGGCATAGACAATGCTTTTTCAACATTCTCGATGCGCTCCATAATGCTGGCAGTTGTAACTTTAATCTTCTCTGACTGAACATCGACAGCTTCGGAAAGTTTTTCAACTTGTTCATCAGACAAACTAGCCGCTTGTTCAATCTGCTCACGGCTTTTGGACATAAGGTCCAGAATTTCTTTAATGTGGTTCAAGTTACCTTCGCCCGCTTCACCAAGCTCTTCGATGTGATTGCGCGTAGACACAATCATTTCATCAGCTTGCTCGCGTGCAGACTGGGTAGTTTTCTCTAAAGACTCGATTGAACGGCGCACCGCAGCACTAATAGATTCAGCACCCGCAAGCGCAACAGACATAGCTTCAGAAAGTTTGTTTCCTGCAGAAACACCTGCTTCTTCAATTTGCTCGGCTTCTTTCGTTATGCTGCTAACAGTTTCGCGCAATTTAGATGTCTGACTATCCAGACGCTCTTCAAGATCTTCGGTGCGTGTAACCATGTAGTCAGCTGCATCATGCAGACCGGAAAGGCTGGCATTGATTGTATCAGCAATACGATCTGCCTGACCTGCAACATCGTCAGCTGCCTTATCAAGTGCTTCGCGGTGCTCTTGAATTTGGTGCGTGGATTTAGACATTGCCTCAAGCGTGTTAGAAGCCACATCTTCAAGGCTACCAATCTGGCGTTCAATTGTGTCAGCAAGGCGTGTTGTCTCATCTGAAACATGATCGGCAGCCTTTGATAGACCTTGCGTATGAACATCAAAGTCGCTGCTAAGGTCTTGTAAACGCTTGGCAACTGCATCAACAGCTTCGTTCATGCTTTCATAACTGGAGCTCAAATGCTCCTCAATTGACTTTGTTTTGCTCTGTACTTCAGTCGCAGCATCCAGAAGCTTGTCTGTACCGCGACCCATTGCCTTCTCCATTTCGGCAGAACGCTCTAATACATGAAGTGTCGCTTCATCCCAGGCATCAGCGCCTGCTTGCGTCTTTTCGTCAATATTTGCTGTACGAGATTCAATTTCTTCCGTCAAAACAACCAGCTTTTGGGCGCGGTCATGCAAAGAATCTGCAAGGCGATCAATATGGAATTCGGTCTTTTTAGAGATGCCCACAAAGTCACGAACCTCAGAGCGCAAACCCTGACGAGCGCTAGAAAGTTCAGCCGCCTGACGAACCAGACGCTCGATATCTTTACTCACGCGCTCTGCACGTTCTTCTGACGGGAAAATAATTGACTGCAACTCATGGCGGAGCGCATTTGCATACTGCTCAATATCATTCGTGCGCTGCATCTGGCCAATTACAAACCATAGTAAGGCAACAGGCGCCAGGATACCGGCAATTAGGCCGCCCAGTTGTTGAGGTGCCATAGCGGCTAGTTCCCCTAGGCTCATATTGCCAGCAACATAAACAGCGGCATAAAGCAGCCACAAGCCTGTAATAATTGTAGCCATACGGCCCATAATCTTTGAGGCCGCAGGACGAACAACGCCCAATTTATTCTCGGGCTTCAGCATCAGAACAGCTTCTTCCTCCTCTGCTTCAACCTCGATACCGGCTTCTTCGGCCTTGCGGGCGGAAATATTCAGGCTCTGTAGCTTAGGATTATCGTTGTCGATCTCAGTCTCTGTATCAGCAGAAATACGCAGGCTTTTGAGAAGCGACTTATCGCGCAGGCCATCAAGCTTTTGTGCGCTCACTTCAGGAATACGTGATTTGCTTTGCAAACCTTTTTTAGCTTCTGGCGTAGTTGTAGATGTGTCCTCGGCTGTGTTCTCACGGCCTTCATTATTCTGTTTTTCTACAGATGATGTCATATCGTTGCTCCCCGCACGAAAAAATTACGCTGATGTCGAAAGAGGCTCATATAAATGGAAATCAAAAGCGCTGTCCAGTGCTTAAAAATGGCAAAAACACAGCGAGTCGCGGCAAAGTGGCGCGCAAGGCGAATCACACTAAAAAACAGAAATGCATTCAAAGCTGTGGATGAATGTGGATAACTTTCGTCATCCACACAAATAAGCCCGAATTATTTAGATTCTTTAAGGGTTTGCAGATATTCCTTCAAATCACGCTTTACTTCTGGTGCCAGAATATAAAGCCCAATAATATTAGGAATGGCTAATGATAAAATCATGGCATCCGAAAACCTGATGACATTCTTAAGATCCGCAGCTGCACCGATCACAACGAATGCACAAAAGATCAATTTGAACAGCAATGCTACGATTGGTTTCTCGCCAACAAGAAACGCTAAACTCTTCTCACCATAGTAATACCAAGTGATCAGCGTTGAATAAGCAAACAAGAAGACGCACATGGCTAGCACATAAGGGAACCATGACACGCTAGCGCCCATAGCAGCAGAGGTCAGCTCGACGCCATCAATGCCGGTGCTATCCTTATAAACACCAGAGATAACAATGATTAAGGCGGTGAACATACAGATGACAACAGTGTCAACAAATGACCCCATCATGCCGGCAATACCCTGCTTCGCAGGAATATTTGTTTGTGCGGTTGCGTGAACAATTGCCGATGAACCCAAGCCAGCTTCGTTAGAAAATGAAGCACGTTGAACCCCTACAAGAATTGCGCCTACCAGACCGCCAACCCCTGCTTCCATAGAAAAGGCGCTAGATACAATCGTGATAAAAGCGGCAGGGACTTCGGCTATATTCATCAGCATAATTACGCATCCTGCCAGAAGGTATATAGCGGCCATAAGTGGCACAATCGCAGATGCCGCACGGGCAATAGACTTAATACCACCAATAATGACTAAGCCCACAAGAACAGCTAGACCCAGTCCAAACAGCCAGCCTTTATCAGCAAGCCAACTAGTGTCACCACCAGTCACATTAACAAGCTGTGCGTAGGCTTGGTTTGCCTGAAACATGTTACCGCCACCAATAGCGCCGCCAATACACGCAATCGCAAATATACCAGCTAGAATGCCACCAAGATAAGGAATGCCACGATTGTTAATAGCATCGCGCAGATAGTACATAGGACCACCAGAAATCTGCTCTTTATGTGACGGATCATTGTGATGACGATACTTAACGCCCAATGTCACCTCGATAAACTTTGTGGACATGCTGAACATACCCATTATGGCCATCCAGAATGCAGCCCCGGGACCACCAATTGTAATGGCAACAGCTACACCAGCAATATTACCAAGCCCAACCGTCCCAGATAACGAAGTTGCTAGTGCTTGGAACGAGCTTATTTGTCCATCTGCCTCCGGCTCGGGAAGTCTGTTAAAGGCAACAGCAACGGAATGCTTGAAGTAACGAAGGTTGATAAATCCGAAATAGAATGTGAAGAAGATAGATGCTGTCGCAAGCCATGCCAGAATAAGCGGCATCATAACAGGGTCGCCATTCGCGTTTGTAAGCCCGCCGAGGCTGACTTCATGAAAAACGATTTTCTCTGCGATATCGGCCATTTTTTCAAATGTGCCGTTAATGGCTGCATCAATGCTCACGGTGTAACTCCCTTACCTTGTTTAATAGGCAAGGATAGAACTGCCGTCTGATGACCTCAATAGATTAAAGATTATTGTTCACAGATCGGTTGTGATACAGGGTGTGACGGGTAAATCGTAGAAGCCCATGTTGCCAGCGTGCCGCGATCCATAGAGGCCGCCTGGAAGATACGCCCAGCATAGCTGTTACAAAAACGGTCAGGCTTCATGCGCACGGCACTATCGGAAATCTTATTGGCAAGCTGTGTACGTAAAGTATTTAACTTAGCTTCTGGATCAGATATGCCCTGACGCTTATAGTAATCCATCATCGTTGCTTCGTAGCCTGAAAACAGATCACTGTGCTCATTAGTAAACTTACGGTATTCCAGATAAAGATTTGTACCGTCTTTGAACTTCATAGCCTGACAGTTAAGGCCTATAACCATTAACTCACTGTGAATACGTAACCCCTGCTCGGCTGCCGCCTCTTCAGGTGTATAACATTTAGACGCCGCAACTGCACTACCGGCAGATACTAGACACACATAGGCAGCCAGAGCTGCTGTTTTCAAAAAATACCGCATAATCCCCCTATAACAAAAATTTTACGCAGATGCACAGTAATTCTTGCGTGCGAAACCGAAAATATGGTTTATAACCACCTATCATGATGAATGCGCAGGAAAAAAAATTATACATTAAGACATGGGGCTGTCAGATGAACGTCTATGACAGTAACCGCATGGCTGATGTGCTGGCACCACTAGGTTACAAACCGGTCGAAGCACCGGAAGATGCCGACATGGTAATTCTGAATACATGCCATATCCGTGAAAAAGCAACGGATAAGGTTTTTTCTGAACTTGGGCGTCTGCGCAAACATCAAGAAGACAAGAAAGCCAAAGGTGGCAAAATGCTTATGGCCGTTGCAGGCTGTGTAGCGCAAGCTGAAGGCGACTTCATTATGGAGCGCGCCCCTTATGTAGACATGGTATTTGGCCCGCAGACATATCATGAACTTCCACAAATGGTTATGAAAGCCACAGGTCAGCGTGTTGTTAACACAGAGATGCCTACCGAGGCTAAATTCGACCAGCTTCCGGAAGAGAATAAGAACCAAGGCGTAACCGCATTTCTTGCCATACAAGAAGGCTGTGACAAATTCTGTACATATTGTGTTGTGCCGTATACACGCGGTGCGGAATTCTCCCGCAATTATGAAGGTATTCGTGACGAAGCAAAGAAGCTGATTGAGGCTGGTGCCCGCGAAATTACCCTCCTCGGTCAGAACGTTAATGGCTGGCACGGTAAAGACCTTAAAGGCCGCACGATAGGTCTAGGGGATTTGATCGCTGGTTTGGCCGATGATGTTGATGGGCTAGAACGCATCCGTTACACAACGTCACACCCGAATGACATGAAGCAAGACCTGATCGACGCGCACAAAGATATTCCCAAACTTATGCCGTTCCTGCACTTGCCCGTTCAAGCAGGCTCAAACAAAATTTTAAAGGCGATGAACCGCTCTCACACAGTTGAGTCATATGTTGATATCGTCAACGAAGTTAAAAAGGCGCGCCCTGATATTGCGATGTCTTCAGACTTCATTGTTGGCTTCCCTGGCGAAACAGAAGAAGACTTTGAAGAGACACTGAAAGTCGTAAAAGAAGTGACCTACGCCTTTGCGTACTCTTTTATCTTCAGCCAACGTCCAGGCACACCTGCGGCGAATATGGGTATGCAAATCCATAAGGCTGTTAAATCAGAACGTATTCAACGCCTGCAAGCCTTGCTGAATGAACAGCAGCTTGACTTCAACAAAGCGCAAATCGGCAAGACTATGCCCGTTTTATTTGATCGCAAAGGATCAAAGAACGGACAGCTTCATGGCCGCACCCCTTATAACCAAGCAATTCACGCTGAAGGTAATGAGCGTCTACGTGGACAAGTGGTAGAACTCGAGGTAACAGAGGCACGCGCTAACTCCCTAGAAGGAAAAGTTGCAATTATATGAAAATAGGTTTATAAATCCGCAATTACGTAAACTACGGATCTCAAACCTATAGATTAAGGGTAGCAACTTATGACTGAACTCGCACAAGGTGAATTTATTGTAGAAACCTCTAATGGCAAGGTCTCCGAACCTGTGCAGCTTGGCTCTCTCAGCCGTAGCAAAATAAAAGCCCTTGAAAGTGCATGTAAGGTCACAATTAAAACGGAAGGCCAGAAAATTACTCTGAAACCT
>LWDU01040396.1_pt1 | contig 43791 bp, 39 predicted proteins | sample 727161 | NCBI WGS metagenome assembly LWDU01 (sample SAMN04566230, study PRJNA314399) | hydrothermal vent metagenome | isolation source: deep sea hydrothermal plume seawater | place: Mexico: Gulf of California, Guaymas Basin | collected 2004-07-11
TTTTCTTTGGAGGGTGTTACTAATGAAGGTGTCTACGAGAAAGTCAGGCCGGCGTGTCGGGTTCACTCTGGTGGAACTGTTGGTCGTGATTGCGATCATCGGTGTGTTGGTCGCTCTGTTGCTTCCGGCAGTACAAGCGGCGCGCGAAGCGTCGAGGCGGTCACAATGTATCAACAACCTCAAGCAGATTGCTCTAGCGACACATAACTTCCACGATGTCTACAAGGAGTTCCCAGCTGGAATGTTGTGCGCAACCCCCGGACAACCTGCGGGCACTCCACAGGGCGGTCATCAGTATGTCGGTACGTTGTGCTTTATCTTGCCGTTCATGGAAAACCAACCCCTTTTCGATCGCATCGGGATCGACATCAACCGGGACCATTACCCGAACCAGAGTTATCCGGACCAAATCAAACCAGTCACCAGATGGTATTTCAATCTACCGACTCGCAAGCTTGGTTTTGTTCACATCCCGGGCTACGAATGCCCATCCGCGAATCCTTACGCTCAACAGACACGTATCATCGGGCGTCACTGGATTGAGAACAACACTGTCTACGCTAGGACGTGGGGCAACAACTCGGTCTACAAGGATGTCGGACGAACAAACTACGCCCCCAACTCTGGTATCCTCGGCGCTGGCCAGGGAATCAATGGCGCTTCCTACTGGTGGTCGACGTGGAAGGGTCCGTTTAGTGCTCGGCAGTCGATCGGCTTGAAGGGTGTTATCGACGGCACCAGCAACACGTTTTTCTTCGGTGAAGTGTTAGGCGACATTAGGCCCAGCAAGTCAGACCTTGTCGGCAACCCCAACGCTCGACGTATTCACCATTACAGCTTTAACTGGATGGGAATGGGACCGATGCCGGTGGCATGGGGCGTTGCCTCGCCGACAGAGAAGCCTAAGTGGTATCAATTTGGTGGCCAGCACCCAGGCGTGATTCTGTTCGCAATGTGCGACGGTGCCGTCAAGGGCATTACGGGTAATGCTGATACCGACGTTCACCAGGACGTCAGTGGTATTCAAGACAACGTCGTTGTCACCCAGGATGTTTTCATTAGAAAATAACGTCTGTTTTCTTAACAGCAAGGACTGCATTGTGTTCAAAAGACATCTATTTGGTTTTTTAGTGATCTGCTCGTTTGTGTTGATTTCGTCAGGCGGTTGTGGTGATAAGACGGTTGACCCCGGTGACGCGCCAGAGGCTGATGAAGTTGAAATGGAAGCGCCTCCGCCGATTGAAAAACGTAAGGATGCCTCTTGAGGAACTATGCGGGTCCGTGTGTCAAATCGACATACGGGCCTGCTTTCATTTAAGCGTCACCCAACCGCCCGTATCGCGACTAGCCACCATGGCGTCGATCACCTGCATGTTCTTGAGAGCATCTTCCAGCGGAGTTGGTACAGACAGGTCGTTGAGAATCGCCTCGTTCATCCGCTCCACCTGCAGACCATATTGGTTGCATGGAGCAATTCGGATGGTTCGCACTTCTTCCCCGTCGGGTTGATGAAACAGCGTGGCGGGTTCTGCTGGATCGGGATTGAAAGGCCAGGGAAGTTCCAATCTTCCGGCCGTCCCCAGAATCTGCGCCCCCTGATATCGTGGCAGTTGCGTCGAGCATGTAAACGAAGCCAGGCCCGTGTCGAACTCCAACATGCCAGCGGTCAAGATGTCGGTACCCAAATCGGCAGCGATCTCAAAGAGGCCCACGACACGCTGCGGCTGAGATGCAAACAACCACCGCGCCACCGAGATCGGGTAACAACCGATATCCATCAGTCCTCCACCCCCTGCATCCGTTCGGTTCCGAATATCGTTGGCATCCGTGTTTCGATAGCAGAATGCGAATTGCAGTGCGCGAAGATCCCCGAGCTCACCAGCGTCGACGAGTTCTCGGACTTTGATCCACTGTGGATGGTGCCGGTACATGAACGCTTCCATCACTTTGAGCTGCGGGAATTGACTGGCTGCGTCCAAGAGCCGCTCCGCATCCGTTCTGTTCAAACCGATTGGCTTTTCACATAGCACGTGTTTCCCCGCCTGCAAACAGCGCACCGCCCACTCGACATGGAGATGGTTTGGCAGGGGAATGTAAATCGCATCGACGTCGTCGCATTGCAGCAAGTCGTCGTACGAAGAAAACGCGCGATCAATGCCGAGTTGCTCGGCGGCGCGCTCAGCTCGAGAGGCAGTCCGGGAGGCGATAGCGACCACCGCCGCGGTCATCACATCCTGCATCGCCGGAATGACTTTCTGCGTTCCGATCCGCGCCGTGCTGAGAATCCCCCAGCGGACTTTGCGTTGATCCATCGATTCGTTCTCTCATCAAGTTCGCGTTAATCAACCAACATTCGTCTTCTCCTTTTTCTTGGTCTGCATCACTGCCAGTCCCAAGATAGTCAGCACAGATCCAATGATCAGTGTCAGCGACAGCGGTTCGTCGAACAACCAGACGCCAAAGATGGCAGCTAACGTAAGGCTCGTTGACGAGAGCGCGTAGACGAACCAGATGGGCGTCCAGCGGAGTGCCGCAGAGAGGGCGACGAAAGCCGCAGTGTTACAGACTCCGGCTATAAACATCATGAGTAGCGTGGAGCCGTCCGTTTGCGAGGCGATCGACGTGAAGCCGACCGTAACTTGCAGCCAGAAAAATGCAATCATCGCGCCGGTCGTGGAAATCGTCAACAGCGCGACCGACATATGATTGCCGTCGGTCAACACTCGGCGAAGGATGATGTTCTGCACTGAATAGCCGATGCCGGGAACGCATGCAGCGATCACGCCCAGCACGATCAGCGTCCAATCACCATCGTTCGTCGTCTGGTGGATCTTGCTGTACGCGTCGCCGGCGCCCAATGAGAGAATACAGACAGCGATAATCAGCACGGCGTTGGCGATCAAGTTTCGACGCGATATCGTCTCGCCCAAGAAAATGCGAGCCAAAATTGCACCGGCGATGATTAGGCTGCCCGTGGTTAACGGGACAGCTAGGGCCAACCCGACAATATCCAAGGACCATTGGAAGCAAAAGTTGCCACCGATTTGGCCCGCGAAGCCTCCGGCGATCAGCAACACGAATGCACGCTGTCCCGGCAACCGGACACGGCCTTGTCGGGCGGCAATAATTAGCCAGGGGATGGTCAGAGCAATGGTCGGTAGTGACTTGATGAACGAAACCCACACCGGATTGCTATCCGAGACATACCGCAGGAAAATGTTGGCGGTTGCGTAACCCAGGGAAGACAACAGTCCAAACAATACTCCACGACCAAACAGATGATCAGTGGAACTGTTACCGGAGGGACCGTCGGTCATAATGAGAAAAATGTCGATTGAGGGGCGGATGTCGAATCTACAAGGATAATCGCACGGAGCCGGACGTGGTATAGGTGATCGCCGCGCCAAAGGATCGTGACAATGACACTACGTATTGCAACCGCTGGTCGAGATGCCGAAGAACTGGCCGAATCTGTCGTTCGCCAGTTGGCGCTCGACGGTCGCCATGCCGTACGGACATCCGAACAAGGTCCCGAATTGTCGATCAGCGAACTGGCGATGAAGTGTTGGGAGCAGGGGAGGGTGGATGGAATTGGCCTGGCAATACGTAGTTCGTCCCGATCGCACAGCGAGTTTGGTTGGCAGTCTGCGCATTCGGCTGCCTGCTGGAGTGGCGAGACCCAACAGGCTCAATTCGTTTTGGACGATGTGCTTCAGTGGCAAAACGACGAGGCGATGTTCTTACCAGTCAACGGCGACACGCCGAATTGGAAGTTCGTCGTGGCCGATGAGTGTTGGCGGGATCTGTTCACGGACAACATCGTGGGCCGTCGCGTCGCTGATCATGCTGACAACTCAGTTCCTCGCGTGATTTTTCCTGGCTCGTTTCGTCCTCTCCATCAGGGGCACCGAAAGATGGTGGAGGTAGCGGAAGGGCGGCTTGGGCACCGGGTTGAGTTGGAAGTCTCGGTTTGCAACGTCGACAAAACGACCCTCGACTTCTTTGAAATTGAGAGACGCTTGGCCGCCATTAGCGGCTTTCGCCCGATTTGGCTGACTCGAGCCGCCACGTTCCTGGAAAAAACGAATCTGTTTCCACAGACCACATTTCTGGTCGGCGAAGACACGATTCGTCGCATCGTCGACGTGCGCTACTTTGAGGACGTATCGCACCAACGGCAAACGTATGGCAAGTTCGTTGAACGGGGATGCCGGTTCTTGATATTCGGTCGGTCGTTCAACGGGGAGTTTTGCACCATCACCCCGGCGGAATTACCACCCGAGTTACGCCGTCATTGCGATCTCGTACCCGAAGCGGAGTTTCGGGAGGACATCAGCTCATCAGGACTCCGCAATCGACCCTCATGAGTTGAGGCATCGGTTTTAACGGGTCGGGGTGTGAGCCGAACGCGTCATCGCGTGATCCTGAAAAACCCCGAGGCTAGCGCCTTCGGCTAATGCCGTGGGCGTATCAGCGACCTAGGGCCGACGCCCCCACCTGAAATAAACACCGCTCTCGATTAAACTGTGGTATTAACGACCGGGTTCGGTCAGCCTAATTCATGACAGCATAGAACTCACCCACACCGTAAAACGGAACTGAATTCAATATGAGAAGAATGTTTAGATCGGCATTTCGACTGGCTCCGCTGAGTATTGCTCTCGTTGTAACCTTAAGTGCTGCTGTCAGTTTGTCCGATGCGTGTGCCCAGGATAAAGCAAAGAAGCCCGCGAACCGGCGTGCTCGGCCAAAGACCGTCGGACCAGCCATCGGTGGCAACACGGCAACTCCGATTAACCGCATCAGGGCGGCAAAGGGATTTAAGGTTGAATTGCTTTACTCAGTACCCGGTCAGGAACAGGGTTCGTGGGTGAATCTCTGCACGGACGATAAGGGACGGATTCTCGTCAGCGACCAGTTCGGCGGAATGTATCGCATGACTCCACCACCGGCGGGAAAAGCGATGGATCCCGCGACCGTTGAAAAAGTTCCGGCGGACATTCGGGCGATTAATGGGATGGTCTGGGCATTCGGTGCGTTGTACGTCGGTGTCAACGACTACGAACGTAAGATTCCATCTGGCCTGTATCGCATTACCGACAGCGACGGCGACGACCATTTAGACAAAGTCGAGTTGCTTCGCGAAGTTGAATCAAAGAGCGACCACGGCGTTCATGCGTTGGTGCCAACACCCGATGGTAAGGCTCTGTACTTGATCACGGGCAACAACACAACTGCGCCAGAATTGGCTGAAACTTCTCCGGTTCGTCGTGTTTGGGGCGAGGATCACCTGCTGCCTAGCATGCCGGACGGCCGTGGTCACAACCGAGGAAAATTGGCACCCGGAGGAATCATCTATCGCGTTTCTCCCGACGGGAAAAAATTCGAAGCCTATGCCTCGGGCTTTCGCAATATTTTCGACGCGGCTGTTAATCGGGACGGTGAGCTGTTCACCTACGATGCCGACATGGAGTACGACTTCAACACGCCATGGTACCGTGCGACGCGGATTTGTCACGTTGTCAGCGGTGCCGAGTTTGGCTGGCGGAACGGTGCTGGAAAACGGCCGCCGTTCTACGCCGACAACCTGCCAGGCGTGCTCGACATCGGCCCCGGTTCACCGACCGGCATGACGTTTGGGTACGGTGCCAAGTTTCCGGCAAAGTACCAAAATGCTCTGTTCGCTCTCGATTGGAGTTGGGGGAAGCTATACGCCGTTCATCTGACACCAAACGGTTCCTCGTACACCGCAACCAAGGAAGAGTTTGTCACGGGAGCTCCTCTACCGATCACCGATGCCATCATTCACCCGATCGACGGCGCGATGTATTTCACGATTGGCGGGCGACGAGTGCAGTCAGGGCTGTACCGAGTAACGTACGTCGGTGAACAATCAACGGCTCTCGTTCAGACGAAAACAATTAACAATAAGGCGCGGAGTGCGCGCCACGCACTTGAGGCATACCATGGCAATTTGGATCCGCAGGCGATCAATGTGGCGTGGTCGTACCTGGCTGACAAAGACCGATTCATTCGATTTGCGGCTCGCACTGCCCTCGAGCATCAGCCGGTCGCGACGTGGGCTGAGAAAGCGCTAACCGAGTCCGACTCTGCCAAGCAGGTTGAAGCGCTGTTGGCGCTGGCACGCGTCACCGGTGTCTGTCCGCAACATCGAAACGAGCAGACTCCGCGAGTCGATATTGCGATGCGGGACAAACTGCTCTTGGCTGTCACGTCGATCGACGTTTCAAGCCTCGAAGTGTCGCAACAGCTGACTCTGCACCGGACAACGCAGATCATTTTGAATCGTTTCGGCCGCCCGGATGAATTGATGGTCCAGAAACTGATAGACAGCTTCGATCCTTTTTTCCCCGCCGAATCCTTCGAGTTGAACTGGTTGTTGTGCGAAACGCTCGCCTGGCTTCAGTCACCAACTGTCGCAAAAAAAGCGATGTCACTGATTGTGTCGGCTCCGACGCAGGAAGAGCAGATGCAGTACGCACGCTCGATTCGAATGCTGAAGACGGGCTGGACTCCATCGCTGCACACGGCATACTTCGAGTGGTTCCTGAAGGCTCACAGCTATCGAGGTGGTGCCAGTTTCGAGACGTTCATTCAGTTTATTCGTGACGACGCTATCGCTTCGCTTAGCGAATTAGAAAAGGTATCACTGGCGGAACTCCTTGCCACGAAGCCGGTAAGGAAGTCGGCACTCGAGAATCTGGGCGAGATCTTTGCCGGACGAACCACAACGAAATGGACACTCGAGGATCTCTCGGCTGCTGCTCGGACCGGTCTTAAAAAGCGAGACTTCGCGAATGGCCGACGGATGTTTGCCGCCGCTGGTTGTTTTGCCTGTCACCGCTTTGGGAATGAGGGCGGAATCACGGGCCCCGATCTTACGTCGGCCGGGCGGCGTTATTCTCCACACGATTTATTGGATCAGGTCATCAATCCGAGCAAAGTGATCAACGAACAGTTTTCTGCGGTCACTGTCGCCACGGAATCCGGCCAAGTGCACACCGGCGTCGTCGTCAACCTCAATGGCGATTCGATGACGCTCAACACGGACCTGACGGATCCATTTAAGCAGGTAAAAATTGACCGCAAACAAATCGAAGAGCTGGTTGTTTCGAAAATTTCACCGATGCCCGAGGGACTGTTCAATCGAATGACCAAGGAAGAAATCCTCGATCTAATCGCCTACTTGGTCAGCGGTGGCTAGAAAAACCGTTTAATTCAACACAGTACATCAGCAAGCAAAAAACTGCCGAGCTGATAACGTATCTGAGATCGTCTGATTTTTTCCGCTACGCTCGAGAGCCAGGTTCGAACGACTCCGCGCCGCAGGAGGGGCAGCGGTACATTCTTCGGGTTATTTCCGGGGAGACGATTCTAGAAGAAGACCTCGGTTGGGACCTGGGGACGCTTCTCCGGCTGGACAGTCTGAGGCGTCTGTTCGATGAACTGCCCGCCGATTCGAAACGCGACGCAGAGGCGGCGGGTGCATTGGACCAGCTTCTCGCACGACTGTCGGGCGAGCGTCGCGTGTGGAAGGAAGGTCGCGTCGTCAGCAATCTGAAGACGCGAATTTCTGCCGAGCGGAATACCTTCAATTCCGGCCAACAACTTTCTTCACTACATAACTTCAAACAGTTCTCGTAGCTTGAAGACGGTGTTGTGATTCCTGACTGTCACTTGCTGATAGACCGGCGACTTGGACAGCTTCATCATCATCGTTTTGCCCAGTTGCTTCTTCGATACCGACCAGAAGATTACGCCCGGTGCAATAGTGACTTTCTCGATGCTCGTTTTCGATGGCGGAAGTTGCGCCAACACACTCTTTGGCATGACGCCATCGAACGTGAAGAGAGCGTTGTGTTTTTGCTCCTCGTCGTTGCCCCAATCATCCGGAGCCGATTCGACGGCGGACTTGTACTTTCGGTAGGAAAGAACGACCGCCCGTGCCCGGTAAGAGAATCGGTCTGACAGTCCCGCCTCAATCACGGTTGTCAGTTCCTTGACGTTCACTTCGACAGATCGAAAGAGAATGTTGCCGCTTTGGATGTACGTGCGAACGCTGGTAAATCCGGCCTCTTCAAAGCACCCACGCAGATCATCCTTGGCGATGAGATTCTTCCCGCCTACATTGATCCCACGAAGTAGAGCCAAGAAACGTGTTGGTTGTTTTGCCATGGCACCCATCTTAAAGAAAACGATGAGTCCCAGACCATCGAGACGTTCTGACAACGCCCGGCAGGCGGCAATCAAGAAGCCCGTGTTCGACGTTTAGCGATTGCGTTTGAGAGCTGTGCCGAGGGAATCGCGGGTCACAAAGTCGCGGAAGCGAATTTCGAGTCGATCGAGTTCTTGAGAGAGGTCATCGTGAAAGAGGTCGAGAGCACTGCTCCCGACTCGCACGGGTACATCGATGACTCCGGAAAGATCGGTGAGATTAACGAGGTCAGGACCGTGAGTTTTGAGAAAGCTCGTCATGTTCATGCCCTCCACTTGGGATATCCGCACCTGTAATTCGTCGGACTCTCTGGAAAGAGAGATGCAATCCTTATGCCCGACGTTCGAGAAATTATTCGAGTTTTACGTAAGGTGTTTGATAGAAAAGATTTATAAAGTGTTAAGACGGGTGGGATAGGTTGGCGTTTCCAAATCTGGTGCTGCCAAATTGCCACACATGCGATCAAATTCACTACTTAGCTGTGGTGAATCACTACGATTGGGCGTGGACCAAACGGGGGGCTGCTAAGTTTGTGGCAAAAAGCTCGAAAAAACGTAGCTGGGTGTCGTGCCCCATGAATGGGGACATGGTGAGACAAAATACATTTGACGTGCCGATTCATCGGCGATTGGTTACGAACTTGGAGGTAATGAAAATGGTTAAAAAAGCACTGTTAGCCGGTGGTGCGATAGCGCTGCTCATCGCATTGGTATTTGGACGAAGCGCGGTTAGTTACATTTCAACGGGCATCGGTCTGGCTCGGGAGACGATCCGAGACAGTGTGCCAGTGGAAATGGACATGAAGGTTGCTCGCAACGAGATTCGAGCATTAGGTCCAGTGATTGATGACAACATCAGACGGATCGCCAAAGAAGAAGTGTTGGTATCGAGGATGCAGGACAAGGTCATGCGTGCCGAAGAACATCTGGCGGTCATGAAGAGCGAGATCCTTCGTCTGACCGGTGATTTGGAGAGCAATGGCTCTGGGTATTTCGTCTATGTGAAGGACGGCCGCGAGTTCAGTTTTAGTCGCGACCAGGTCAAACGTGACATCGAGACTAGGCTGAATGCCTATCAGAGCAAAGAGCAGGAAAAGACTCACTGGCGCCAGATCTTGGAAGCCCGTGGGGAAACATTGGCGGCTGCACGTGAGAAGCTGTCGGCCATGCGATCTGCTAAGGCCGGATTAGAAGTCGAGGTCGAGCGTCTGGAAGCCAAATTGGAAATGGTCAATGTGGCCAAAGCCAAGAGCGAATTCAAGTTCGACGACAGCAAGTTGTCGCGTGTTCGCCAACTGATGGAGGAAATTGACACTCGCATCGAAGTGGAAGCCAAGTTGGCTGACGCGAGCGAAGCGTATCCGATTCGGATCCCGCTTGAAGATACGACTTCGACTTCGGTCGACATCACCGAGCGAGTCCATGAGTACTTTGGGCAAGACGTAGGGGTATTGGCCAAGCAATAACCCATCGATCGTCAGGGGTAGCCAACAGGGAGCGTACCAAACAATGGTACGCTCCCATTGGTCGCTCACTTGCGGATAGGACTAAGCGTCGGGTGGCTGGGCTGGGAGCCCGGCCACCATTTCGTCCGATACGCGTCATCCAAAGGACGGGGAGCAATGTTTCAGAGTTGGCGAATCAAACTGCGAGAGGCGGACACGGCATACCGGCAGGGCCGATATGACGACGCCATTCGCATGCTGGCCGCCGAGGACATGCAAGCGACGCTTCCCGGCCGGCGGCTCGCCTTAAAACTGACGAACTCACTGCTTAAACGGGGACGGCGACGCTTAGTGGCTGCTGACATGTCCGAGGCGTGGAAGGACTTCGACCGGATTGTGTTGGTAGCTGGCGAATGCGAACGGGCGTCGACGCTTCGCGACGAACTGCTCGATGCAGTGTTCGCTGATTGTCGCGAGTTGATGGCATCGGGTGACTACACTCGTTGTCTAAAAAAACTGGACGATTTGACTCGCCGCGGTATGCACCACGAGTCGGTCGTTTCGTTGCGAGAGACGGTTCGCCGTGTTCGTTCGGCCGATCACTTGGCACAACATGGAAAATTTGCTGAGGCGATCGAGCAGTTGAAGCTGCTACAGAGTAACGAAACCGAATCCAAACAATTTGCGTCGCGTCTTTCCGACTACCGTTCAAGGCAAGGTATTGGCCGCGAGTTGAGTGAAGAACTCCATCGGGCCATGATCAAGCGAGACTGGACGGTGGCTGTGCAACACGCCGAACAGCTGCTGGAAGTGGCTCCTCTATCTGCACTTGCTCTCGATGCCAGGAAACAAGCGTGGGCGCAGGCGGGTACACGAGTTAGTCACACGGCGGTTATCGATCGGCCGATTGACGACACTGCGAAGCTTGGCGGCAAGAATGGCAGTGCCAAAGGTGGGGACGTTACGAGTCGAGTAAACGAAGAAGTTGACAAGAACGAGGACAAAGTGGTGCCGACTCCGGATCTGGAACGGTTTTTCCTTTGGGTGGATGGTGTGGGAGGCTATCTGGTTTGTCCGGCGGAGACGATCACGGTCGGCCAGGCATTGCCAATGGCGGGCGTAGACGTCCCCGTGTTGGGTGATGTTTCCCGCCGCCATATCACCATTCGACGCAGCGGCGAGGGTTATATTCTAGACCCCATCGTCGAGACGCGGCTCAATGGAACCGTTATTGACCGACCAACGTTGTTGAAGGACGGTGACCGGGTGAAGATGTCGGCGGTAGAGATTCGTTTTCGCCAGCCGCACGCCTTGAGTTCAACGGCCTGCCTCGATTTTGTTTCGAGACATGGCACGCAGCCGTCGGCCGATGGAGTGATCCTGTTGGCCGACTCCTGTGTCCTAGGACCGCGTAAAGAAAACCATGTAGTCTGTCGAGATTGGGAGCACGATGTCGTGTTATTTCGGCAAAAAGAGCGACTCCATTGCCGGGCCGTCACGTCGTTCGAGATTGACGGGCAACTGACGGATGGCCACGGAACGCTGGAATTGGCGTCCCAGGTACGCGGTGACGACTTTTCATTGAGCCTCGAGCCAATGCGAGGTTAAAAGTTGCTGGCGTGGACATGGCCAATAGCTTGAGGGAAACTGGACAAATGCAAGAGAAAACAACTACTCTAGAGTCAAATCAATCAGGTGATGCGGACGGTGGGATGGACCCTTTTCAACGGCGTCCAGGAGGCCGGGGAATGAAATTCACATATGCTAGCGGATCGCGTCCCTTGGAGGGATTTACGATCAAGCGGGGGATCGGAGCCGGGGGCTTTGGCGAAGTTTACTTCGCCACGAGCGATGCCGGCAAAGAAGTTGCGTTAAAGCGAGTTCAACGCAATCTAGACATCGAGCTGCGCGGAGTCCGGCAATGCCTGAATCTGAAGCACTCCAATCTGGTCGCTCTGTTCGACATCAAGTATGACGACGAAGGTGAAGCCTGGGTCGTGATGGAGTACGTATCGGGCGAAACCCTAAAGGATTTGCTCGAACGTCACCCCACTGGACTGTCAACCGAGCAAGTTGATCATTGGTTTCGCAGCATGGCATCCGGCGTCAGCTACCTGCACGACCACGGGATTGTGCACCGGGATTTGAAACCAGGAAACATCTTCGATGATATCAGTACGGTAAAGATCGGTGACTACGGTCTATCCAAATTCATCTCTTGCAGTCGCCGAAGTGGGCAGACTGAGAGTGTCGGAACGTTCCATTACATGGCGCCGGAAATCGGTAAGGGTGTCTACGGTAAGGAAATCGACATCTATGCACTTGGCATCATTCTCTATGAACTGGTAACCGGAAAGGTCCCGTTCGACGGAGAGAGCAGTCAAGAGATCATTATGAAGCACTTGACGGAGGAGCCGGATTTATCCATCGTTCCGGATAAGTACGCCCGTGTCGTGCGACGAGCTCTTACCAAAGATCCCGAGCATCGATTTTCCAACGTTGAGGAAATGCTCGCATGTTACGATGGTCAATCGACTCCGACTCCTGATCCGATTGTCACCTCGAAGCAATCGGTTGCCAACGAGGTGCTTGAGATCACGGACGAGCCGGTGATTACGGCCGAGCCTATATCGTCGAAACGCGACGAACCAGTTTATATCGGCGACGAGGCGGATGAGATGTCCTTTGGGCCAGTGCAAGAACTTGCTCAGCCCAACACGATTGCAGATGCGGAAGTCGTCCCGTCGGCCCATCGGACGCCTGGTCGGGCAACTCTTCAAAATGTCAGCGCTCAGCGTAGCGGCGGATGGTCGCGATGGATGGAAGGCGTCGAGCAGAACTCTGTCGGGTCGGCATTCAAGATTGTGATGTTGGTACTCCTGGGCTTTGTGGCAATCCTCAATATTCACATTGCGCTACCGTTGGTGGCGCTACTCGCTGCAATCTACGTTGTCTTCCTTGGTGTTCGAACTCTAGTGTTGGCACCGAGGAAGCGTGAAGCGTTGACGCAACCAGTATTTGAGGCGCGAATTCGCAAACAACTGGTCAACCGACCGATGGCAGACAAGGCGGCGGAATTGACGGGCGGTTGGTTGTGCAGCGCCCTGATCGTGGGCGCTCTAGGCGTGCTCTCGATGACTGTCGTCGAACATGGTCTCAACGGAATCCAAGATTGGTCGGCCTACACGTGGGTTGTGCTAATGTCGGTTGGTGGAGGATGGGGATTGCTCGCCGTAGGGCAACGTTGGCAGGCCACGTCGGCCACGGATTGGCGTCGCGGCACCCAATTGTTAATCGGTATGGCGATGGGTGGAGCGGCCTTTGCAGCCAGCGGTTTTTTCCACACTAACTTGGAAAACCAATTCGTAAGTTTGCCCGGCTTGGGATTGGCATTGGACGCCTGGTACGAGAGTGGTAGGCCGCTACTGCCAGCTTACTTGGCCTATTTTGGCGGGCTGATGGTCGTTGTGCGATGGTGGAAAATGGTCGATCCGCTGCGACGACATCGATTTAGCCTGTTCGCGTCCGTCCTGTGCGGCTTGGCGGCCTGGGTGACCAGCATGGTGTTCTATTTCCCACAACCGTGGGGAATCATGATCGCCGTCACCATGGCAATCGCCGTGCAGCTCTCCGCGCCATGGGTGAGCTGGGAGGAACGAGAGAAAATGAGGCTGGAACTAACGGAGGTGTGACATGACATCCGAACGAATGAACTCGATGAATACGAATGTGGTCGAAAGAACCAATGTCAATTTGGCTGTACGTCCTCACTGGTTGTGGATGCCGTGCCGATTTCAACTGGTCGATCGACTGATCATGATCGCCTGCCTGCTGATGACCACTGGTACGACCATGTCCTTGGCGCTGGCACAAGCAACCGATGATCCGGCGGTAGAGTCGCCCCCGGTTGTCGTGGCAACACAAGAGTCCCCTCCCAATCCCAAAGTCGATGAGGCAGATGTTGAGATTCCGGACGCAGTAGAGGCGCCGAGTGCATCAGCCGAGGAGGCGTCGGTAGACGCTATCGACGCACCGCAGGAAGGGCTTGGCAAGGCTCCTCTGACTGTCGAACCACTCTCGGACTCCTATAAAGGCAATTGGCCAATTGTGTCCGAGGGCCGACCAGACTGGATCGAGACCGTTCCAGTTGTCAAGCATGGGTTACACTTGATCACCATTTCATCCGATCCCATGCTCGAACTAGCAGAAGCGATTCAATCCCGGGATGCGGAGATTCATCGCCGGGTCAATCAGTATGTTGATAAGGTCCTTGCCTCCCCGAACGCTCATCGGTTCCTGTCTTGGGATATGGATGAGCTGAAGTCCCGCCTCATTCGCGAAGGTGACACGTACGAGGATGTCGCTGAGTACTCTGTCGGCCAGCTGCATCAGGCGCACGCGATGCTGACCATCGACACGTCGTTTCAAAACGAGATCCACCAGCGGTGGCAAGAGGTCGTGACTTCGATTCGGCTGGCACAAACAGGTGGAATCGCTACAGGTGTCTTGGCACTGATTTTCGTAGTCTTTAGTTATCTTCGCTTAGATACGGCCTCTCGGGGCTACTACACGGGGCGATTGCGAATGGTGGGCGGTTTGGCAATGCTCGGCCTGATCGTGTTCGGCGTTATGTTTTTACGCTACAATCTTGAGTGGGTGCACTTTTTGCTCTACAGCTGATGGAGAGTTGCGCCAAAGCCTCGAGATAGCGAAACGGGACTTTATGCCGCAATCACCGGAAGTTGACACTCTGCTCATCGAGCGAATTCGTAGTGGCGACGGCGACGCCTGGGTTGACTTGATCGGTCGCTACGAAGGCCGGTTGCTAGCTTTTGTAGAGAGCCGATTACGGAACCGCGCAGCAAGCGAGGACATCGTCCAAGAGGCGTTCGTCGGGTTCTTGAATAGTCTCCCAAACTACGACGGCCGCCGACCTCTCGAGAGCTATTTGTTCTCTATCTGCGCGTATAAGTTGACCGATCACTTGCGACGTGAAGGTCGCCGACCTTCCGTTCCCATGTCGGCTGGCGCTGACTCCTCGGGTGAATGGCAATTGCCGGGTTCGGCCCGCGTCGCGAGCAGCATCGCTCGTAGTGGCGAGCGACGAAACTTGGAAGAGCGAGCATTGGTCGATGCGTTGCGAGAGCAGGTCGATCGTTGGAAGGACCGAGGCGATTGGTCGAAGCTGCAGTGCATCGAGTTGCTGTTTGTTCGCGGTTGGGCCAATAAAGACGTGGCCACGCAACTAGAAACCAGCGAACAGCAGGTGGCCAACTTCAAATTTGACTTTGTCGCTCGCATGCGGAGCATCATTCGTCGCATGGAAATGCCCGAGGATATCTTCCCGGAACTCTACGATGAATGAGGGTTGCGAGTCGTCCTCAAGCTACCTTCTTTAGGTACCCAGCGCTCGATTCGAAGTAACGCCGCTTTCGCTTGACCGATTCCGAGCTATCTTCCTGCCGCTGACGAAGATCCTCTAGATTTGCTCGGCAAAAGCGGCATCCGACCGTTTCAATGTGAAAGTCGACATACGCCTGTGCATCAGAATCGAGTGCTTTAAGCAGGTAGCTGCCGAGTTGATCACGCGTTGGACAGCTTACTCGGTGCCGCCGCCAAACCTCGCCCAACGAATGAACACCCGCGTCGCGACGAGCGATCGTCCTGGCAACGCGCTCAGTCAGCGACGATTGATCGCGCAACGCCTGTTCGACTTCCGCCATATCGTTTGGCGATAATGCCTCATCGAGGTATGCCTCAAGCTCGGCATCGGTGAATTCTCTCATGATTATCCTGCTTGGAGAGCGACTTCTTCGAATGGTTGTACAACAACGAAGCCGTCACCGTTGAACTCCATCTGTATCGACTCGCCGCTTCCGCGTCCGAAGAACGTTTTTAAGGAGATATCCGTCTTGAACTCGGGTTGCAGATTGCCGGACCAGGCGACCGTCGCGTTGGGATCAGTTCGTATCGGTTGACCGGGTCTTACCTTGAGGGTCAGCGGTTCGAAGTGCGTGGTAATGGCGATCAAACCGCTGCCTTCCAGTCGAACATTGAAGAGTCCACCGGCCACCATCGCGGTTAGTTTCCGCATCATTTTGATATCCCAATCGATTTGGGGTTCAAATGCCAGCAGATCGTTGCCGTTGACGTACAGCGACTCGCCCTGCAAGTTGAGTATTTGAATACTCTTTCCGGAATCGGCCAGATACATCTTGCCGCTGCCGGTCGCCTTCGTCAAACGTGCGCCTTCGCCCGTGACCGATCGCTTGATCAACTTACCAAGGCCCTTATCGAGTAAACCCTCTCGGACGAACTTGATCTGACCGTGGTACGCGATCATCGCTCCCATCTTGATCCAGATGTCGCCAGCGAGGTTTACCTCCAACATCCGGTCACTCTCGAGTTCAAAGAGGCCTTGTCCCAGGTCTTGTTGTTGTGTGTTCTGAATGAACTCTTCGAGCGTGTATCGAGCCACCGTTGCGGTCCTCGGGTTGAGTAAAGATAAGTTCTTTTATAAAACCCCCGTATCATCGCAAGGGGAAGCTCTAAATGCAACCGTTGGTATGGGCTCGCGGCTAACGAGTACACTGGCGAAACCAGTGGCAGACGTCAAATCAACAGCCGGCGCCTTATTGGAAATGAAGGGAAGGCAAGCACCGATGCAGGCACTGCAGGTGTGGAAGACGATCGGGCAGGCGCAAGCCGGGTGTGCCGCATTGAAACAAGCCGGAAAACGAATTGGTGTCGTGCCGACCATGGGGGCCCTTCACGACGGGCATCTAAGTCTGGTCAGAGGATCGCTGGCGCAATGCGATGCAACGGTGGTGACGATCTTCGTCAATCCGACCCAGTTTGGCCCGGGCGAAGATCTGTCGCGATATCCACAGACGTGGGACCAGGATTTGGCCGCACTCTCCGAACTGGGAGTGGATGCCGTATTCGCACCGACAGTGGAAGAAATGTACGCAGACGGTACGACGTTCGTCGAGCCTCCTGCCATCTCCAAGCCCCTTGAGGGCGTCCATCGACCGGGTCACTTTCGCGGAGTCGCTACGATCGTGTTGAAGCTGTTTCACGCCGTGCCGGCCGATGCGGCGTACTTCGGTCAAAAGGACTATCAACAAGCGATGGTGGTTTCTCGGATGGTCCAAGATCTGAACTGTCCCATCGAAATGAACGTATTGCCAATTGTTCGCGATGCGGACGGGCTGGCGCTGAGTTCGCGAAATGCCTACCTTACTCCAGCCGATCGTCAACGAGCATTGGCCTTGCATCAAACGTTGCGTGATGCGAAAAACCGGATTGAACAGGGGTGTCGCGACGGCGAGGAGATTTCCGAAGGAATGCTGAGCTCGCTTTCAGATTGCGTTGATTCGGTTGAATATGCCCTGTTGGCGGATCCTGCGACATTGGATCCAATTTCAGCATTTCCCAAGACAATTTCTGCCGTGATTGGGCTGATCGCCGTATACGTCGGTAAGACTCGGCTGATCGACAATGAAATCATCCACGTTCCCAGCTGAACGATTTTATAGAGGCCGAGTTTCACCATGATGCAAGAACTCTACTGCATCCCTCACAGGGTCGGGCCGCTTCCCGTTTTTGGTCTGGGCTGGGCATTCATTGTTTGGTTGCTGATCGCGATGGTGCTAATCGTCGGGTCGCTGCGGGGCAAGGGCTGGAATCAAGACACCACTTCGACGCTTAGCGTCGCCGTGGTGATCGCATTCTTGATTGCGTATGTCTTGCCGTTCCTGGAGGTCCCCGATCCGGCTGCCATGGTCGGCGGCGCGGATCCGCGGGGTCTGCCGATCCGCGGATATGGTGTGATGCTGTTGTGCGGCATCGTTGCCGGTGTCATCGCTGCTAGTTTTCGAGCACGTCAGATGGGCCTGGATCCGGAACATATTCACTCATTGGCTTTTTGGATGTTCGTGACAGGAATTGCCGGTGCGAGAATGTTCTTTGTGGTTCAGTATTGGTCGGACTTTAAACAGCCAACCATCCCGGCCACCGTATTTGAGATCTTGAAGTTCACCGAGGGTGGCCTCGTCGTGTACGGGGCCTTGACCGGAGCGATGTTGGCTTGCTTGTTCTTCTGCAGACACCGAAAGCTCCCCGTGTTGGCAATTGGCGACATCATCGCCCCGGCGATGTTGATCGGGCTAGCTTTTGGTCGGATTGGGTGCTTGGCAAACGGATGTTGTTATGGCGGCGTTTGCGAAAACCAGTTGCCCTCTCTCGTTTTTCCTCAACTCTCGCCCCCCTACTTCGATCAACTCGAATCGGGGCAGTTGCTGGGGTTGAAGTTGCGTGAAGTTGACCCGGGCAAAGAGCAGGGACGTTGGAACGTCGACCGGGTGGTCGAGGGGACGATCCCCCACACGGCTGGCGTTTGCGTCGGCGATAAGGTGATTGCCAGCGACGATTCGAAACGGGATGGGCGAGGCCCCATTCGAGTGTACGGCGGATTGGCCCGCGCCATTGCGACTGGCGACGAAAGGTCGATCCTCGTGCGAGTGGCCACCGAAGACGGAAAGGCTGCCTTCTGGACGCTTCCCGACTTGCCACAGAAGAGCCTTCCGACGCACCCAGCGCAGATTTACAGCTCGATCAGCGCACTCTTGCTTTTTTCTGTAGCGTGGTTCGCCTTTCCATTCCTGAACAAGGACGGAGCTTCGTTGGCATTCGTGCTGACTCTTTACCCGATCATTCGGTTCTTAATGGAGTTGGTACGGGTGGACGAACCAGGGCAACTTGCAAGTCTCACCATTGCGCAGTTAGTTAGTATCGGCATCCTCACTGCCGCTCTCGGCCTATGGGCGTATTTGTTCACTCGGTCCTCGGGGCGTGCGTTACTGACCCAGCCAGCGGTTTAGCTAACGGTTCGGTTGAGTGAACCGGAGAGCTAGCTAACCGTGCTGGCTGATGCACTGGCTGGGTCACAATCCCAATCTGCTCCAGGGTTCAACCGAGGTTGGTTCCTGGGCGGCTTGGATGGCGGCGACGAGCTCTTTGACAGCCAAATCCTCATTGTCCATCGAGATGCCGATCGCGGGCGTCCCCGTCGCCCACAGCTTCGCAGTTGCCTTGTCAAGCAATTCCAGGCGGTCGACGATGACGACCATTCGTACGCCGTGAAACGTCGTCGGGTTCGTAACGAGGTTAGCATTGCATACCGACTCGCCAATTTTCATCTCCAGCCTGCGATGCAGGCGATCACTCTGGCGAGGGTCGCCAGCGACCAGGGCACAGTGGGGGCAATTTACCAATCGTTGTTGGAGTGATTGGAGAGAACAACCAAGCAGTGGGTGAATCCAATCGGGTTCAATCTCTGCGGCTGGATCCATGACGAATCGACGCCACGCCATTCGCGCGTGCGGCAGCACTAACTCTTCCGGTGCGGCCAATCGTGACGTTGTATTTGGGAGGAGAACTTCGCCCTCGATTAACAGCAAGTCGATGTCGAGTGTTCGCGATCCCCAAGGTTGGACTCGGACGCGGTAAGCCGCTTTCTCGATCTGGCAAGCCGCATGGAGCAGTTCCATTGGAGTCAAGTCGGTTTGCACGGCAACAGCGGCGTTCAGGTACGGCTTCTGATCGGATGGTCCACCAGCCGGCAGGGTGGAGTAGAGTGAACTAGTACTGAGCACCGAGATCCGGGACTGGTGAAGTCGATCGACCGCAGCGGTGAGCTGTGCGAGCGGATCGCCGAGATTGGCACCAAGCGCGAGTAGACCGCGAAGAGACTTTGCTGTCACGGGAGCGCGTCCGACAGCGGGAAACGGCGATTACGAGATGCCAACTTTTTGAAGCCAAAAAAACGATGGGGGGGACCTCCGATTCGCGACCTAGGTCGCCGACTGTCGTTCCCTTCAGTCGCCGCCCCCCACCATGATTTGTGCCGTCATTCCCAACGTAGGGGGCAATCTGATCGCAATCACTAATCCATGCGAACACACCCTCGTGGCGCATCCTCAAATAGAATTAACTGTGCTGGACCCGACCAAAATGAGTACGAAAAGAACTCTCGTCGGTACCAACTCGAGCAGGAACTCATCAATCCCGATGGCGTTCGCGCGGTATTTCTAAGACTGGATAAGTGAGTAGTCTTTGTGAACTGATTACCTCCCGATAAGGAAGTTAATGGACATTGTGAGAAGTCTAATCGGCTTGTCAAGCAAGGACTTCAAACTTTCTTTGCCGAAAAATAAATCGCTGCAAATATGTTGCTTTGCGTTTTCGTCTAATGGTGACAAGTAGTTGTCACCATGGGTGTGTGGCGACGAGTCGCCGGGAGTTGCGGTGGGTGCAGGAAAAACGATACCAAGACCTCTCGGCTGGGGCAATCTGGCCTTTTCGTAAACTCGCCGTTTCGTCGTTTTCGAACGGCGTGGATCCGAGTATGATTCGCTGAGAGGTCTTTTCCTGAAACAAAAAAAAGTGACTCAGGCGTCTGATGCGACAGGTGTCGAGGGCCCGGTTTTGTGGATCGAAAGTTGGAGCCGGCCCATTTGGGCGGTACGGGAATCTCAGTCTCAATTACCGTTTGGAAACGTAAAATTGGGCGTGAAGCGGGATTTATTGTCATGCTAAAGACGTTTTACGGCGAAATACTTATCGGATGTGGAGTGGTCATTGCCGTCCTCGGAGCGGTCTCCAGTGCGGCTGCGGATTGGCGCGTTGGAACGGCCATGTTGGCCATTGCCGTTTGCTCGCTGGCTGGCCTGCTAGCCACCCTACGACAGCGTCTGGATCAGGTGGCTCATTCAGGTGCCTCGGGCGATTCTGAGTCGACCAGCGGACGCCTGGCGGCGGATCTCACGCGGCGGGAGCAAGAGCTTTCCGACCGTCTGCTGTTGTTTCAGGAAGGGATGGAGTTTCCCGTCGCGGAGACGATTCAACAGCCCGATCGACCCCGGGAGGCCTGGTCACAAGAGAGCGAACGAGACCGCCACCTGTTCGCGTTGCTGGAAACGGAATCGCAGGATCTTTTTGAGAAAATCCGCAACAACCAGTATACCCGGGAGGGTCGCGTACAAGTTGACTTGATTCGCGACGAAGCGTTGCGATTGGTCAAATCGGTCGCTGCGATCTACCGTCCTGACCTGGAAGAGCCCTTACTGGAGACCAGCTGCGAAAAAGTGCTGCGAGCGGCCAGCCGGATTTGCCTGCAGTTGTTGGTCGTCATCGACCAGTTGCCGCTGGATATCAAGAGTTACAACTTGCGGCGGTTGCACGGTACAGTGCAGCAGGCCGTCAAAGCCTATGGCATGTATCGTTCCGTGGAGCCTTACTGGCCCTATTTGAATCGTGTCTATTACCTCGGTCGATTTGCGCTCGGCGCGAGCCCTGTATCGCTGGGCGCATGGTGGGTGGCCAGTAGTTTGGGGGCACGTGGCGCCAAGGAAGTGGCCAGCCAGGTTGTCAATCAACAGGCAATGCGACTCCTGCAAGAGTTGGTGCGCGTGATCGGCTTTGAGGTCGCAACGCTTTACAGCGAGGATTTTCGTTATCGAGATAGCAATTGGGTCTATGGCTCGTTACTTACTGACCTGTTTGCGAAACGGGAATTAGATTCGGTTACGTTGACGGAGGTGTTGTCCGAGTTAAGTAACCTACCACTGCGGAGTGAACACGACCGAGTGTTCCTGTTTCGTTGCATCGCTTCCCACAGGGCGGCCCCAACCGGTAGTGTGCCGTTGTCGAGGATATTGGAACCGTCAGACCGTCGGGCGATCTGTCGAAGATTGCACGCGTTCTTGCAGAAGCTCTCGTTGGAGAATGTTCAACCTCTGAGTGAGTGGACACAACATGTTGAATCCTGGTTGGATGTGCGGTGGCCGACGACTGCTGCGTCGGGCAAGGATGACAAAGATCAAGTACTCGCTGGTCTCCGAAGCTTGCTGGGTTTCTTGTTGGAGTTCAAGAGCCGGGAAGTTAAAGATGCTGTTGACCATCTACCGACTACCAGACTCTTCCGACGACTGGACGATGCCGCTCAGCAGGGATTGTGCGACGAGCTCTCGACGGAGCCACCGTTCTTTTTCGAGCAACCGATGTTGGACATCGACTCGCAATTGGCGAATGAATACTGCGATGATCTAATCGAGTTGTCAGTCGGTTGCCAACCGTATGATTCGGCGGAAGAGGACCTGTTTCGGCAGGTGGCTGCCTATCTGCACATCGACGAGAACGTGATCACGGCCAAATTGAACCAGGAGTCGGTGCAGCGTTTGGCCCGCCGCCAAATGAATCTCGATCTCTCATCGCCACCACCGGGTGAAATAGCCCGCGCGATCATGGATATTGTCCCGGAAGTCGGAGCTGTCACCGGGATCTACTCGGGCGTGACCGCGGAATCTGAAACAGGAAAGATTGAACGCGATCTTTGGTTGGTTGCCACGGCATCCAAGTTGTTCGCATTGAGACAGCTACCAGTTGCCGTTGTTTGGATGAGCGACGAGGGAACCGAGCTCGAATTGACGACAGCATGGTCGGGAAACTACGCCACGTTGAAAGGGGGCCAGTGGACCATAAACCCTGAGGGAGACTCGCCGCGACTGATTGTCACGGCCGGTTTGCTCCAGCGCAACGATTCATTCTTCAAGCCACTGCGGGTTTGCATCGCCGACTAGCGAGCAGTACGTAATCCGTCGCCTGCGATTCGGGTTGACTTGTGGCTTGCCAAACGTACTACTTTATCGTGACAAGCACTAGGGTCCGCCTACCAACGCCAGCTTGACTGTCGGCTGAAAAAACCTCCGATTCCATCGGTTTTTCAAGCCTCGCCCTTTGACATTCTTTCGCGCCTTGGCGATTATGGATAAACGGTATGCGGACACGTTACACTTAAGCCGTTATGGGCAATGAGGCCATCATGCACTACGGGCAGACGATTGGCCGTCCACTCGAGATCCTGCTGGTCGAGGACAGCTTGCTTGACGCACATACAGCGATTGCGGCTCTTCGTGATGGCGAGATCAATCATCGCCTGACATTGGTCCGGGACGGTGAGGAAGCGCTCAATTTTCTACACCGGGTCGGGTGCTTTTCGCGTGCTCCTCGGCCCGACATCATCCTATTGGATCTTCACCTCCCCAAACGCGACGGCTTGAGTGTGCTCAAGGAGGTCAAAGCCGATTTTAGTCTGAACGAAATTCCGGTCGTCGTGTTGAGTGCTTCGGATAATGATGCGGATCAATCTGCCTGTGACGACCTAGCCGTCGAGAGTTTCATCCGTAAACCGGTGAATTTCGACAAATTCGTGGCCGTGATCCGACAGTTGAAACAACGCTATTTCCTGGCCGACATCGTGTTGCCGAGGATCGGCACGTGACAGCGCTGGGGATTCTGGAAACGACCGGTTGTACAGCGGCGATGGTCGCCTTGGACGTCATGGAAAAGGCGTCTCGAATCCGTGTGGTGCAGGCCGAATTAAACGACTTTTTGGGGATTTGCATCAAGTTTCGCGGTGGTGCCGACGAGGTACGTATTGCATTGGAGGCCGGTTTGGCGGTGGCCACTGAGCTGCACGGTCAACCGATAGGAAACGTCATTCTTCGTCCGGACGATGGCGCTTGGAAAGCCATTCATAGCCCACCTGAATTCAACCCGCTCATTCAACAAGACGTGGTTCATCAACCTCGTTTTGAATACTCCACAGACCGCAAGGTAGACGGCATGACCAGACCAGACGCGCTAGGATTCATTGAAACACAGGGGTTCACTGCCGTGTTTGCTGCCATCGACGCGGCCTGTAAGGCGGCCAATGTCGACGTCGTGGGAAAAGAGAAGTTAGGTGGAGGATACGTCACCGTTATCATCCAAGGTGATGTGGCTGCCGTTCGCGCGGCAATCGAATCGGCCACTACTCACATCGACGGGCTCGGCACCTTGATTGCCTCGCACGTCGTCACTCGACCCAGCGAAGGTGTGTTAGGTCTGCTCCCCAAGATGTAGACGAACGTGCGTCCGCTACTCAGATTCCTTACAAAAATAGCCCGGAAGAGTGTTTATCAACACGCTTCCGGGCTGATTGGTTCTCGTATTGAATCTGGTGATCCTACGAGACGTGGTAGCTGCCAGGCGACAGCCCGCCGACTGCCGCTAGGTGTCGCCACCTCGCTGGCTAGTACAGAAACATTCCACTAGATCACCTCCTTTCCAACTAGAAACTTTCCCGCTCTTAGCCACTTACCAGATTGCGGCCCCCACGGGACTCTAGTCCATCGCACTGCGTTCGTGCGATCACTTCAAGGCTATTGTTAGCAAGCACCCTACCTGGGGCAAGGTAGATTATTCAGGAATTCACGTATTAGTAACTCAATCGCTAGCGCGAAACCCCACGAATAGGTGGCTCATTGAGTCCGGCGTTATTCCCGCTGCGTACTCGCTCACCTCGTACGCCTCGATGTATCGCGCGCCTTCGCCCCCGAACAGTTCTTGCACCCGATCAGAAAAGTGAGTCCGCCTCGGCTCAATCACCTCGAGATACCAGCGTTTGAGCCAACTCAATCGATCCTCGACGGTCTCCGGCACTTGATCGGCATGGCCATGGTTGTAGGGTAAGAAATCGAACACTTGGCATTCGTGCGCCGACAACATCTCCACGATACGATCGATTTGCGGTTCGATGTCGATGATCACGTCGGCTTGCAGTCGGCAGGGCTTTGTAAACAAGTCGCACATGTAGGCTACCACCGGATCGTGTTTCAAGTGAGGGACATCCGGTACAACCAACGGGACGGTGACCATGTACGAAGCGTCCTGCACGGCTTGGCCGACCGCTCGGTGGTCCGGGTGATAGTCACAGGTTCGGTGGGTGAGAACGAGGTCAGGTCGGAAGCGGCGAATCTCTGCGATGATTGTCTCCCGCAACTCCAGCGAGGGTTGCAATCTCCCGTCCGGAAAATCCCAAGTGACGTATGCCTCGACGCCGATGCGGCGACCTGCCTCGGCCGCCTCCAGCCGCCGTTTCGCGACCAGCGCTTGCCGGTCGAGGCGATGGTGTCCGGCCCCTCCGTCTGTCACAGAGACCAATTTGACAACATTGCCCGCATCGACGTGTCGAGCGATTAGCCCGCCCGCGTGGTATTCGGCATCGTCAGGATGCGCTCCCAGGACCAATACTCGAACGGTCGCTGTATCCAATTTCTGCATCTCCAGTCGTCTGTCTGGCGGAAAGACCTACAAGATGGGGTAATCGGTAGGGGCTGGTCAACGCCCTCGACGAGAAAAACGGCTTCCGTGACAACCGGCCGATGGCGGCATGATTGCCCTTGACCTAGGGTCTCAATTGTTTGATACCCGCAGGTCGGCAGCGGGTGGCAGGTAAGAAACCGTTAAAGTTTCCCTATATTTCCTCGATAACGCAGTCGTTCGACGCCGATCTATGATGTAGTGGCTATTGCCGTGACTATTGGTTGTTGAGAGTAGTGGTATGGAAATTCCTCCCGACGTACAACAGGTCTGGGAAATGCTCCTGACCTGGATCGGATTCGGCACCATCGCCGGACTGTGCGGAAAAGCGGTCGTCCCAGGACGTGATCCGGGCGGGACGATCACCACCGTTGCGATGGGCATTTTCGGAACCTTTATGGGATGCGGCATTTACTCATTGTGGGTGAAACAGTACGTCGGCCCGTCAACCGACTTCCGAGGCTTGGCATTCGGTACGCTTGGGGTAGCTGTCATCTTGATTTTCTTCCGTGTACTCAGTGGTCTTTGGCTGGAGGGTGACGTGCCGCTGAACGTGACGCACCGTCCGCACATGCGTCGTCGTCGCCGCCGCCGCCGATACGCCGACGTCGATTACGACGAGTATTAGGCCACCGTGTGGCGGTCTCGCCTCTGTTCGTAACGACCATTGATCAGGCCGATCAGTCGCTGTGTGCTAGCCCACGGTTTTTCCGACGGGCCACCTTCCAGGAACCCGACGCTAGCGAGTTCGCCTGAGACAAGAAATAACCTTGTCGTTCAGTGGGTAGATGAATAGACTTGCCGAGGTCCGCTCAGGTTCCGTCACTCCCTCCCGGGACGTGTTCAGCATTCGCTTGAGGCGGTGTTTTGCTTGGCAAAACAAATCTGCCATCACCATTCGGGAGGAGAATTAAATGTTCTTGGAACCACACATCGCAGTTCTTGAGTTGGTCGGCGTCGTGATCGGTATCATCGTGATGGGCGTGGCCTTCACATGTAAGGTGGGTATTCGTTGGCCCTTGGTGTCGACGGTAGCCTGGTTAGTCGCCACAGTGATTTCACCGGCGGACTTACTAAGTACTTTCGTCTCCACCCTACTTCTGCTGACCGCATTCTATGTGGGCACGCGACAATCCCTGTTAGCTCGGTTTAGCCTTGATGCGAAGTCGCCGAATGGGTGAAGTGGGCGCACGAAAGCCCCTTCGGCCAACTATTGATTGGCTTGCGGCACGCCGCGGCGTTTGGAGACAATGCGGCGAACCATTTCGTCGGCAGTTACGCCGAGCAAGATGACCAATCCGATGATGGCGAACTCCATCGACGTATCGAACCACTCAATCAAGTTGATTGCGTTGTTCAGGACTCGCATGACCGCTGTAGCGATGACGACACCCAAGATTGATCCCTCACCACCTCGCAAGCTACAACCGCCCAAGACGGCGGCCGCGATCGCATACAGCTCATAGAAGTTCCCATGCCCGGAAGGCAAGATCGAGTTCAGGTCAAAGGCAAATAGGATGCCCCCCATACCGGCGCAGACGGAGCAGATAACGTAAGAGAGGATCACCATGCGGTCCGTGTTGATGCCGCTAAACCGCGCCGCTTCCTCATTTCGTCCCAAGGCCAGCATGTAGCGACCGTAGATGGTCTTGTTGAGAAACACAGACGCGACGATGGCAAGGATTGCCAGGAATACAAATGGCATGGGGATGCCGAATTCATACTGAACCCCCGTCAATTGCTCCAATAAATCGCCTTTTGCGATTTGCCGAAGTTGGAAGTACTCGGTTTGAAAACCCTGTGTTTGGTCTGAGGTAATGAAGCGGGCAATTCCTCGATAACCAAGTAAGCCACAGAGTGTCACGATAAACGGTTGCAGGCGGACTTTCGTGATCAGCAATCCATGCGCCAGCCCGATGATTGCGGAGAGTCCGAGCATCAGAAAAATTGCCAGACTCGTCGGCATGGCTTGTGTGCGGTGCGAAAGACGGACGCCGGCGGGCGGTGGCAATCGATTCCGTTTGCGAGCCAAGAACCGAAATTCGGTGTTCACACCACTCGCGGCTGTGCTGACAATGGAATATTCGCCCGGTATGCCAGTCTCGTAGTCCAGCCGAATTTGATCCTGTTCACGGAATCCATTCTGGGTTCCGGCCACGACAATCGTGTGATAATAGAGATTCTGATTGCCTCGACGAATTGGGTTCTTGTCGACGGGTTTTTCTTCCAGGACTTGGTGTCGTGCACGCGCAAGAAAAACGGGCCGCACCAGGCTGCCAATCTCGCGAGAACGGCGTTGATCCGCCAACAGAACTTCGGCCCGATCGGGAACTTCTGTCGTTGTCAGTGTCGTTCCTTCAATGCGTTGAACGGTATAGCGACTGTCACCAATCCGAATCTCATCTCCGATTTTGTAGTCTGTCGCCGATTGCGTGAGTTGGAGCGTGCTGCCTTGAAGTGATTCGATTTCTAGTTGGTCCTGCGGGACATACGTCGTCTTAAGCGCCATCGCTAGAAGGCAGCCAATCAGGGCAATCACCGAACCGATCGACAGGTCGATGCCGCCGGTGATGATCACAAAGGCGACGCCGATGCTGATGATGCCAAACAAGGCCGTCCACCGCATCGTATTCTGCAGGTTCTCGGCGCCGGCGAATTCTGGCGCCTGCCACATGGTGAATAGGCAAATGGCCGTTAGTAAACTGCTAATGCCGAAAATTCTTGATTGCATGCAAGACTTCAGCACTTGTGACGCAACACTTAAGTTCACTGCCGTTCTCGATTCTTGCTTAAGGATTTAATGTGTTCACAGCGATTCCTGCGATCATTGGACGTCACTTGGTGACGCGTTAGCGGCACTCACCTGAGCTGTTGCCAACTGCATGATCGCCACTTCGCTCAATTCATCGCGTTGCAGCTCACCAGCAATTTGGCCCTCATGCATTACCAAGCTGCGATCACTCATTCCGATGATCTCCTCGAGCTCGCTCGATACGAACAGAACCGCCACGCCTTGTTCGGCCAACTCCTCCATCAAGCGATAGATTTCCTGCTTCGCTCCAATATCAATTCCACGAGTCGGCTCGTCCAGAAGAAGGACTTTTGGCGACATGGTCAGCCATTTGCCAATCACGACCTTTTGTTGATTACCGCCCGAAAGGTGGCGGACGATTTGATTTTTCGATGGTGTCTTGATCTGCAGTCGATCGATCATGGAAGTCGAGTCAAGTTGTTCCTGGCGTTGGTTCAGCAGGCCACCCCAATGTTGGTTCCTGCCGAGTCCGGCCAACCCGATGTTGTTTTGAACGGACATTTCGAGGACGACACCGTGCTTTTTCCGGTCCTCCGGGACCAGCGCCACGCCATGGTTGATCATGCCGTGTGGTGTTGCGACTACGGTCTGGTCGGCAATGCGAACCGTGCCGCCCAACCGTGCATCGATTCCAAAAATGGCGTGCAGCAGTTCGCTGCGACCGGCTCCCACCAGCCCGGCGACGCCAACGATTTCTCCACCCCGAACTCGAAAGCTCACTTGGTGGTTGGGCCAACTCGTCGTGACCAGGTTCTCGACGTCAAGCACGACCTCGCCAGGCGTGTGCGGTGTGCGGTGGTAGAACTGCGCGAGGTCGCGACCAACCATCAGTTGTACCATGCGGTCATGGCTGATTTCTTCTCGGGAGATTTCTCCAGAGTTTCGGCCATCCCGGAGTACGACGACGCGGTCGGCTAGTTCCCGCACCTCACCCAGTCGATGCGAGATGTAGATAATACTGACGCCTCGTTGTTTGAGGTCACGAATCACCTTGAACAGGGCTTCGGATTCTCGCGATGAAAGGCTTGATGTCGGCTCATCCATGATGATAATTCGAGCATCGATTGAAAGAGCTTTGGCGATCTCAACCATTTGTTGCTGACCGATCGGCATGCGACTGACTAGGTCGGTCGGACGAGCTGCCAAGCCAACCATATTCAAATACTCTTGCGACTCCATCGCCATCTTCGCATCATCGATCAAGCCGAAACGTCGAGGCTCGCGTCCTAAGAATATGTTGGCAGAGACGCTGAGGTTGTCTGCCAAGTTGAGCTCTTGGTGGATCAGCACTACACCCAGTTGTAACGCTTTTCGGCAGGAGTCTATTTTCACCGACTCACCGGCCAAACGCAGCTGGCCAGAATCTGGCTGCTGCACGCCGGCCAGAATTTTCATCAACGTGCTTTTTCCCGCACCATTTTCGCCGATTACGGCAAGCACTTCTCCGTGACCAAGACGAAGATCAACGTCCTGCAACGCGATCACACCTGGAAACCGTTTGGTAACGTTGGAAACTTCAAGTAGCGGATCTGTCTCAGAAACCATGGCGTCGTCAGCAACTGCGGGAACGTTGGAATTCAACCCGCTCTGCTGAACCACAATCGACAAGTGCACATGATCCGGAATTCAGAGCGACAGAAAATGGTCGTTACTCGTCTGTTCGGACTTGTCGCCCGGCCTCCTGGACCGCCTGTAGGCATTGCGGCGGGTTGTAAGCAAACAGCCCAACCATGCAACCCAGCTCTGGGTATTTGGCAATCGCGTCCTGCGCGTTTTGTTTCGCCTTCGCCTGGTCAAAGTCGTCGGTACGAGTGCCGAGGATCGTGTACTTGTCGCCCTTCAGTTTTTCGTTTGGATCACGACGTTCGGGATCAAATTCACGGTCAAGTAACTCATCAATAACTCCCTGTCGCCGTTGTTCCGCATTCAGTTGACCTAGCCGGCCAACGAAAATCATCACCGTCCCGCCGTCTGGCATCGCTTCCTTGATCAGTTCGCCAGCCAAGCGGCCCGCTTGATAGTTTTCCATACCGATGTACGCCAAACGGTTCGTCTTCGGGGCATCAGAATCGTGGGTAATATAATGTTTCGTAGCACCAACTTGATCTAACAACTCCGCTTGGTTTTCGGGATTGATTGGACTAATTGCCAGACCGGTCACATCGTCCTGGACAAGCAGATCTTGGATCATCTGTTTTTGGTCGCCGACACCATTTGCAGGAAATCGAAGCAACACGTTGACATCAAACTCGTTGCCAGCCGCCTTAGCGCCAGCCGCTGCAATGGTCCAAAACGGATCGACTCCGTTGGTAATATAGGCGACCGTTGGTCGCCCTTTCTTTATTTGTGACTGGCCCTCGCCGGCGGCGAGTTGCGATTTCTTCTCCTCCCAGAATTTGTGCACATTGTCTTGTCGGATTTGGCGTGCCTCGTGGTTTTGGAAACCATTTTCGGGCAGAACGTCTTTGGCAGGTTCGTTTCGGGCAAGCCGAGCCAAAATCTCGACCGATTGATGGCCGTACATGTACGGGTTCTGGACCACTGTACCGTGAACTTCGCCGTCGATGATGCCTTGCAGCGTGGTATCGTGTTCATCAAAACCAATGACGACAATCGGTTGCCTGCCGTCCTCCACATCCGACTTCACGGGGCAGCCAGTCAACCCGACAATGCCAGCCACCAACACCAAGGATGTGAGTAATTTCATCTTCGAACTCCCGTTGCTTCTTCAAGAACCGATAGTGCCACTTGTCCGCCCATTTGAAGACCACGTTGTACCATTCCACTTGCTCGCCGGCCAGTTGCCAAGAGGATTGATGCCCCCTCTTTGAGGTGGTGATGGGCATTTAGCGAGCTGGCGAGAAGATGTGCTGGTATCGCACAGGCCAGAATCTTTCCATTTCGCTGACGTCATGGGACGGTTCAGGTTTCGTCACCACAGATGGGAAGGGATTAATTGGCTTCTTTTTTCAAACGTTGCAGTTGGATGTTGCGATAAGCGGCAGCGGTGTACCAGCTGGCGAAGCCGAACGGACGCACGGGTTCCTGCTCCCACCAGATCGAGAACTTGTGTTTCTTGCGATCCAATTCGATCAGGTGTTCCTTGTCGACCCAGACATTGATCGCCTTGTCGGTGACTCTTAGGCGGATCTTGTACCACTTGTCCTTTTTGAAGTTGATGTAATTCGTTGTTTCGTTTTCATCGGCAGCTGCGTTGTCAATGTTGGATAGACCAACCGTTCCGCCACCCCAACCGCCGAGAACTAAAGTGCAATACGCTTTGTCGACAGGGAAAGTGATTCCGCAAAAGAAATCGTCACCCTGAGTTCGTTTTGCTTCCAACGTCATTTCATAATTCGACCTCGGAAAATTGTGAATCTTGGGATCGATGGCGATGCCGCTGGCAGGCGCCCCAACGCCTAACACGATGGCACCGTCTTTCACTTGCACTTTTCCATGTCGCTCGAAGTCGAATTTTTCGATGATCTTCCAGCCACGAAGATCTTTGCCGTCAAAGAGCGAGACTTTCTTGAGGGCGGCCGGTTTTTCGATCTTCTTCTCGGCCGCAGATTCTACTTCACCTTCTTGGGCATTTGCGGCAGTGACGGTCGTTCCCAATAGAAGTAGGAGACCCCAACAGAGCAGGCGGCGGTCGTTCAACAACATAGCAGTCTCCATGTTCAGTTCTTCCTTAGTAACCCGAAACGTCAGCGAGGGGTGACGCGAACTGCAGCCCTCGCTGACGCATCGCGTTACGAACTCTTCAGCTCTACCCGAAGATCAAGAAACTAACAAATCACTAGAGCAGATGGCGAGCCTTTATGGCCAAGTACTGATTAACGAGAGGTGCGGTCATAGATTCTGGAAACGCATCCAACGCCATAACGCCCTGTTTTTGCAAATCGCCGATGACCTGATGCCGCCAATTCAGAATTTCAGCGGCCGCGGCCGCCTCGTAGAATGCAGTGCCCTGAGGGTTTTCGATATCGGCTTTGGCGAACACGGAGTGGTCACGAATCAGCACACCCAATGGCAGGTGTTTGCCGACCAGGTTGCCTAAATACTGTTGGACTTGAAAAGCGTTCACCTCGTCTAGCACGTTGGTCATCAGCACGACGAGTGAGCGTTTCTTGCAATTCGAGTCGAGGAAAAGGAACGCTTGATCGTAGCGAGATTCCACGAGCTTGGGAAATCGATCGAACGAAGCATGAAGCAGATGGTTCATCTGTCCCATCCCACCTCGCGGAGGCACAAAATTATGAATGTCATCCGAGAAACAGATCAGCCCGACGGAGTCGCCCTGTCGCAGCGCCACAAAACTAAGCATTAGCATGGCATTGAACGAGTAGTCAAGTAGGTTGAGGTCCTGGTGCTCGTTGGTCATCATTCGGCCGCAGTCAATCAAGAAAATGATCCGCTGACTCTGGCTTGTTTGGTAGTCTCTGACCGTTAGTTTGTTTCGTCGAGCCGTGCTCCGCCAGTCGATTAATTTGTAGTTGTCGTCCAACGTGTAGTCACGAAGACGTTCAAAATCGTGGTCCTGTCCAACACGTCTAGTCCTCCGCACGCCCAGCAGACTCAAGCGGTTCGTGCGAGCCAAGATCGCATACTCAGACAGTTGTTTCATATCGGGATAGACGTGAATTCGTGATTCGACGGGAATGGCAAAATCACGTTGCCATAATCCCCAACGACTTTGACAGCGGAGGTGCACCGTTTCCATTAAATAGGCGCCACGACGCTGTGCCGCAAATTCGTAGATCAAACTCGAGCGAGATTCGGCCTTCAGTTTCACGTTGAACTGACCGGGAGTAGCCACCAATTCATCGGGGACGTCATCTCGAATTGTCACCGGCTGATCTCGTTTGCTCAGGTTGTCGACTTCGATTTCAACCTTGTGTGCCTTTCCCAGCGAAGCAATTCGTACACATTGTCTGGCTGCTGCAAAAGAGCGGCGACGCGGCAGGCTCCATACGTCGACCAACCCGACCACAATCAACACCAAATCGCACAAGATGATGACTGGCAAGACGACTGGTGTGGCGATTAAGACCAACGCCGTCGCAAACGGAGCGATGAACGTCGCGACGTACAGTCGCGTTGGAGTGATTTGCCGCCACAGATAAAGCCATATCAGAGGCATGCAAAGTGCGGCGAACAACACCCAAACGAACTGCAGGCTTTGATCGATCTGGTGTTGGAGAAATTCCTGGCTCAAAGTCGTGGCACCTCAATGGAGCGGAGAAGTTGAGTGAGTAACTGATCCGTCGTGTAGCCCTCGACCTCCGCTTCAGCAGTCAGGATCACACGGTGGCGAAGGGCCGGCAGCGCGATTTGGACGACATCGTCGGGAACCGCGTAATCTCGCCCACTAAAGACCGCCAAAGTCCGAGCAGCCTGGACCATGGCGATGCCCGCACGCGGCGAAGCTCCCATGTGAAACTGGGGCCAGCGACGTGTTTCGCGAACCAACTTGTTCACGTAGTCGATCAGCTTATCGTCCACATGAACGTCGCTTGACGCTTGAGTGATCTGCAAGATCTCTTCGGCGGAAGTGACGGTCTCAAGCTCGTTCTCCAGCCGGTATGTGAGATCGACTTGCTGGCTATGGAGACGCAATACCGAAGCCTCCTCCGTTTCTGACGGGTAATCGACGATCAGTTTGAACATGAAACGATCCAACTGAGCTTCCGGTAGGTTGTAAGTGCCTTCGGATTCAATCGGATTCTGTGTTGCCATCACCAGGAACGGCCGCTTAATCTGATGGCTCGTGCCGTCTACCGTCACGCGATATTCTTGCATAATTTCTAACAGTGCAGCGTGAGTCTTCGCCGGTGAACGGTTGATTTCGTCGGCTAACAGGAGTTGCGTGAATATTGGCCCGGGCCGAAAGCGAAACTCCTGCGTCTTCATATCGAAAATGGGCGCCCCCGTAATATCCGACGGCATGAGATCGGCCGTGAATTGAATCCGGCCAAACTCACAGCCGAGCACCTTGCCAAGTGCCCGCACAAAGAGTGTCTTACCAAGGCCCGGTACACTCTCGATCAAGATGTGCCCGTTGGAAAACAAGGCGACCAGCGCACCCAAAACCAACTCGTCCTGCCCCACGTAGACCTTGCCGATTTCGTCGACGATTCGGTCAAAGAGCTTCTTAGTGGGTGTTTCCCGCGAAACTGGCCGTGGTGAGGGTTCCGCCTCCGAGAAGACGCTCTCGATCGGTTCAGCCAAGTCGGCAGCCTGGTCCAGTGGGTGTGTCGACGCGGCCGGCCTGGGCCGATTCGATGGAACGGTGACCGCCGAACTTGTTGGATTGGTGCGATCGGACGTCGAATGGCTCGGCACTGGCTGCACCAGTTGGCACTTTGGGCATTTCACTTGATGCCCGCCTGCGGAATCGCCAATTTTCAGCTTTTGTCCGCATTGTTGACAGGCGAATTCGATGGTTTGGTCGGAGGTGGGATTCGTGCTCATCGGTGTGACTACTGTGGTTTAGAGTCGTGTGAAGTGTCCGGCGTTGCTTTGTGGCTGACACCGCGTTGTTTCTGATATTCGGCCAAGGCGCGGTAGGCGTGCTCCCGGTCGGAAATTCGGCTCAGCAAAGAACCGATCGCCTGAATGTGCTTGCCGAAATCGGTCGTCGAAGGCTGCTCTCCCGCACTTGGTCGTCCCAAGATCGGGAACCAGGCAAAGCAGAGCAGTACGCCCAACAAAAATGCATGAACGATGATCATGCCGATCGGCCAACTGCTCAATGCCGAAATCCCGGGTAATGAGCCAGATGCGGTCGAGTGAGCATCGCGGTCCGACGGTGTCGTATGGAGGAAGCCCACACGACGACCCTGGCATTCTTCGATCATTCGCTGCGCCAGTTTGCGATGTTCGTGGTTGACCAGCGGCAGGTTTAGCAGGAAGGAACCATTGGGTACTGCCAAGATCCTGCTACCGCCCCAACTTGAATCGTGGATTTCGGTGACTAGTGGCGTACCGGCCTTGGAGGCGAGTAGGACATTGAAGAACCGTGGCAAAGTCTGTTGCCGCTGGCCATCCTCAAAAATCAGCTCATCGAACGAGTTGTCGAAGTTCACCGAGTAGTCGGTGAGATCTTGTGTTGAGGGTCCCTTCAACGCCAAGTCGAGATCCTTCTGCTTAGGAATATCAAGATAAGCTCGCACCTCGATGTCAAGTTTTTCGGCATCGATTCCACTTGTCCACGACGGGTCCTCGGCCACCAGTCCACGAACTTTCTCTCGTTGTCCTCGGTCGCGCACAATGAACCATCTCGCCATCGCTTGATCGGGAATTGAATCTCGCTGCGTGGCGAAAGAGGACTTGGCATACCCTCGCCGGCGCCACAACTCGAGTTGCTGGTCGGGTGGAGCGTCTGAAGCAGCGGCAGACCAGTATTGAGAAAGAGCATCATAGTCACGACCGACGTATATGAGTGTTCGATTGCCCTGTGACAACCAAGATTCAATACTGATTCGTTGGGCGAGGCTCGGCGGTACAAAGTCGTCGGGTGTCCAAACGATCACATCGAAATCGCCGAGTCGACGGGAAATGTAGTTTCGCGATGAAACATCGTAGCCGGCCAATTCAAACATCTCCGAAAAGACGGCCGTACCGTTGACGCTGGTTTTGTGTTTCCCTGTCCGAGTTCCATACTGCGAATGGATCGCTTGGTCACATCCTGTCGAGAGCAGCGTCAACAGCACGACGGCAGCACAGCATTCGATGGTGACGGACGTGGGTTTTGGCGTTTTCGTGAAACGCCTGACGCAGCAGGCTAGCCCGCTCAGAATGAAGGCGACGACGGACTTCAAGTGGTCACCTCCTGGACGGCCAGACGATGAAACTTGTCTAACGAAGACCAGCAGGATTCAAACCGTTGGCGATCCAAGTCGTGCTCGCCAAAAAAAACATCTTCGAACGCGACCATCGTCAATTCGACCAGCGATCGAAGCGGTCGGTGAGTGCGCAGTTCGCGAAGGTACTGTCGGTTTGTTTTACCCTTTGCGAGCCGAATCAACCGCTCTTGGTCGAGGCGAAGCAATTTGTAGCTAAAGAGATAGATGATTGCTTTGCGAAAGTCGCCCTGATCACGAAACTGTTTCGCCATCGGTAACAGGTCGACGGCGCCACCTTCCAATTGGAACGGTAGTTTCTCGACCCTTGACGCATCGAAACCAAACCCGTGTGAAGGTGAATCGGGAAATTCGGTGAGCTGTGAATGACTCGCCGCGCGAGCGACCACGATGATCAACGCGATCAGCAAGGTGGCAAGCAGAACATACATGATCCCCCGCATCAATTGGCCGAGAAAGTTGAAGTTCCAATTAAAATTACGTGGCTTGCCGGGGGTCCACCGCGAGTCACGGCTACCGGCGATGTCGGGCGGCGTTTTGACATTTACGCGGCGAATGCCGTCGGTCTGCCGTTCGTACCACGGGTAGCGAGCGGACCGTCGAAACGCATCTTTACCCGCGTTGACCCCGTTGCCAGAGATCTGTTGAGCGGCCAGAGGCTGCACCAACGAACCGGACCAAAACAGCACAATGAGGCTGCAGCGGATCAGCAATTGGTTTCGGATTGGCGAATTCCACCAGTTCATTTTTATCGCTCGGCCAGCACTTGGCCACGCTTCTTTTTGGCTATTTGGCCAACGGTGTCGCGACGAGACGACGCCCTTCGGCTTTGAGTTTTAGTTCCACTTCCCAGCCTTCATACCGAATCCTCTGATCGAGGTAATTGAGGTAACGGGCGAGGGACACAAACAATGCCGAGGTCCAGAGGGCAGTTGGAATGGCAATGTACAGCATGAATATCGAGTTCTGCGTCCAGAGATTGAAGAACATGCCCTGCAGGAAGAGCAGTGTAAAGTAAATTGAGCTAAACAGCGTCAGGCAGACAAGCGAAGTTGTCGCCCATCGTACCACGAGTTCGCCCGAATTGAGTGAGTGCAATTCGCGATTCCGGCGAACGACGGTGACGGTATCTGGTTCGGTCGTTCTGAACGGGTTCTTTTCCAGGATGATGATTTCCGGAAGAAACGGTCGACCAATTCGCGTCACTGCCACTACCAAACAGGCGGTGCCCATCATGACGATTTCCATTCTGGCTTGGAAAGGGCCCGCACGGTCTAGTGTCAGCAATGCCAGCGAGACGGGGAAGGCCAATCGAACGATTCCCATACTCCAGATTAACTTACTGCCGGCGAGCCTTACGTCGGCGAGAACTTCGCGGTAGCTGGGAGCACTGTCGAAGGCGGCACGGCCCAAGAATGAAGTTACGAAGGAGGCGGCAAGGGGAGCCTGTATAAAAACCAGTAACGTCTGTGCCCAAAGGTATCGCCAAACCGTTCCGGCCACGTCGATTGTGGCAGCATCATTGTCGAGTATGGGCATCCAGTACGTCAGCAGGAAATTCCAGGCAATAAATGGCGCAGCCCCGATCATGAATAGCGTCAGGCACGGGCGCAAGAACACTCTCAACAACGTCACGGAAAGGTCGAGGACCTCGATTCCGTTGCGTTCGCGAATGGCGATACGTGTTTCATCGAAGTGCATGACGGGACCTTCGCGGCATTCCCAACACGACAAAATAGACCATCAGCAGCGCGCTGGAGGCAATTGCCACCATGGCTTTGATGTAGTAGGGCGCTGCCGAGGGTGAGAGGAATCCCTCAATCAATGCGGCAAAGAAGAACAGCACCATCGAAGCGCCCATTACCGGCATTGCCTCCTGCCCAGCCTTGCGTAGCGAGGCGTGCCGCGTGAGCCCGTCGGTGCGAATCCACGACCAACCGATGCGTAGGCCGGCACCCGCGGCCAATACAATCGCCGTCAGCTCGAAGGGTCCATGAGCGGTCACAAAGTGAAAGAAGTTCTCCCCAGCTGGGACGTCGGGTCGTGCCATATACCCGAACGATGCACCGAGTAGGGCGGCGTTGGAAACGGTGATGTAGATGCCCGGAACAACCAAGATCCCGCCGGCAAAACACTGCAGACCGATCCCCGTGTTATGCAGGATGTAGAAGCCCGCCATGGCAAAATCCGCGTCCATCGGACGGCCGTTGATCTCGTTGGCGAACATCGATTCCAACTGTTCAATGAACTCGGCCGACATGACTTGTTCCGCATAGCCTGGCCAGACGGTGGTCGACTGAGCGAGGAAGGCAGAGAGAATGAAGATGCCCCAGAAAAGCACAAAACAGACCTGCACGCAACGGTCTTCGAAAATCTGCCGTGGAACGACTTCGAGCAGAGTTTGTCGCCAGCGATTGACATTAAACCTCTGCGAGCGATAGAGCTGATTATGGGCTCGACCGACCAGCAAATGGAGAAACTGCACGGTATTGGGAGGAAGTTGATAAGCGTCGGCCAAGGCCAGATCGGCGCAGGCAGCACGATACAGGGCGGCGAATTTGGAGACCATCGCCGCGTCCCGTCGCCTCTTCGAGGACCGCGACATCGCGTTACAAAGTTCTTCCAACTCGCGCCAGTTTTTCTTCCGCCGCTCTAGTAGTTCAGCAACTTTCAAGATAGCTCCTCACCGTGCTGCCGCAGTGGTTTTTTTCAGTTGATCACCATGATTTCCGATTCCCTTTTCGATTCTGCTGGCGAATCGGCAACAAATGTCCGGTAGTATAGGGCGCATAGTAACAGGTCATAACTGGTGTCGCCCGGCAATCCAAAACGCTCCAGCAGGGGCTGAGCCAGATGGGCCGCAACTTGGTTGCGTCGCGGCGGCGAGAAATTTTTCCGCCGCTCGACGTATGCCGCAAGTGCTCGCGCCATCGACCGCGGCACGACGAAATCACGCGGTAGCACTTCGGCCAACTGGGCCGTGCGAACATCTTCAAACTCCGAGATGCCGATCAGCCATGACCGCTCCTCCACCACCACCATCGTCCCACACACCAAGTCACCCAGCCGTTGAAATCGTTGGCTGAATGCGCAGGCCACCAGACCAATCAGGCCGGTAGGATAGATGTTTATGTTGGGCCAGGCAGCGTCAATCAACATGGCGGGAGACAACATTGGCATCAAGTCGGCGTAACGCAGTAAGTTCCGCAAGGCAGCTTGCATCGCATTGATGGGTCGCCCGTCAATGGTCAGCACGCGAATTCCCATCAGCCGCTTGCCGGGAGTCTGCCCATTGTGACAGGCTTCAAAGTACATCCCATAGAACCAGTCGATGAAGAACAAGCCCAAAAAACCCATAGCAGTGGAGATTCCGGAGCTAAAAATCTGTAGCGGAGCCAGTGCAATCATCAGAATGAAGAAGGCAGCAAAGCGAATCGACAAATCCAGCATGAAAGCTGGTAGCCGCCGGAATGGACCGGCAATGCGATACTGAAACGCTATATTCTCCGGCGTGACAATGTCGATTGTATTGTCAACTTGCGCATCAACGTTACTCATGCCCACAATTATTCGCCAGCGCACGACGGACTGCAACTAGTGGTCGGTTCGTCATCCTCACTTTTGCACCCACCGCTTGTACTCCTGCACCGTTCGCTCCCTGTTCATGCTCCAATCTCGGGCCGTTGAAATAGGCTCAGTTGTCTCCGTCTGGCGCAAAGAATGCGGCGTGAGCAGTAAGCGATCACCCCGTGCTGGGTTGCTCGAACAGGAGCAGAGAGTAGGCCGTTACCGTCTCATCGTCGCAGGAAGACAAAGAGGAAGAATGCTGGCGCTGAAACTCTGACGGCGTCGACTAGGCTTGAATCAGTTCAGTCAGATAGTTCAAGATATCACGCACGGAACTCACGCCAACCGCGTGGCCGGCCTTGTCGACAATCGGTAAGTGACGAAATCCGCCGACTTCCATGCGTTGCACTGCGAAGGCAATCATCGTCTTCTTATAGAGAGAGTCAGGGTTTTGGGTCATAAACTCGCTGACCGGGTGAGCTGCAAGTTCGGCAAACCGGCTACCGACTTTCACCAGTGCATCTCGCTCGCTGAAGATGCCGACTAATTCCTCGTCGGCCACCACCAGAACGCAACCAATAGAGTGTTTCACCAACAGGTCGAGCACATCTTTTAGGGAAGTCTCGGGAGCGACGATGATTGGCTCTTTCGGATTCAGTTTTCCGATGACATCGGACATCAACGCCTGTTCCACATCGGTTGCCGGCTGCAGATCGTCGACGATCGATTGACCACAACGTTCACACGTGTCCGCCCCGGCAATATTTTCAAAGTCACAGTGAGGACAATTCATCTCATTTCACTTCCCACGTGTCGCCGGAGTTGAATAGGGATTGCAGGTCACCTGCCCCCTTTGCTTTCTTGGCTTCCTCGACCTGAGCGTTAAGAAGCTCATCGTACTTTGGCGCGTCGACGGCTCGGAAGACCCCGATCGGTTCAGGGAAATCTGGTTGACGCATGCGGCTGAGCAAGTAAGCCAGACTTGGTTCCGACGCTTGTTCGTCATGGAACAGCAGGTCGTCTTCTGTGATCCCTTTGCCCAATTCGACGACTTCCGGCTCCAGACCATTCAACCGGATTCCCATGTCGCGATTCTTACCAAAGATCAGCGGTTTGCCGTGCTCTAGTTCAACCGTCGTGTCGAGTTTCGTCTCACGGGCCTTTGCGTAGTCCCAGACTTTATCGTTAAAGATATTGCAGTTTTGATAGACTTCGACGAAAGCTGTCCCGCGGTGTTCGGCTGCCCGACGGAGAATTGTGCCGAGGTGCTTGATGTTGGTATCGATCGAACGCGCGACGAACGACGCCTCGCAGCCAATCGCGATGGAGAGCGGGTGGATCGGATTGTCGATCGACCCCATCGGTGTGCTCTTGGTGACTTTGCCCAGCTCGGACGTAGGGGAGTACTGCCCCTTCGTCAATCCATAGATGCGGTTGTTGAAAAGGACGATGTTGACATCAACGTTGCGCCGCATGCAGTGCATTAGGTGATTTCCGCCGATGCTGAGCCCATCACCGTCTCCGGTAATTACCCAGACCTGCAAGTCGGGTCGAGTGCTCTTCAGACCCGTGGCAAACGCGGGCGCTCTCCCGTGGATGCTGTGTATCCCGTACGTATTCATGTAATACGGGAAACGGCTCGAGCATCCGATTCCAGAGATAAAGACAATTTTTTCGCGGGGAACGCCGAGTTGCGGCAAGACTTTCTTCATCTGGGCCAAGATCGAGTAGTCGCCACAACCGGGGCACCAGCGAACGTCTTGGTTTGTCGTAAAATCGGCAGTAGTCAATACAGGAAGCTCAGTAGTCATCTTCAAACCGTTAGTGAAAAACGATGCGTTGGTGTTTCGTAGACACGGAGGTCAACATGTTGTTCATACAGAAATTCTTTGACGTGGCAGATCTATCTCATTGACGCTAATTCACTGCGGATGGCCGCCGCGACTTCGTCGACTGCAAATGGTTTCCCTTGAACTTTATTCAATTGGTGAGTTTCGACCATGTACTTGCTGCGAAGCAGGGAACTGAGTTGGCCGAGGTTCAACTCGGGAACCAAGATCCGTTTGTAGTTCTTAAGAATGTCCGCCAAGTTGGTCGGAAACGGACTTAAGTGGACGAGGTGAGCATGGGCAACCGAAAGGCCTTCGCTGCGGCATCGTTCAGTTGCGGTCGTACAAGCGCCGTAGGTGCCACCCCAACTGACCACCAACAGATCTCCCGACTCCGGACCGTCGACAGATTGGGGCGGGATCACTGAGGCAACTCGGTCTACTTTCTCCTGGCGGAGTTTGATCATGCATTCGTGGTTTTCCGGATCGTAGCTGACGTTTCCAGTTCCCTGCTGTTTTTCCAAACCGCCGATCCGGTGCATGAGGTTTGGCGTCCCGGGGATTGCCCAGGGACGGGCCAGATTTTCGTCGCGACTGTACGGTAAAAACTCGCCCTCTTCATGACCAGTAGGATGCTGGATTGGGATTTCGGGAAGGTCATCCACATTCGGGATCCGCCAGGGCTCGGCACCGTTGGCGATGTAACCGTCCGACAAAATCAGCACGGGGCACATGAACTTGGCGGCAATTCGCCACGCTTCCAGGGCGACTTCGAAACAGTGCGATGGACTCCGCGGTGCCAAGATTGGCATCGGACATTCCCCATTGCGGCCGAACATTGCTTGAAGCAGGTCCGACTGTTCTGTCTTGGTGGGTAGGCCGGTGCTCGGTCCGCCACGCTGGACGTTGACGATGATCATCGGCAATTCCAGCATGACTCCCAGGCCCATTGCTTCGCCTTTGAGAGCAATTCCCGGTCCGCTGGAGGTGGTGAGCGCCATCGCACCGCCGAAAGCCGCGCCGATCGTCGAGCAGATCGCCGCCATCTCGTCCTCGGCCTGAAACGTCCTCACTCCGAAGTTCTTGAACTTACTCAATTCGTGCAGGATGTCGCTGGCAGGTGTGATTGGGTACGAGCCCAAGAACAGGGACTTGCCACTCTTCGCTGCCGCTGTAATCAGGCCCCAGGCCAACGCCTGGTTTCCCATGACATTCGTGTACCGTCCCGGCGCCAACTTGGCCGGATCCACTTTGTAACCACTGATGAACGCCTCGGTCGTTTCGCCGTAGTACCATCCCGAACGCAGGGCCTTGGAATTGGCCGCGGCAATGTCGGGTTTCTTGCCGAACTTCGTTTCGATGAACCGCAACGTGGGCTCAAGCTCGCGTCCGTACAGCCAGAACACGAGGCCCATGGCAAAAAAGTTCCGGCATCGATCGGCCATCTTGACACTCAAACCCTGTTCTTCGACTGACTGGCGTGTCAGCTTCGTCATGGGGACTTTGATCACGCGATAGGAGTTCATGCTATCGTCGTCCAGCGGGTTTTCGGTCAAGTCAGCCAGCTTCAAGTCTTTCTTGGTGAAGCTCTCTTCATTGACAATCAGGATGCCACCCTTTCTCAGGTCGGCAATGTTGGTCACCAGGGCAGCCGGGTTCATCACGACCAAAGTGTCGAGGGTGTCGCCAGGCGTGAAGATATCTTCTGCAGCGAATTGGACCTGAAAGCCACTGACTCCAGCACGTGTTCCGCGTGGAGCCCGAATCTCTGCCGGGAAGTCCGGAAACGTCGCCACATCGTTGCCCGCCAAGGCCGAAGTATTGGTCAACTGCGTACCAATCAACTGCATACCATCGCCCGAGTCGCCCGCCAAGCGGACCGTCGCGGATTCGACCAACTCGTGATTCTTCTGAGAACTAGGTGCCGGTTCGCTTGTTATCGATGACATGGGGACCTTTTGTCGGACTTTTTTGTCGAGCCAACTTGGTGGCTGCGGAATTATTGAGGGAGACGGTCAATCGACAAGACGACAAATCTCGCGATGCGACCAGGGCATGTAAATAATCCAGGGTGTGTCAATATGCCAGGTAGGTATGGAGGTGTTGCAGCTAAGCACCTTCCCGGGTGGTAGGGACCTGATCGGGTTCGGGTGGGAGTGTGTAGATTGTTGCCGGAAAATGTTCCACAAAGTAATTGAGTATGCAGGACACCTTGAGCAGGCCGAGTGGCTTGTTTTGCTCGTCTACGACGGGCAGTTGGCGATACCCTCCGGACGACATTCTTGTGATCGCAACAGCGACCGAGTCGGTCGACTGAACGGTCACTGGCGTTTCGGTCATGACCGTCGAGACCGGCTGCTCCAAATCGGTGGCCGAAGTCATCAAGGAGACGATGTCTCGTTCAGTGAATAACCCCACCAGACGGTCCGATTCGCAAATCAGTGCACAGCCCTGTTTGGCTGATGAGAGCAGATCGATCACTTCTCTCAGACTCTGGCTCGGTGAAGCCGTCACCGGGTCCACACTATAGACCTGCCCGATTGGCTCGGACTTCAGATTGAGTTGAAAATCCACGACTCGTTCTTCTCTGTTGCGGTACCAAAGTAGACCCGGCACCTGTTTATCCGTTCGTTTGACGATACCGAGGAGTGAAACGCAGGAGTCAAATCGGCAGTTTGGCGCCGTGGCGGTGTTGATTATTGGGGTTTTTGAGGTGGGCGTTATTCTCTATCGAACAACCTTGCTAACACTGCTGAGAATTTAGCACGGCGAATAACATTCTTGAACCGCAAACCAGGAAGTTTGTGACGATTTTTCCAGTTCTTTGCCGGTGC